>ERZ779894.1605-NODE-1605-length-22441-cov-5.037389_pt1 | contig 22441 bp, 19 predicted proteins | sample MGYA00511587_ERZ779894 | MGnify/ENA primary metagenome ERZ779894 (study PRJEB29588, sample SAMEA2160490) | human gut metagenome | biome: human gut; feature: human-associated habitat; material: faeces | place: Denmark | collected 2008/2010 ... | reverse complement strand
CAGTGACTTGTCGCCAGTTTCCTAACTTGACATTCGCTCCACGGAAAACCTGCCTTTTGTAAGGCAGCAACCTCACGTTTCTTTGCTATCATGTCACAGCTGTTCTAAGATAACATATATTCCAGAGAAATGCAAGCATTTTTTTGTATTTTTCTAAATAATTTTTATAAGGGGTTTTATTAAAAAAGGAAACAGGCTTTTTACCACCTGTTTCCCTTTATTCTGCCCTGTTCTTTCTATAATTAATACATCAGTAATACATTAATACCGGTACTGTTAATCCCTGCATCAGCACATCCTGATCTGATCCTATTTATTATAGAAGAAACAGATATCATTTTATCAGTCCTCTGTACAGATCGGTTCTTCCGGCTCTGTGAAATAAGAGCTTACATCGTTATCATCATCTGCTGTACTTAAAGAGCCGCTGGAGCTTGTTTTAAACTTCACTCCGTCACTGGTCTTTACAGTAGAGTTTTTCATAACCTTTCCGGAAGAATTTACTACATAGTTGCTGCTGTCGATCTTATAGCATACATACTTCTGACCATCTGTAGCTTTCTGAAGCTTTCCTTTATAATAGAGGTAATTATCTTTTACACCGGTATAGCCGCGGCCGTTTTCACTGAAGTAGAAATCTGTCTTGTTTCCGTCATCTTCTTCTACTTTCATCTTTCCACGCTGTACACAGCTCTGTGTCTTGGTTCCAAAATAGAACGCGGTCCAGTTGCTGTCACCGGATCCGATATAGACCTTCTTAAGTCCATAGACCGGATTGCCACGCTTATTAAATAAGTAGGTCTTTCCACTGATCTTGGTCAGATCCTGTGTGGTAAGGTGATCTGAGTCTGCAGCTTTTGGCTTTCCATTATTTGCAAAGTAGAACCATTCTACATCTCCATCATAACCTTCTAAGTCTTCCGGCGGTTCTATGGAATACCAACCGATCTTTGCCTTTCCGTCAGAGCCAAAGTACATATAGTCTTTGATCGAGTCAGAACTTCCTCTTACATTCTTCCAGCCCATCTGTAAAATGCCGTCATCATCAAAGCAATAGTAAATGCCATCGATCTTTCTGGTGCCATAATCTCCGTTGTCGTTGCCGTCACTTGGAACATATTTCTTGCCGTTTGTTCCAAAATAGTACCAATACTGGCCATCTTCGCCGTAATCTAATGTACCGCCCTCAGCTCCCGGGATCACTTTGTTGGAGTCTTCCTCGTAATTATCCGGCGGATACAGTTTTTGCCAGCCGGTACGCATCACACCGTCATCTCCGGTATAATACATATCGTCTAAGATCCAGCCTGTTTCCATACGGCCGTTTCCGTCAAAATGATACCACTTATCATTGATCTTCTTCCAGGTGTCATCTATGGTCTTTCCGCTGCTTCCAAAATAGTACCACTCTTCTTCTCCGCCGTCAGAAGTAGTCTTTAACCATTTGTCCGTAACCATAATGCCATTGCTGTCTACATAATAATCAGAGTCTGCCCATGCATTTACAGCCATATATCCTTCTCCGTTCAGATATCTCCACTGGCCGTCAGCTCCCTTTTTCCATTCATTATATACTTTATTTCCATTGCTGTCATAGTAGACCCAGCTGCTGTTTTCCTGTGCCCATCCCTGTGCTGCCATAGCCGGGAACGCTGCCAGCCCTGCTGATAGTAACGCTGCCAGAAACCAGGCTGCTTTCATTTTTTTCCTCATATGCCCTGTTCCTCTCTTCTTCTGCTTTCACCCCGAAACTGCTGTAAATATACAGTTTGCGCTTTATAACTATTGTACCAAGAGTTTTCTTATAGTTCAACCAGATTAATCTTTCAATTCTATTACAAGAATATGTCACTGGTACTCAAATCTCTTGACGGACCCTATTAAAATAGACTATACTCAATTGGAGTCCTATGATACAAAACCGTACTATAACATCCGCCCTGGGCGGAATACAGGATATCATATATATTATAATAGAAGAAACGAGGTTATCAAATTTATGTGGCTTGCCGACGGTTGGAAAGATTATGAAGTAATTGACTGTTCCAAAGGTGAAAAATTAGAGCGCTGGGGAGATTATCTTCTGGTGCGTCCGGATCCTCAGGTGATCTGGGATACCCCAAAGAAACACAAAGGCTGGAAGAAGATGAACGGACATTATCATCGCAGCAGCAAAGGCGGCGGTGAGTGGGAATTTTTTGATCTGCCGGAGCAGTGGACGATCAATTATAAAGAACTTACCTTTAATTTAAAGCCTTTCAGTTTTAAGCATACCGGTCTTTTCCCGGAACAGGCTGCAAACTGGGACTGGTTTGGTGATAAGATTCGCAAAGCAGGACGCCCTGTAAAGGTATTAAACCTGTTTGCCTATACCGGAGGTGCTACACTGGCAGCTGCCGAAGCAGGAGCCAGCGTGACCCACGTAGATGCTTCTAAGGGTATGGTTACCTGGGCAAAGGAAAATGCCCATTCTTCCGGCCTGTCTGATGCTCCGATCCGCTGGATCGTAGATGACTGTGTCAAATTCGTAGAGCGCGAGATCCGCCGTGGAAATCACTACGATGCCATTATCATGGATCCTCCATCTTATGGCCGCGGACCAAAGGGCGAGATCTGGAAGATCGAAGATGCCATTCACCCATTAGTAAAGCTGTGTGTACAGCTGCTTTCTGATGATCCGCTGTTCTTCTTGATCAACTCTTATACCACCGGTCTTGCGCCATCTGTTCTTTCCTATATGATGGGCGTTGAGATCGTACCAAAATTCGGCGGAACTGTAAAAGCGGAGGAAGTAGGTCTTCCTGTTTCCCAGAACGGTCTGGTGCTTCCGTGTGGCGCTTCCGGACGTTGGGAGAAATAAAATACGATATTCTTTGCAGGCTGCTGACAGATGATAAGATCATATTTCATCTGCCAGCAGTCTTTTTACGTCCAGTTTTCCCCAGCCCTGCTGGTTATGGGGAAGTCCCAGATCGACTGCCCGCTCCCTGATCCGCAGTTTAACGTCTTTATTACTCATAGACGGATATTTTTCCAAAAGCAGGGCAATAGCACCAGATACAAGAGGCGTAGACATGCTTGTACCTGATTTTATAAAATACCGGCCCGGTTCATTACAGCAGCTGATGATCCCGCAGCCCGGTGCTACCAGATCTGGCTTGCACACACAGGCATTGGTAGGACCTCTGCCGGAATAATCCACCATTCTGCTTCCCATCACCTCTACCTCCCGGTCATCATCAGAACAGCCTACTGTGATCACTTTCCGGCTGATCCCCGGCGTAGTCACAGTTCCCGGAGCAGGACCATGATTTCCTGCAGCCACCACCACTACCAAGCCGTCATCCCAGGCAGCATTTACCCCTTTTACCAAGGCGGAATTTTCCGTCATTTCCCGTCTGGTAAGGGATCCTACAGAAATATTTATGATCCGTATGCCATATTCTTTCCTGTGTTCCCGGATCCACCTAAGTCCCATTAAAACATCTGCCGCATATCCATTTCCTCTGTGATCTAAAACCTTGATCGCTGTAATACTGCTTCCCGGTGCGATCCCCTTTAAAAGGCCGCCTGAGGCAAGACCGCTGCCTGCGATCATAGCTGCAATATGGGTTCCATGACCATTATCATCATAAGGAAGCTTTTTTCCATGGACAAAGTCCTTAAATCCCTGTATCTTTCCTTTCAGGTCTTCATGAAGGTAGATGCCTGTATCTAAAACTGCAACACCGACGCCCTTTCCGGTAATTCCCTTTAAAGCCGCCTCATCACAGTGAATTTCCATTCTTGCCCGATTCACAATTAAAAAATCCCTTTTCTTATACTGTATGCGCAGAAAAAAGCTCCGTACCTGTCAGTACGGAGCTTTCTTCTAAGGATTTCGGATTTTCAAAAAGGGTTGAAGGATAGTTCTTAAACTTTCGTGCATTTCTTATGTAACTAAAGTATATCATGCAATCGCCGGAAATGTTTGAATGTTCTTTGAATAGATTATTAAGAAAGTCTTAAGATTGCAGTAAGAGTCCCGTACAGCGACTGAGGATACAGGCAAGCTTACTTGCATGGATACACAGTCATTGGACGGGCTGAGGCGAAATGAGCACGTGCGTAGCAATCCACTCTTACTATGAATTACGAAAGGACAGATTCGTAAAGTGTGCGTTTTAACTTTTCCACATCCCCGTCTGCAAAGCAGTAACCGTCCATACCGCAGGCTTTCGCTCCTGCAATATTATTTGGCAGGTCATCAATAAAATAGCACTCTTCCGGTTTCAGACCGAACCGTTCAAAGAAATGACCATACATTTCTTTCTGTGGTTTCATGCACAGAACTTCTGCGGAAAACAGGATCCCGTCAAAGCATTCTACTGCCGGCAGCACCTCTTTGTAGCAGGTAAGCATACGTACAGATGCATTGGAGCATAAATAGATGCCGTAGCCTTTTGCTTTCAGATCCCGGACCAGATCTCCCATCTCCGGCTTCTGGACCAGATTATACTCATGCCAGTGGTCGAAAGACTTCACAGCCAGTTCTTTTTCTTCTTCTGTATCCAGACGGCTGATCATCTTCTTAATACCATCTTCCTCTGTGATCACTCCCATATCCAAAAGAACCCATTCCGGTGAATCAAACACAGCCGTGCAGACTCTCTTTGCCAGTGCCTCATTGTCTGTAAAATGACGGCATACCGGCATACCAGAATAATCCACCAGAACTTTTCCCATATCAAATACAATATTCCTGATCAAAATAACCCCGCCTTTCTTATTATGCAAAAATGCCGGACGTTCTCACCTGTGCAGACCGGCTGCCAAGCTCCAAACCTCCGACATTTTTAATGTTCATTTTCTTTGTAAAAAACCAGTCTTATTTTGTCTCTGGCTTCTCTACCTGAACGATCGCAGCTTTCTGCATTGGGATACGGCAGTTTTTGTTGCTGCCGAACTCAACGATCACGGTATCATCGGTCATATCAATGATCACACCGTAAAAACCGCTGGTAGTAAGAATGGTATCTCCTACAGCAACGCTGCTTAACATCTCCTGCTGTTTCTGTCTTTCCTTCTTCTGTGGACGGATTGAAGTAAAATAGATCAGAGCTGCAAAAAATACGATATAGATAACTATAAAGCCCATTCCCTGCATGGTTTTTCCTCCTTCACATCTGCTGCCGCCTCGCCGCAGCAGTTATAGTTTTTTGTTTACCCGCTTCTACCTGCTATTTGCCTTCCATACCGGCAAGTTTAGCTGCCTTGTATTCTGCGAAACGGTGTTCTTCGATGGCGTCGCGGATCTCCTCCATCATTTTATTATAAAAATACAAATTATGCAAGGTACATAACCGCATTCCCAGCATTTCTTTTGCCTTTAACAGATGACGGATATAGGCTCTGCTGTAGGAACGGCAGGCCGGACACTGGCAGCCTTCTTCAATCGGGCTGTGGTCCAGTTCATATTTCTGGTTAAACAGATTTAATTTGCCATGGTTGGTGTATACATGACCATGACGGCCGTTTCTGGATGGGTAAACACAGTCAAAGAAATCTACCCCACGCTCTACTGCCTCTAAGATATTGGCAGGTGTTCCTACCCCCATAAGATATACAGGCTTATCTTCCGGCAGATGAGGTACCGTCACATCCAGGATGTGATACATTTCCTCATGTGTCTCACCTACAGCCAGACCACCGATAGCATAGCCGTCCAGGTCCAGCTCTTTAATGGTTTCTGCATGCTGGATACGGATCTCATCTACAACACCGCCCTGGTTGATGCCAAACAACAGCTGTTCTTTGTTAATGGTGTCCGGAAGGGAATTCAAACGATCCATTTCTGTCTTACAGCGCTTTAACCAGCGTGTAGTGCGGTCTACGGAATTGCGGATATAATCATAATCTGCATGGCTTGGTGGGCACTCGTCAAAAGCCATGGCAATGGTGGAACCAAGATTTGACTGGATCTGCATACTTTCTTCCGGTCCCATGAAGATCTTATGTCCGTCAATGTGGGAGCGGAAGTATACGCCTTCTTCCTTGATCTTGCGCAGATCTGTAAGGGAAAATACCTGGAAACCGCCGGAGTCTGTAAGGATCGGCTTATCCCAGTTCATAAACTGATGCAGTCCGCCATACTCCTTGATCAGCTTGTCGCCGGTACGCACATGAAGGTGGTAGGTATTGGAAAGTTCTACCTGAGTACCGATCTGGCGCAGGTCATCGGTAGATACAGCGCCTTTAATAGCGCCTACAGTTCCTACATTCATGAAAACCGGTGTCTGGATGGTTCCATGTACAGTTTCCATCTGGGCACGTTTCGCCCGTCCATCTTTGGTTATTACCTGATATTTCATATATTATGCCTCTTCGTCTGCCAAAGCAGCCTTGATCATGATGGCACATTCGATCCTCTTTTTCTGCATCTCGCAGCCGATCTCATATGCGCCGTTAATAGAACCACTGAAATTATAGGCATTTGCACTACATCCACCGCTGCAGTAAAATCTTGCAAAGCAGTCCTTGCATGTCTCTTTTGCATATACATTGCAAAGCTTAAACTCATCACGGGTCTCTGTATTTACAATACCTGTGTCTACATTTCCAAGAAGGAATTTTTCATTGCCTACAAACTGGTGGCATGGATACAGATCGCCCCATGGGGTAACTGCCAGATACTCAGTACCGGAACCGCAGCCAGCCAGACGTTTTGCAACACATGGACCTGCTGTTAAATCCAGCATAAAGTGGAAGAAGTTAAAACCTCTGCCCTCTTTTTTGCGCTTGATGTATTCTAATGCCAGTTTGTCATATTCTTTTAAGATCTGAGGAATGTCCTCTTCACGGATGGCATAATCCTCTGCAGGATCAGCTACTACCGGCTCCATGGACATCTGCTGGAAGCCAAGATCTGCATAATGGATCACATCATCTGCAAAATCCAGGTTATTTCTTGTGAAAGTACCTCTTACATAGTAATTCTTCTGTCCTCTGCTCTCAGCAAACTTCTGGAACTTCGGAACGATCATATCATAGCTGCCGCTGCCGTTTCTGAACGGACGCATCTTGTCATTGATCTCACGGCGGCCATCCAGGCTTAATACTACATTGCTCATCTCACGGTTGCAGAATTCCATGATCTCATCGTTTAAGAGAACACCGTTGGTGGTTAATGTAAAACGAAACTTCTTGTGGTTTGCCTCTTCTAAGGAGCGGCCGTATTCAACCAGCTGTTTTACTACCTTCCAGTTTAAAAGAGGCTCTCCGCCGAAGAAATCCACTTCCAGATGCTCTCTGTTTCCGGAATTAGCTACCAGGAAATCCAGTGCTTTCTTACCAACTTCATAGCTCATTAAAGCACGGCGGCCATGATACTCTCCTTCTTCCGCAAAGCAGTAACGACAGGCAAGGTTGCAGTCGTGTGCAATATGCAGACAGAGCGCTTTTACAACGGTCTTGCGCTTCTTAAAATCTAAAACAAAGTCACGATAAATGTCACGGGTAAGAAGCTGTTCTGTATCGATCAGCTCCTGAATATCTTCCAGTGCTTCACAGACCATTTCACTTCCATAGGTCTCGTCTAATTTTTTATGAACATTTGCAGTTACTTCTTCAGAAAGCTTCTCAGGCTTGTCCATTTCCGGAACCTGTTCTGAAACTGCTGCGATGGCGTCATAAACCACCGGATCTACTACATGGACGGAACCGCTGTTCACATCCAGAACAATATGATAACCATTATTAATATACTGATGAATCAAAATTAAAATCTCTCTTTCTAAACGTAATAGGCCTTTCAGGCCAATCCAAATCACATGGGAAAGCCCCTATAATCTCTGTGACCATAGGGGCTTTGCACACTTAATCCGTTACCGACCTATACCATTAGCGGGCAGAGTTTTCGCAGCTCTGGTTACCAACGGTACAGGAAGTCTTACATGCAGACTGGCAGGAAGTCTGGCACTCGCCACATCCGCCCTTCTTCATGGTATCCTTTAAGGTATTGGCATTTAAAGTCTTTACATGCTTCATTGTACAGTACCTCCTTTTTTTATATGCCTCAAAAGGCACATATGAATAAACTCCATAAAATTATAACATAGGTTATGTTGGCTTGCAATGGTGAATATACTTGACTGTAAACATATTTTAGGGAGATGTCTATGGAAACTAAAGTGATAAAACCGCTGCTGCGCTCTCTTTTTATCTCCTATGCCCTTTCTGCCCTCTTTTTAGGGGCACTGGCTTTTGCCCTTTACAAACTGCGCCTGGGAGAAAGTCTGGTAAACCTGCTGATCTTTGCTGTGTATTTTGCAGCCTGTTTCGCAGGTGGATTTTTCACAGGAAGAAAAGTCAGAAACCGGCGTTTTTTCTGGGGACTGCTGTCAGGAATGTTTTATTTTCTCATCCTTTTTGCTGCTTCCTGGGCTATGGATCCCCGGGCCTCTATCCAGGCTGCCAGATCTCTCATGGTATTAGGCGTGTGTGCCTTTGGCGGAACCCTTGGGGGAATGCTCAGTTTTTAAGGTCTATATCCTCCAACAGTTCCCCGATCAGAAATACCAGGCTGCCTAAAAATACAAAAATATCTCCCAGATTAAAGATCACCTTTTTCAGCCTTTTAAATTCAATGGAGAAATAATCCACTACATAGCCTTTTACCAGACGGTCATAAAGATTGCTGATAGCACCTCCAAGGACCATGGAAAGGCCGATCTTCTGGGCCAGGCAGCCCTTTTTTGTCATAAACGCGCCTAATGCGCCTGCTGCAGCAGATGTAACTGCCAGGGGGATCCCTTTTACCAGTTCCGGGCGTTCTTTTAAAAAGCCAAAAGGAAATCCGGAATTATAACTTTTATGAAGGCGTATCAGCCCCTTTGTGCCGGGAAGGTCCCTTGGAAATTCTTCTTCCCCTTCCCGCTCTATTTCGTCTTTTATAAACAGATCCAGGGCAGCAATGCCGCCAGTAAGCCACGGTAAGATCATATTATACATCCATCCTTTCTGGTACATGGAACAGGTTCGTACTTTTTTCATGAGTCCATTTTACAATATTATCCCGTTTCCGTCCAGATATGCAGGTAACTTCCGGTGATTTTCCCATATACTGATAACAAGCATTTTACCGGTGGTTTTTATGGCTGAATGTATCTTAAATCCTGCTTCCCAGGATGTCGCTGATTTCATTTACCGTTTTGGATCCCTGCAGAATAATCTCCGGGACCCGGAGCAGTTTCCCTGTGTGGATTATGTAAGCAATGATTATGCTGTTTTTTATACAGAGCTTGAAAACGCCCTTCCCCTTTCTCTGGAACGTCAGCCCTACTACAGCATTCCCTCTCTTTTTACCCTGTTGGACGACTCCGCCATGGAAGCTGCCGGGATCGTTTCCGCCCTTCAGACACCTGCACTGAGCAATATGGGAAGCGGGGTGATCATCGGTATTGTAGATACAGGGATCGACTATACAAGTCCTGTTTTTCGTAAAAGTGACGGAACGACCCGGATCCTTGGTCTGTGGGATCAGACCCTTCCTGAGGATCCTTCTGTTTTACCGCCCGGTGTACCGGAATATTATCCCATGGGCGGTGCCTCCTATGGAACGGAATTCACTCATGAAGAGATCAACGAAGCTTTAACCTTAGAGGATCCTTTTTCCCTGGTACCTTCCAAAGATACAGATGGCCACGGCACTTTCCTGGCAGGTCTTGCAGCCGGAACTGCTTTCCCTCTCCAGAACTTCACAGGCGCTGCTCCCATGGCAGATCTTGCCATTGTAAAATTAAAGCCTGCAAAGAAATATCTGCGGGACTATTATCTGCTTTCCGAAGATACCCCTGCTTTCCAGGAAAATGACATTATGATGGGAATTAAATACCTGCGGGTCATCGCTGACCGGTTCAGACGCCCCTTAGTCACCCTTTTAGGACTTGGAACCAATTACGGCAGCCATACCGGTACCTCCCCCTTAAGCCAGGTAACGCAGAATTATGGCGGCTTTTTCGGGATCGCCACTGTAATCGCAGCAGGAAATGAAACAGGACTCGCCCACCATTACGCAGGAAGGTTTTCCGCTGACACTTCTTTTGAAGATGTGGAACTTCGGGTAGGAGAAGAAGAAGGGAAACGTGGCTTTATCCTGGAACTGTGGTCTTCTGCTGCCGATCTGTATACAGTAGGCTTTGTATCTCCCGGCGGAGAACGGATCAGCCGTATCCCCATTTTATCCAATAATGAGACCCGTATCCCTTTTCTTTTAGAGTCTACGGTCATCACGGTAAGTTATCAGCTGATCGAGGCAGGAAGCGGAAGCCAGCTTGTATCCATGCGCTTTGAGCGTCCTTCCCCGGGGATCTGGACCATTCGTGTATACAATACACAGTTTCTTACGGGAGAATACCACATGTGGCTGCCGGTTCAGGGTTTTATCTCCGATGAAACTGTATTTTTAAAACCGGATCCTTCAAACACGATCACGGTTCCCGGCAATTCCCGCCTGCCTATTACAACAGGGGCCTACAATCACAGAAACAACAGTATCTACATCCATTCCAGCCGTGGCTACACCAGCAGAGATTATGTAAAGCCGGATCTGGCTGCTCCGGGAGTGGAGATCCTGGGGCCATCGGTGCGGATCTCAGCTGCTTTTCGCCCTGGGCTTTCATCCAGTGTAGCAGCCGGTACTGCTCCTGCCTTCTCCCGCCGCACCGGTACCAGCGCTGCAGCCGCCATCACTGCAGGAGCAGTTGCCAATCTTTTAAGCTGGGGGATCGTTATGGGAAACTACCCTACTATGAGCGAGGCTTCTATTAAAAGTTATCTGATCCGGGGCGCAGCCAGAAATCCGTCCCTTACCTATCCTAATAAAGAATTTGGGTATGGAACCCTGGATCTGCTGCAGACATTTTTACGGCTGCGGGAGTGATCGAATTCCATACCCAATTCATTTTATCCTTCTCTTACCTGGATCAGGGGACCTCCCTTTTTCTCCAGATAAGGCCTTGTGACCACCACAGACCCGATATTCGGGTCTTTTGGTATCTCATACATGATATCAAGCATAAACTCTTCCAGAATGGCTCTGAGGGCTCTTGCGCCTGTTCCACGCTTTAAGGCTTCCTCTGCGATCCAGGAAAGTGCGTCTTCTTCAAATACAAGTTTTACCTCATCCAGTGCCAGAAGTTTTTCATACTGACGCAGGATGGCATTTTTCGGTTCCTTTAAGATCCGGATCATCATATCCTTATCCAGTCCCTTTAAGGTAACATTTACAGGCAGACGTCCTAAAAATTCCGGGATCATTCCAAATGCCCTCAGATCTTCATTGGTCACATGGCTTAAAAGATCCGGATCATTGTCATAGCTGTCTTTTAAGACAGCTCCAAATCCCATGGAGGATTTCTTTGTAAGGCGCTCCTTGATGATATTTTCCAGATCCGGGAAAGCACCTCCACAGATAAACAGGATATTATCTGTATTTACAGTAGCCATAGGAGTCATTGCATTTTTCTGATTGGATCCCACCGGAACTTCTACGGTACTGCCTTCTAACAGCTTTAAAAGTTCCTGCTGAACGGACTCGCCGCTTACATCCCTTGTATTGGTCTGTTTTTTCTTTGCGATCTTATCGATCTCATCAATAAAGATAATGCCTTTTTCTGCCCGTTTTACATCATTTCCTGCAGCTGCTAACAGCTTGGAAACAACGCTTTCAATATCATCGCCAATATAACCGGCTTCAGTCAGGGATGTGGCATCTGCAATAGCTAACGGCACATCAAGAAGCTTTGCCAGCGTCTTTACCAGATAGGTCTTGCCGCTTCCTGTAGGGCCGATCATTAAAATGTTGGATTTTTCGATCACAACACCGTCTGGGTCGGAACCACCTAAAAAGGCGCGCTTATAATGATTATAAACAGCTACTGCCATGACCTTCTTTGCCTTGTCCTGGCCGATCACATATTCATCCAGCTTGCCTTTTATAACGTGAGGCGCCGGAATATCTTTCATAGTCAGCTGCTTTTCCGGTTCTTTTTTCTTTTTCAGTTTCTGGCTCTGAGGGATCTCATTCACTGGCGGCATCTGGCTTAAGTCACTGAAATTCATGTTCATATAAGGCATATTGGGCATTTTTGAAAAATCCATGCCTCCCTTAGTCACTGTATCAAAAGCCTTCTGCATACAGTCATGGCACAGACACATGCCTCCCGGCATTGAGATCATTGGTCCTGCCTTGCTCTCCGGTCTGCGGCACATATAGCAGATCTTCTCATAATTATCGTTATTTTTATTATCATCCTGGGATCCATTTGTCATCTCGTTTTCCATATTCTTATCGTCCACTGTCTTTTCTCCTTACCACATTCTTCCCCATGGGAAGCCATTTCCCGGAAAACTCCAGGGATTACTGTCTTCTCTTCTGGAAGGTGCTGTTTCCCCGGGCTGCTCCCTGTTATCCTGTTTCTCCTGTTGTCCTTCACCTTCCGGCAGTCCTGCCAGCGTAATCTGGATCTGCTGTTCCTTATACCGGCCTTCTTCCTGGCGCTGCACCAGCAGTTCAATGGTCTCTCCCATTTCATAGCCTTTCAGGAATTTCTGCAGTTCCTGCATACTCTTTACAGTCATGCCATCCAGCTTGGTGATAATATCTTTCTCACGAAGTTCAGAGCCAGCCGCAGCCCCGTCTTCCAGTATCTTGTATACATAAACGCCCTTCGGCATATCAAAGGTTGCCGCTGTTTCTTCATCTACTGTAGTTCCCTGAATCCCCAGATATCCCCGTCTGCTTTCCTCTACTTCAGAACGGGTCTTACGGTTCATCAGTTCATCTAAAATCTCCTGGACTCCTGAAACAGGAATGGCATAGCCAATCCCTTCTACTTCTGTGGAGGAATATTTAGCCGCATTGATGCCGATCACTTCCCCTTTCATGTTCAAAAGGGCGCCACCACTGTTTCCCGGATTGATGGCTGCATCTGTCTGAAGCAGGACTCTTGTATTTCCGTCGGAAGTCTGTACTTCCCGGTTTAAGGCGCTTACATATCCCACTGTAACGGACTGGCCATACCCAAGAGCATTTCCAATGGCGATCACGCCCTGTCCTACTTTTAAGCTGTCTGAGTCCCCAAGCCTTGCAACGGCTATCTTATCCTGGGTTTCCTGTGGGATCTGATCTATCGGGATGGAAATAACTGCCAGATCTGTATCTGCATCTGTCCCCTTTACCGCAGCATCCACAGCTGTATCATCTACAAATGTGATCTTTAATGATACTGTGTCCTTCACTACATGATTATTGGTCACGATCAGCAGTTCCGTATCATTTTTACCAATGATGATCCCGGAACCACTGCTTGGCACCTCATAAGACTGGCTTCCGCCTCCGAAAAACCAGCTGTATCCGTAATCCGGAGTCTGGTAAACGGCTGTGCTGGCAACTGCCACAACCGTTGGCATTGCCTCTTCTACGATCTCTGAAACATCCGTTGACGGTGCCGGAATGTCTGCTGCCTGTGGAAATGTTTCCGGTATCTTTTCTCCCGGAAATGGTTCTGGAGGCGGCAGTGCTTCTCCCTCCGCCTTTACTGTATCCTCATCTGACGCAACGATCGCAAAAAACTGGGAAACCATTCCGGAAGACGCAATCTGGATCCCGGTCATAACCGTTCCTGCCACGGTTCCAAAAAGGACTGCGGAAAGAACGATCCAGGCTGTCTTTTTCAACAAATTGTTTTTCCTCATATATGATCTGTTCTCCTTCCAAAAAGAGATCCCGCAAAAGAGGAATTCTCCCTGCTTTCACGAAATCTCTTTCTTAAACTTTGGTGTTATCTTTTAATGCTTATTAAGCTGCCGGTGAGATCATCTCTCCCGGACCGCCTACATTCTCTTCTTTGATGCTGTTTCCAGGATTGAAGGATGAAGCTGCTGTTGTTTCACTGCTTCCCGGTCCATATGGTTTTGTAGCAGCCTCTGTAGTTGCCGCTTCTGTGGTACGGGAAGGTGACAGCGTACCGCTTGGAACCGTAGGCTTTAAGCTTTCTGTGGAGTCTCCCGGATGGGCTGCCTTTGTAGTCTCTCCCGGATGGGCCTGACTGCTTTCACCTGTATGAGAACTCTGGGTCGTTTCAGAAGAATGTTTACTGGTTGGTGGTATATAATCTTCCGGAGGATCGATCACATTTCCATCTTCATCTGTTTCATACTCAAAATCAGTTTCACCGTCAATAATACTCTCTTTTGTGGAAGAAGTACTTTCATTGTTCTTTTCAGAAGAAGAACTGCTTTCTGAGCCGTCCGCTGTTGTCTTGTCTTCTTTCTTTGCCTCTGTAGTCTTAGGAATATAACCGCCATCTGTACCAACATCACCTACCGGCTTTCCTTCTTTATACAGACCTGTATCAGAAGCAATCTTTGCGCTGATCTTCTTTACCATATCACTTGGGGTGTAATTTTCGTCACCAAACAGGAACTTGTGAAGAGAAACCACATTGCTCTCTAAGGTCTGCGGAATGACACAGTCACCCTTTTTACCCATATTGGCATCACTTCTTGCCTCAGGGAAGCCGGCGGTATCACCGATATGATAACGGGTCAGGTTCTTTGCAGCCGGGATCACATCATCTAATGTGATACTGCTTAAGATCTGTGGGAATACCACTTCCATTACATTATTAACAACAGAAAAGTTTGCCTGTCTTAATTTATCAAAGCTTAACTGGATGATCTTTCTCTGACGTTCTGTTCTTGCAAAGTCTGTATCCATCTTTCTTAAGCGTGCATAGGCAACTGCCTGGATACCGTCTAAATGGTTCGGGCCTGCGCTCTTTAACTGATAAGAGCCAACACCTGTAGACTCTACTGTTTCTGTAATATAGGCATTGATATAATAAAACTCCGCCTTGCTCAGTTCCACATCTACACCGCCCAGGATATTAATGGCATCTGCTACTGCTTTCCAGTTAAATGTAGCATAATCATTGATCTCCAGATCCAGGTTTCTGTTTAAGGCTTCTACTGCCTGTTTCGGGCCGCCTCTGAAGTAAGCCTGGTTGATCTTGTTGTAACCATTTTTATCATCTACATTCAGATACGTATCACGGAAAAGGCTGACCAGTTTGATCTCCCCTGTTTCCTGATTGATATTGCAGATGATGATAACATCGGACATATTTCCTTTGCCCACAGAACTGTCACGGCTGTCCACACCAAAAAGAGCTACGGTCCAGTATCCCTTCATAGCCTGCTCTTTTTCCACAGAGATATAAGGATTTGTCATATCAGACTTATTAAACTCTGTATCCGTCTGCATCAGGGACATCATACGCTTTCCATACCAGCCTGCGCCGATCAGTGCCAGTGCAATGATCTCTGCCACAATAAAAATGATAATGGTCCTTAAGCGGCTTTTCCCGGACCTGGCTGCCGTCCTTGCAGTCCGGCTGCCTCTTCCTGTACTGCCTGTTCTGCCGGTAAGTCCGGAAGAAGCGTATTTCCTTCCGTCTTTTCTGCGGCTACGCCCTCTTTTTAACTCGTCATCCGTTTCAAATTCATTATCAAAGTCGTGATTCATGTACGTTTCCTCATTGTAGTGATAACAGCAGTCAGACCGCTGTCATTCTAGTATGCGTTTTTATTAATAAAGCCTTTGAATATCGTCAGGAACATGATCTTAAAATCAAATCCAAGGCTCCAGTTTTCAATGTAATACAGGTCGTGCTCGATCCTCTTTGTAATAGAAGTATCTCCCCTGTAACCATTGACCTGCGCCCAGCCTGTAAGACCTGGTCTTACCTGGTGCTTGATCATATAACGTGGGATCTCTTCTTTAAACTTTTCTACAAAAAGAGGCCGCTCCGGCCTTGGACCAACCAGGCTCATATCTCCAATGAGAATGTTAAAAAACTGAGGCATCTCATCAATACTGGTCTTTCGTATAAAACGGCCTACCGGAGTAACACGGGGATCATGAGGGGTTGTCCACTGGTTCTTTTCTTTATTTGGATCCTGTACTTCCATGGAACGGAATTTAAACATTTTAAAAGGACGGTTGTGCAGTCCGATCCTCTCCTGGCTGTAAATGATCGGACCTGGAGAAGTAAGTTTGATCAATGCTGCTGTCAGCAGCATAAGAGGCGAAAACAGGATGATTCCAAACAGTGCGCCACAGATATCTACCATACGCTTTATAGTTGCATTAAATACGCTGGTAAGAGGTACATGGCGGATATGGATCACCGGAAGTCCCTGAAGATCTTCCATATAAGGGATCGTAGGGATAATGTTATTGTAATCCGGAATAAATTTGGTATGCACACCTGACTTTTCACAGGCCGCAACGATCTGTTCCAGATTTGCATATTCACCGATACTTAAAGTAATAACGATCTCGTCTAAGGTATTCGCTGCAAGAAAGGTCTCCAAATGGGAGATCGGTCCTAAAACCTGGACTTTCTTGTAAACATAACCTGCTTTTTTATGGTCATCCAGGATACCCTGGATATGATAGCCCCATTCCGGATTTAAAGTCACACGGTCAATAAAACCTTCTGCCGCACGGCTGTAACCGATTAAGAGCACATGCTTCTGGTTGTAACCATTGGTACGAAGAGAACGTAAGAACAGGCGGATCGCCAGTCGTTCTCCTGCCAGAAGAAGTATATTTAAAACAAAAAACACCAGGAGCATTCTGGTGGAGAAATACCCCAGATGTACAATAAAGCTTCTTCCGCCGAAAAGGATCAGCGTAAAAAGCATCAGGCCGATCACATTTGCCTTACAGATATTGGCAAATTCAACCCTTCTTCCCTGGATGCGCTTTGGTACATACAGATGAAAACAGCCATTTAAGATCAGATAAACAGGAACAATAAATATAAGTGCCAGAAAATAAGGTCCCGGCTCCAGAGTTGCTCCTCTTAAAGGCACTACCTTTCCGCTGACGATAATAAACCACGCCAGTATATAGGCTACTGCTGTTACCACTGCATCCAGAAGAACCTGAACATGGTTCAGGCTTTTCTGGTTATCTTTTATCATTGTATATCACCTTTTGTTAAGCTGTTCACTCATTTTCCCCCGCCGGAGAAAACGGCTTCTTCATTCAAAACATTATACATGATACAATCCCATTATTCCATAACTTTTCTCTTAAAATATAATAAACTTCACCGTTTTGCCGCCTGACGGGCCAGAAATTCCCGGATATAGAGGAGAGTTCCGGTGCATAATTCCCACTCAATGGCAGCATAATGTTTCAGGTGGTCTCTGTTATATTTTACTTTTTTACACAGCTTTGCTGTCTTCACTCCCTCTTTCAGACCGTCCAGATAATCTTTTCCAAACCCGATCTTCTTAAAAAATCCATATTTTACCAGGATCCCCAGTCCCAGCGGAAGAGCATTTAAAAGCAACTGGGGCCATGGCATATTTTTATAGTTCAGATAAATATTGTTTCTTGCTGCCAGACGGACCTTAAATGAATTGTAACGGGATCCACTGGTACCACTTCCCACGTGGTATACCATGGCGCTTGGGCAGTAAACATTTTTATAACCATAAATCTTCGCCCTGTAACCCACATCAATATCTTCCAGATAAGCAAAATGCATCTCGTCAAAATAACCGATGGTCTCAAACACTTCCCTGCGATAGATGGCAGCACCTGCACAGGCAGAAAAAACAGGGCAGCTGCGGTTGTATCCTGTAGCCGGACGTCCAACGCCCCGTTGGAATGCCCAGCCTAACAGTGTATACATATCTCCTGCATCATCCATTTTGCTGTGGTCATACAGCTGGATCATCTTGCTGCTTACAGAAAAGATCTCCGGTGAACGTTCAATGGCCTTGATCATCTCTCCAATATAGTGGCAGTCCGGTTCTGTATCATTGTTTAAAAGGATCACATAAGGGGTCTTTGAGGCTTTGATCCCCACATTTACAGCCCCTGAAAAACCGGTATTCTTCTCAAGGAAGATGCTTGGTATCTCATGTTCCTTCAGCCATTCTACGCTTCCGTCTGTAGAACCATTATCCACTACCAGGATGTCAAAATCACGGCAAAGCTGCAGATCCAGAGCCTTAAAACAGGGATCCATAAACTTAAGACCATTATAATTGGGAATGACCACCGTTACTTTCGCCTTATTACTCATCACTCTTTTTCTCCTCAGGTGCAAACTTATCATAAACTGACAGGTCGTAAGGTTCACCGATCTTTTCTTTTAACAGATCACGCAGGGCAAAATTGGACTTTCTTAACGTCAGGTTCGGGTTGTAGTAAGGATCACCATTTTTAATGATGTCCGGCCATTTCTTAATGAAAATAGCTACTTCCCTGTTAAACCGCGCCACCTTCTCAGGCGTATCTTCCAGTCCCCTGGATTTGGACTCATAATGGTAAAGAGTTGCATAAGGGGCATATACTACCAGTTTTCCCAGAGCGCGGACTTTCATGCAGTAATCAATATCATTAAAGGCAACTGCCAGTTCCGTACTTAAACCTCCCACAGCCTCAAACACAGACTTCTTTGTCATAAGGCAGGCAGCTGTAACAGCACTGTAATCCTGGGCACACATTGCACGGTGGAAATAACTGTTTTCCGCTTTGTGAAGACCGATAAAGGTATGTCCAGCAATACCGCCGAAACCAATAACAACACCTGCATGCTGAATGGTATCATCTGCATACAGAAGCCTTGCTCCCGCAATACCAACCTCTTCTCTCTGGCAGAACCCAAGCATTTCACGAATGCTGTCAGGCTCTAACAGTTCCGTATCATTATTAAGAAGCAGCAGGTACTCTCCCTTTGCAAAGGATGCGCCAAAATTGTTGATGGCAGAATAATTAAAGCCTTCTTTCCAGGTAACTACATGGAAGGACGGATGTTTTTCTTCCATCTTTTTATAATAAGCAAAGGTCTCCGGCTCTGTACTGTTATTTTCCACAATGATAAATTCCAGGTTCCGGTAAGTAGACTTCTCTAAAATAGACCGGACACACACATCCAGATCCTTGCTGTGATCCTTATTTGGAATAATAATCGAGATAAGCGGTGTACCTTCCACCTCGTATTTAACACGGTAAAAACCAAGGTCTTTGGTATGACTGACTTCTGCTTTTAAATGACATCTTTCTAAATTACCTTCAATTGCACGTTTTCCGGCTTCAAACGCATACATCTTACTTGCCGGATTGTCTGCTGTCGATGCCTGATGCGTTCTCCAGTGATATAAGATTTCCGGCACATGATAAATCTCTTTCGCACTTTCACAACAGCGGAAAATAAAATCATAATCCTGTGCTCCGTCATATTCTTTCCTGAATCCACCAATTGTTTCCACAATTGTCCGGCGCACCACAAAGAAATGGCAAATATAATTATTAGAACGAAGCAAATCAAGGTTAAAATCTGGTTTTAAATTCGGCTGGAAATGTTCCGATAAATCTGCTCTTACCTTATCCTCATCCGTATAAATCACATCAGTCTTCGGATGACTCTCTAATGCTTTTGCAACTTCATACAGTGCATTTGGTGCAAGCAGGTCATCATGATCTAACAAACCGATAAAATCTCCTGTTGCCATCTTCAATGCTTCATTGGTGTTTTCTGCAATTCCTGCATTGTTAAGAAGCGGTTTGACACAGATTCTGGCATCTTTTTTGCAGTATTCTTCCAAAATCTGGCTCATCCCTGCTTCATCTGGACTTGCATTTGCAATACAAAGCTCCCAGTTTACATAGCTTTGCGCAAGCAGAGAATCTATCATCTCTCTTAAAAATTTCTCCGGTGTCTTATAAGCAGGAACAACTACACTGATTTTCGGTTCGTAATTCCATTTTTTCTTTTTCTGTTTTTCCAGTTCTTCCGGTTTCACCTTATATTCCTCATACCATGGACCATAAGGGACTTCTTCGGGTTCAAATCTTTCATGAAGCCGAATCCAGAATTCTTTCGGACCATAATGCCTCATATAGCGAAGCCCTTTTAGAATGGTATAAGGAGAAAGTTTCCCTAACATTCTGCCCCATTCAATTTTTCCTTTTGCCATCTTCTCACCTGCTTATCATTTCTTTTTTTTCTTTTTTATCACAGAAATCACGATTAAAATCAGTCCAAGTCCAATCAGACCTACAAGCACAACCACTGCCATTTCAAATGTACTAAAAGAACCGCTTTGTGCCTCGTTATTCTGGCTCTGCTCTTCTTTTGACTCTTCTTCCTTCTGTGCTTCTTCAGCTTTTTTATCCGCCTCATAAGCTTTCTTATCTACAACTGCCTGACCGACTTCATATCCATTAAATAAAAAGGTTTCCTGTTCGTTTCCATCTTCGTTTTGTGTATTCTGTATCTCAAGCGCATCCGTTGTTGTTCCTTTTGGCACAACTGCGGTTCCGCCTGAGAGTGTATATTTTTTTTGTGATACCTGCAGTTTTTCGAATTCTTTGGTATATTCTGCAAGCATAACTGTATCGGTAAAAACTTCTGTGCCTTTGTAATGTAAAACAACACAAATATAAACGGTTCCGTCTTTTTCAAAATAAGTGACTAACGTATTTAAAGCGGTGTCGGTATAACCGGTCTTTCCTCCAAGACAGCCGTCATAATGCCAGTCACCCTCTCCAAGCAACGCATGATGGTTTGCAAGTACACGCTCCTCGGCAGTCTTATTCGTTGCCGGAATCGTATAATAACGACTTCCTACAATTTTGCGAAATTCTTCGTTTTTGTAAGCTTCCTGTGCAATCATCGCCAAATCGTGCGCGGTTGTATAATGGTTTTCATCATGCAGACCATTTGCATTCGTCCAATGAGATCCCGTACATCCAAGTTCCTCGCAACGTTCATTCATTTTCTGGATAAACGTCTCAAAACCTCCGCCCATCTTTTTGCCGACACTTTCTGCGATTGCATAAGACACCTCATTGGCAGATGCAAGCAGCATACCGTACAGCGCATCGTTCATACTGAGTATTTCTCCCGGTCTCATCCCGATACTCGCATCTCCGTATTCCAGAAACGAAACGCTGTCTTCGGAAAAATAAACTTCGTCATCCGGATCCGCATTTTCCAACGCCACAAGCGCTGTCAACAGTTTTGTAATGCTTGCCGGATAATGCTTATCGTTTATTTTTTTCCCGTATAAAATCGCCCCGCTGTTCATCTCCATAACAATCGCCGAATTTGCATATACATGCGGTCCCTGCGGCCAGTTTTCCAAACCGTTTGTCTCAGGAACGGCATCATATGCCGCCTGTTTCTGCACCGCGATCGGGTCAACTACATCTTCTGCGTGTACGGCTCTTGACGGAATCAATGCTGTGCCGATCACACAGACTGCTGCCAGCACTGCCGAACATATACGGTTTCTATATTCCCTCATTATAACCCTCCACATCGATATAACCCTTCAGATTATTTTTCTCTAATAATTTATTATAACGATATTCTTTTTGTTTTACAAGTTTTAGATTTTCCGAAGTATTTTCATCCGCTTCCAGAAGGGATGTCAATTTTCATGGATGGGTTTCAGCATTTTAATAGTTCTCTGCATGTATTTCAAAATAACTTCTCGGATGCGCACAGGTCGGACAGATCTCCGGCGCCGCAGTTCCTACTACAATATGTCCGCAGTTTCTGCATTCCCACACTTTCACTTCACTTTTTTCAAATACTGATGCCGTCTCTACATTTTTCAGCAGCGCTCTGTATCTCTCTTCGTGGTGCTTTTCGATCTCCGCCACAAGACGGAATTTTTGAGCAAGTTCCGGAAATCCTTCTCTCTCGGCAGTTTCCGCAAAACCGGCATACATTTCTGTCCATTCATAATGCTCACCGTTGGCAGCGGCTTTTAAATTGTCGGCTGTGTCAGGATAACCGTTTCTTAATAATTTAAACCATAGTTTAGAATGAGCATATTCATTTCTGGCTGTCTCCAAAAAAAGAGCGGCAATCTGCTCATAGCCGTCCTTCTTGGCCTGAGACGCATAGTACTCATATTTCACACGGGCCTGAGACTCGCCAGCAAAGGCAGTGGCGAGATTCTGAAAAGTCTTGCTGTCTTTGAGCTCCATTATGTTATTCCTCCTTAGAAATCTATGGCACTTAAGGTGCACATATATATTATACGATTTTTCGAAAAAATCAACATAATTTTCTCTAAAAGGAGCATCATATTGGCGTAAACTTTTTGTGAAGGAGATAGCCATGAAGAAGCTTCTTGCAATGATGCTCTGCGTCGCCGCGCTGCTCGGCCTGCTTCTTGCGATCATTCTGCTCTAACCCTTTTATCCTCAAAAAAGTGCGCCGCGGGGCAAGCCCAGGCGCACTTTTTTACCTCTTCCGCCGTTTTCCCTAAGAACAATCTTCGATAAAAAATTTCCGGCTCTGCCAAGCGCTCGGCGTCTTTTTTATTTGTCGACTTTTTCCACCTGAATGCAAATCTGGAT
>ERZ779894.1588-NODE-1588-length-22652-cov-4.285038_pt1 | contig 22652 bp, 19 predicted proteins | sample MGYA00511587_ERZ779894 | MGnify/ENA primary metagenome ERZ779894 (study PRJEB29588, sample SAMEA2160490) | human gut metagenome | biome: human gut; feature: human-associated habitat; material: faeces | place: Denmark | collected 2008/2010 ... | reverse complement strand
TCTTGACGCCGCTGCGCTCCAGCCGGCGCGTGACGGACTCTATATACCAGGGTATCTCGTGCTTGAAGGCGGGGACACCTGCGGCCCGGAAAATGCCGCCGAGCTTGTCCGACTTCTCCCAGAGTTCGACATTAAAGCCGCGCTGCTTGGCGATGAGCGCCGCCTCTATACCGCCGGGGCCGCCGCCGACCACCAGAACGCGCTTCGGCGTCTCTGCGACGGGGGCCTTGCGCTCGTCCTCGAAACCGGCATAGGGGTTCAGCGCACACCTGAGATGCACACCCTTGAGTACACTGCCTATGCAGCCTTCGTTGCAGGAAATGCAGGGGAGGATATCTTCTGGTCTGCCCTCTGCGAGCTTGTTCGGCATGTCGGGGTCGGCAATGAGGCCGCGGCCGATCACGGCGTAGTCGCAAATGCCGTCGCGCAGGGCGGCGGAGGCCTTTTCGTAGTTGGAAAGGCGCCCATGTGTCAGCACGGGGATGGAGACGGCCTCGCGCACGGCCTTGGCGCTGTGCAGCTGCAAAACGGCCTCCTGATAGAACCCCGCGGGCATGGAGACCTGCCACTTCTCATAACAGCCCGCGTCCACGTGGAGGGCGTTCACGCCGTTCTCCTCGAGGTATTTGGCCAGCTCCAGGCCCTCGGGCAGCTGGCGGAAGCCGGGGTAGGGCACGCCGTGGTCGGGGCAGAACTTGACGAGGATGGGCGTGTCCTCGCCCGCGCACCTGCGCACGGCCGCGATCTGCTCGAGCAGGAAGGTGGCGCGGCCCTTGACGTCGCCGCCGTACTTGTCCGTGCGGGTGTTCCACGCGGCGGTGAGGAACTGGTCGTTTAGGTAACCGCCGTAGGCGTGCATCTCAAAGGCGTCCGCCCCGGCTGCGGCGCAGAGCCTGGCGGAGCGCTCGGTCTCCGCGATGAGGCGCTCTATCTCCTCAACGCTCAGCTCGTGACACTTGACGTTGGGCGCGTAGAGCCAGCCGCAGGCCGAGGCGCTTATCGGCACGGGGTAGAGCTTGCTGGGCCCGGCCATGCGCCCGCAGCCAGGCATGAGCTGGACGCAGACCTTGCACCCGACCTCGTGCGCGCGGTCGCATATCTCCTTGAAATACTTGAAGTTGTCCTCGTTGATGACCAGGGAAGCGCTGGTGTCCTCAAAGTAGTCCGTAACGGTCATGTTGACCAGTATCATAGCGGCTCCGCCGCGAGCGCGAGCCGCGAAGTACTCCACGGCTTTTCGGTTTATATCACCGAAATGTGGCCCCATTGGCGCCATGATGATGCGGTTTTTGAGTTTCAGCGAGCCAATCTCGCCAGAGGTCATAAGATTCAGCATTACGTTCTCTCCTTATAAGTGTATTGAAAACTGACTCAAGCGCGAAGTTTTTTAGCAGAGGAGAGCGCCATGAAGGTGCTCACGGCTATGAGAGCATAGGCGGCCATGCAAACGTACCAAGCCAGCTGATAGTTTCCAAGCGCGTCACGCAGTCCGGAAGTGAGCATGGGTCCGACCATGCACCCAGCCATAAAGGCCGTGTTGCCAAGCCCGTAAATAGGGCCGAAATCCTTGTGCCCGAAGCATATTCCAGTGAGCAGCGGCGGCGCGAGGGCGGTTATGGCCGAACCGAAGGGGAGGATTATCATGGACGCATAGCTGGACCACTCGCCAAGGCCCGGCACCAACACAAGGAACACGAGGGCGCCGATTCCGAGAATCGCCGTAATAAGAGAGCCGCGGCCAAGCCCCAGTTTGTCGATTATAGGTCCGACAATGAGTTTCGCCGCTATACCGACGCCGCTGTATACGGCGAATACAGGCGCATAGTCAATGCCGTTTTCGATGAGATAGGTAGGAATCTGCGTAGCAACGCCGGCGGCGACTATGCCGCAGCACACAAGGCAAAGCACGTAGAGCCAGAAGGCGCCGGTTTTGACGGCCTCGCCGCGGCTCAGCCCGGCCCAGCCGGAGGAAGCTGCAGCGCTCTTAGCGGCGTTTTCAGTTACGCCGGACTTCCTATAGGGTTCAAGCCCCATATCTTCGGGAGCCTTTCGAACAAACAGCAGCACGAGCAGCGCAGTACCGAATACTATGGCTGCGGTCACGCGGAAGCCGGCGCGCCAGCCCATATTCTCAATGATGCCCGACGCCAGCCCGGAGAAGAGCACACCGCCAAGGCCGGAGCCGGTGAAAACAATGCTGGTTACCAGGGCCTTTTTATCCACAAACCAGCGGGAAATTATGTAGTTTATAGGTACATAGGTCATTGCCGAGAGCGAAAAGTTTGCTACAAAAAAAGTTATGTACAGCTGCCAAAGACTCGTGATGTAGCTTTGTGCCAGCATTGCCAGCGCTGCAACCGCGCCGCCAATGAACATCCAGAGCTTGGTGTTGCCTTTTGTCACAAATCCGGCGGCAAACAGACTGAAGACCATTCCGGCAATTGTAGAGGCGATATTAGAGATGTTGAACTCAACATAGCTGCTTCCGAACTCGGTGCAGATGGGTACCTGGTAGTAGGAGTAGAAGTTGCTGATAAAGACCATCGGCAGCATCGTTACCAGGAACAGCGTTATAACAACGACCCAGCCGTAAAAGAATTTCCCACCTCGTTTTGCTTGCATTTTTATCCTCCTTGCGCGGAGCGGTACCCCGCCGCCGCAGCGTATTTTGACCTTGGGGCGGCCGGCTCGTCCCTGGTCTATGTCTGTTAAAAGGTTATCAGATTAAATGACTTGCCACAAATGAAAGAGAATGACAAAAGGTGCCGCCATTGCCTGCAAGTGCTTAAAATTGCAGCAACATGAATCAATGAAAATACACAATTTAATATCAAAGTATCCGGCAATACGCCCGCTGTAAGACTTGTAATCTCAGATAGAAATGTTTATAATCAATAAATAGTTAAACTATTAGCATTATATCTTTCGGAGGGTCGGAGGACGCCATGACGTTTGGTCAAACATTGAAGCAATTATTGACCCTGAGCGGCATCAAGTCCGCGCACCTGGCGGACGCACTTGGATATGACACGAGCTATATAAGCCGCTGGGTAAACGATATCAAGTTGCCGTCGCTAAAGAACAATGAAGACCTGTTTTCTAAAATATCCCGCACGATAGTAGACGGCAGCGATGAGGACGCGATAGAGCGGCTCTGTCTGGCGTGCGGCTCCGAGCACGCCTGGCTTGAGGAGTCGCTTGAAGCGGCGCTGCAGACCGCATACGACAATGCGAGCAAGCAGGCACAGGGGCCGAGCCTGACCCCAAACGCCTTGCTGCTGATGGGAGGCAGGCTTCCAGAGCTCACATCCGTGTTTGCCGACGCCATCATTCGCTCAGCGGAGGAGAAAGGCAGCGGCTCGGTAAACGTCACCGTTAACGTCCCGCTGCACATTTACAGCAACCGCAACATGGATTTTTGGCAGGACATACTGGCAAACCCCAAGGTCGGCGGAAACCTGTCTATAACAGTCGAGCAAGTTGTAGAGATGTCCTCTTTTGAGGCAAACATAGACAGCTACTGCGCCGCGATAATGACGCTGTTGCGCTTTGACAAGGGCGTGCGCTACGAGTTTCTGCTTGGTGACACCGTATCAAACGCTGGCTGCAGCTTTATAACTATAGAGAATACCCTTGTTTGTAACGTTCTCGAAAACTGGCTGACGCACGAGGAGGATCTTTTGATATGTTCAGACCCTGGCGTTGTGCGTCAACTGAGCTCAAAGCTCAGCAGTGCGCTGAAATTTTTTCAGCCGCTCATCAGCTATTCGGATAAAGACAACCTGGAGTCTAGTCATTACCTGTATGACTTTGTCATGTCCGGCTCTCTGCGATATTTACTCACTGTTATGCACCCGATATATATGGATGACGACTTTCTAGCCAAGCTTGCCGCACGCTACCTTACCGACCCGCCTGACAGCGACTTTCACAAATATTTCAATAGCCTCTGCTCTAACATGGAGCGCGAGGTAATACTATACCGCACCGCGCTGCTTGAGTACATCTACAGTGGGCGCATCTATCTCTTCGGACGTGAGATGCAGTTGGATAAAGCGGACCGCACGGCGCATTTAAAGCAGCTGTTGGAGAACATACGCTCAGGAGCGTGCACGCTGAAAATTCTCAATGACGACAACCCGCTGCTCTGCCGCAAGGATGCGCGGCTGTCGGTATACCTGAGCCGTAGCGCGGGCTTTATGGCTTCAAACGAAAGCGACTGGTACTCCTCCTTCCGCTTCTGCTCGCACAGGGTTGTGGAGCTGTTCAACACCTTTTTCACTCACATGTGGAAGCTGGATGACGAATATTTGCTGTCAGGTTCTGACGCTGAGGAATTTATTCAACGCGGCCTTATGCTTATGTAAGGCGTGAACGCCATTAAAACTGAGAAAGCGCCGGCCTTGGGCCGGCGCTTTTTGAACAGCAGCTTATTTGTCGAAAGCGGGATTAATTGCGTATACGTTTTTCTGGTCAAGCTTCTCCGTGGCTATGCGGAGGGCTTCACCAATACAATCAACATGAAGTGGATAAAAAGAAGAGCCGTCAACACCTTTTTCTATGATTCTTTGATAAGGGTACAATTTCTGTTCCTTTCTCAAAGCACCATATGTGGCTTATCCCTTTTTACATCCGATGATTTACTGCTTCTCAAATATTGCTATTAAACCGGAAGTTATCTCAATCCTTATTTTCCCGTCATAATAATCCACCAGTTCATATTTTGAATGATCGTCTGGATCATATAGCACCTCAATGTATCCGTCTTGTACGGTATATGTAGCCTTACTCTCATGCGTACTGCCATCTTGAAAGTTAGGTATAATCGTTGTAAGATTTCCTGAAGCAGTGAAAATCAAAGAGTACTTGTTATATAGCTGTGCGGTTTCACCGTATAATTCGCCAATTTGGTCAGGTGAAAATTCACTTTCTTCATTCTCGTATGAAGTGACTACCCATGTACCAACTACCCCATTTTGGACGTTGCCACAGGCAGCAAGAGAAAATACGATAAAGAACGATAACATCAAAGCACAATATTTTTTAAGCATTACATTACCTCCGTTAAAATATCGAACACAAAATTGTCCTCATTAACCACATACTCGCTGATCTGGATGTGGTACAGCGTGTTCTCTAATTCAGGCAAGCCAATACTGTTGAACTTTATTATATTCGGCCCAATCTTAGCCGTCAATATATGGGTAATAGTAGGGCATCATGAGTTCACATTTAATCTGAAATATCCGCTTTCTGAATGTAGAATAACCTGCAAAGTGTAGCCCATCAGTTTTCGGGGAGTTGTCTGAATTTTGCTATTATGTACCATGTGCATGGAGGTGATGCACATGATCATAGACCTGTCAGTTAGATTGAGGCAGTTACGACTTGATAAGCAACTACGGCAAGAACAAGTTGCGCGGCTGGTTGGAGTATCCAAAGGGGCAATCAGTGCCTATGAGACAGATATACGGCAGCCATCGTATGATATATTGATACGCTTGGCAAATCTGTACCGAGTCAGTGTTGATTATCTGCTTGGGCGAACAGATGACCGAACCCTTGATATTTCCGGCCTTACGGCCCGAGAAGTTGCGATTATAACTGAGCTTGTAGCCTCCATGTCTGCCAAGAATCAAAAACTGGAGGAATTACGGAGATGAAAAGACTAATATCCATACTGCTAACTGTGTGCATGGTTGCTGGAGTATCTATTCCAGCCCATGCAGGTGACATGATAACAGACGAGGTGCCGTTGGAAGTCGAAACATCTACGGTGAAAGTAATATCAACTCTTGCAGAACTGCAAGCGGCGATTGAAACCGCAGAGAGTGGGGATACAATTGCCCTGGGGCAAACCATATATATCAACGGAGAAATCGTATCTACGGATAGGGAAATTACACTTATTCGAGCAGATGGTTTTACATCGGGTAATATGGTTGTGATTTACAGTGGAGTTTTAGATGGTTTCCGTTTTGTGGAATCCGTAGCTGCGGGTGCTATCAATATTCGACCCACCCAAGGCAGCGTAGTTACCGTAAAAAATTGTATATTAGATGGCGGTGGAGTCGGAGAAGGTATATCGATTACAGGGACAAGCGACCAGCACCAAGTAACCATCAGCAGTTGCGAGTTTTCTGATAATTATCATCATTCTGTCGATGTTCGGACAGACAAAAATGTAAATATTGAAGATTGCTATATCCACGATAATTATTACGACTTGGGTGCCAGCGGAGCCGTACAAAGTTCAGGGAACCTCAAACTTATCCGAAGCACAGTTACCGCAAATACCTCATGGGCGAATGCAGGACTCATGTGTAGCGGTGGCACTTTGATAATGGACGATTGCCAGATTAAAGATAATATTATTCTCTCCCCTGATAGCGGTATTGCTGTCGATATCTTCTGCCTTGATACCGTTTGGAGTCTATCTGATAGTCAAAATACTTTGGATGCGGGATATTATGACCTTACTACGGGCGAAAAACTGGCTATTCCCGTAATAGAAAGTAGCGAGTTTGCAAAACTAATCTTTCTTACGGACGAAGATGCTGAAGACCATTTTGCACCGCCTACGTCTGCAGACGAGGGTACTACCCAGCCAGGGGACGGGGATGATCACCCTCAACCAGAAGAACCGAACCCTCCTACTACTGGCACAGACAATGATGGGGACACATCAGATAATGATCAGAGTGGCGCAGAGCAGCCAGAAACGCCGGTAGAGGATAACTCCAATAACGGAGATGACTATACCCCTTCGAGGCCGCATAAGCCCGTACAGCGTCCCTCTGAGCCAGATACAGATACCCAGAAACCGAATGAAGGAACGCCCGCTCCAACCTTGGCTTGCGGCAACGCCACAATAGATGTCTCCCGCTCGGTGGTGCTTGCTGGGTATGAAGATGGTGCATTGCATGAGGAAGACCCTTTAACAAGGGCACAGATAGCAGCAATTATCTTCCGCCTGTTAACCGATGAGACGATTGAACAATATGACGGTAATGCTCCGATTTTTGAAGATGTTCCGACCGACGCCTGGTATTATCGATATGTATCTACCATTGCACGCGCTGGTATTGTTGCAGGTACAGGGAACGGATATTACACCCCAGATGGTTTAGTCACATGGGCACAGGCAGTCACCATACTGACTCGTTTTGTAGAGGCACAAGAATATACTTTAATTGAGATTCGGTACAGTGGATGGGCTTTACAGGCCGTACAGACAGCCGCCGCCCTCGGATGGATTGAAGATGCTGCAACATTTGACCCCGATTCAGTGATCAGTCGTGGTGAATTAGTTTCCCTGGTAAACGGCGTGTTGGAAAATTACAGATAATCAGTATAATTTTCCTTTTCCAATCGAATAGGACAGTCGTTATGATAACGGAACAAAGTCGAGATATTATCGCGGATATTATGTGTAAAAGCACTGTTTTTCTGTCAATTCTTCGGAGGTGTGCAAGGAGGTACTACTGGTATATATAAGAGACAGGAAAGTTTATGAAATGTTTAGCACCCCCCTGGTATTACTCCGACACTGCCAGCGGCCTCAATTCTAAACATAGCAAAAGCGCCCGGTTTCGTCCTGGGCGCTCTTTGCGTCTTGTATTATGCTCTTGTCCAGTCGATGAAATGAGCCTGCCAGATGCCGAGCCAGTACGGATCGAGACCGCAGGAAAAACGGGTCTTTCCGGTCTCGTCGAAGAAGAAGCGCTGGAGGGTGTTCTTGATCTCTTCCCGCGTGGCTTCCACGGTGAGGCGCTGCGTGTGGCCGTCGATAGTAGCGCTCAGGTGGATCTTCTCAAATCGCCCCGGCTGGATGTTGAAGCTGATTGTCGCCATTTCCGCGCCGGAATAAGGGAGGATGATCTTGTCTTTGCTGCTGCTGACGGTACTGATCTTGTTGGGATCGATCTCCACGATAGGAGTGGTAGCCATAGCGCTGTTGACAATCTCTTTCTTGATAGCTTTCATTTTGTATTCTCCTTTATTCTTGTTGTCAGGCGGGGCGGCGTGTGCTATACTTTTCTTACCGCCCCGCCGTGGGTGGTGGAGGCTGCTTGTCTATGTGCTTTGGTCGGCTGTTAGGCAAGCGGCCTTTCTCATGCTACTGTGAAGCGGCGGGTTGCTGTTTCGGTCAAATACTGCTCGTACAGGTCGGCGTGATTGGCCTTAAATGCCTTGCTGTCGAAGCGGCGGGAGTTGACCAACTTCCAGGTGATCTTCCAGTCGTTCCCGGTCAGCTCGTCAACCTCTCTCGCGGCCATCTCATCCTTGATGCTGTCGGTGATGGTCTCGATCTCGGCGGCCAGCTCGTCAGCCATGCGGCGCAGCTCTCGCAGCTCCTTGATCTTGGCATCCATTTCGTGAGTGCTCATTGTGTGATCTCCTTTCTTTTGAGGGTTTTCTTCCCTCTTTCTGATTATAATTATACTCTAATATTAGTGTAATGTCAATCGAAATATGCTCTTATATCAGTGTAATTATCTACAAAGAATCACACTGAAATTAATGCAATTTTTACATTGACTTTAGTGTACTTTCTGCGTTATAATGACTATGCTGGGAGAGGGGCACAGTTTAATAAGTTGCCCTGTGGTGTATATCCAGTCAAGAAGGTGATATAATGGCGCTGACATATAAGATCAATGTCCTGCAAGCCTTAAAAGATAAAGGCTATAATACAAACAGACTCCGTAAAGAAAAGTTGTTGGCTGAGGCGTCTATCCAGTCTTTACGGGAGAGCAAACCGATCTCCTGGGCAAACCTGTCAAAGCTTTGTGAGCTACTGGAGTGTAAGCCTGGGGACATTCTGGATTTTATTCCTGATAGCAACTCATAAAATCATTTGAAGGAGGAGCTGGTGATGAGTAACCGTGATAAGTGTATTGCGCTCCTGGATAGTTTTAGTGATAGTCAGCTTGGTAATATTGTGACCATGTTGCAAGCCGCAAAGGATGCTATCACTGATGCTGCAGATGATGCTTTCTGCAATGCCCTTTACAAAGAGTACCAGGCTGATCCTGATAAGGGGCAAGCTGTAAGCATTGAAGAGGCGGCGAAGATGCTGGGGGTAGCTCTGTGAAATACCAGATCGTAATTGATAAGCCGGCAATGAAGTTTCTCCTGAAACAGCCTCTGGAGCAGCGAGAGCGCCTGTTAAAAGCGATCTATAAACTGCCTGATCAGGGCGATATAAAACCCATGGGAGGCCATGAAAATCTTTACAGACTGCGTGTGGGCACTTATCGGGTGATCTATACCATTGAGAACGACGTCTTGACAGTCCGGGTGCTGACGATTGGCAACCGTGGAGATGTCTACAAGTAAGGGGGAGTACTATGTTTAACTATCAGAGCATTGCTGTTCGCATAGAGCACGCCTTGCAATCCCATGGATATGCCGCAATGGGGGATGCTGACGCGATCCGCTCCAATCCTATGGCATTCATGGATGCTGTATTAAAACGCTACGAAAAAATCTCGGAAGAGAATGATAAGAAATCGGCTGACTTCTGGGAAGTGTACAAGAATTATGAGGGCCGTCGCCTTGATGAATTTGGTGAAGAGATGGCCCACAATTTCGCAAATGATGTTGTTGACTTGTTCAAATAAAGCAAAAGCGGGGGCGTAACGCTCCCGCTTCTTTGTATCTTTACGGCTCTGCATTCCGCAGCTCCCGCTTATATTTGTAGTAAGTATTCCGGGAAAGACCGGTCAGCTGCATAACCTCCAGATCGTTCAAGCTGCCGTTGAAATCCTGCGAATGCTTGCGAATAGTTTCTTTGGCAGCAATGCTTTTCTTTGTAATCAGCTTTGCCCCCGGACGCTGGCCAATCTGCTTTCCGTTCAACCTGGCCGTCTCAATTCCTTCGCGGGTGCGCTGGTGCAGATCCTCAACTTCCTTTTCGCTCTGTTCAAATGCCAGCCTGATTTGCTCCTGAGCCAGCGCCATAAGATACTTATTGACGCCTTCCAGAATATAATCAACATTGCTGCCAGTAAGCTGGACATTGTTTTCCAGCGCTTTTTGATAGGTACTGGTGTTGATGTGCGGTTCCTTTAAGAAAACCAGGGAAACACCTCTGCTGTATAGTTCTTCATAGGCTGCGAAACCATCATTCGCATTACCGCTCATGCGGCTGACGCTATCAAAGACGATGGTATCACCGCGCTTCACTTTACTAAAGAGTTTTTGCCACTCTTTACGGTCAATCCGCGTTCTGGTGAAGACTTCCTGAATAATGACCGCCTCCGGGTATGCAGCTTTGATGTTTCTAATCTGCCGTTCTATGGATTGCTTGGCTTTGGAGATACGACAATAACCGTACAGCATAATAGCACGCCTTTACTGAAAAGTATTTAATTTAACCATCGTTAAACTTGATACTCTGATTTTAGCAGATAAAGAGCAGATTGTCAACGGTTTTAATACTATTGCTTTTGACGTTAGAATTGATACTGCTTAACAAGTAAAAACCCGCTCAGGCATCACACCTGGGCGGGCATTACCTTGCGTCAGATTGCTTGGGTAGGAGAAGCACTATATATCTAACGCTTTCTTTCTTAAAGCATCATATTCCTCAGTTGAGATCAAGCCCTTTTCCTTCAGATTGGCAAGTTCCAGAAGACGAGTCTCTAACGGCACATTTTCCTTTGATGCAATTTGAGATAGGATCGCAGTCTGCTGCTCGCCTTGCTTGACTGATTTAATCCGCATCTGCATCAAAAAGCAAACCAGAAGCCCTATCACGGAAAGCGTTGTGATGATCAGGCCGGCAAAACAGAGATTGCCAGACGTGGCCTCTTTCCCATAGATTGCTTTATAAGTTTCCTCGGTATCTCGATCCCAGCCATTGCCAGCAATGACATAGTTCTTTGCCATATCGTCTACGGCCTCTTCAATATAATCAGGATTCAGAATGGAACTATTCCCTATATTGCTGATATTAACCAGCGTAAGGGCGATCCCAATCAACAAGACAACGAGAATGATTGTATATGGTGCTTTCTTTTTCATAGCAATCCCGCACATTCTATACTGGTACTCGGCTTTGCAGCCTAAGCTAAGTATATACCAACACGGGCATGAAATCAACGAGGTGTTGACTCTATGATTACAGATAGAAATTCTCGAGTGGAAGACACAAAAAATGAAATTCTATCCTTACAGACGAATAATGTCGGGAATTGCACACGCTTTTATATTTTCACTCAAAAGACTTTCGAGGTAATCACCGTTGGTTATCGGGAAAATAAGCATATGATTGTTTAATTTAATGCTCTAAATCGCTAAATATACGTGTTCGGTACGCTGTTGTGATCGAATAAGTTTGATGTGTGAATATAGTACCCCATAGCACATAAAACACCCATTACAATACTCTGCCTATTATCTGTCAAGAAGAAATCTACTGTATTTATTACATAAAAGATTGACAAAATTCAGCCTATCATTTTGTGCAAGTTGCTTGACAATTTGAGATGTATATGGTAATATAATCATAGGCTAACACGAGCCATATCGAACGATTACATATCGTTGCGTCCTGGTGGGACGCTTACTGCAACCGTGTGATAATTAAGTCTGGGATAAGGTTCCGGGCTTTGTTGTCACACGGTTTTTTGCGCTCTTTTTAGATAAGGCTCAGTGGAAGTTAGCAAAAAGACTCTTTGCTTTGTAGTAAGTGTAAGGGAGTAAGATTGTTATCTCCAGCCGCTGGGTATAACCGGAAGCAATTCTGCAGATTTTCTTGGCAGCAACGGCGCGGCTTCTTCCTGCAATGACCTTGCTACGGTCTGCCGAGCGAAGCGAGGCAGGAAGAAGGCAACCCCCTCAGAATTAAAAAGCGCATTTTTCATAACTTTTTAGCCCATTTTGAACGAAGTGAAAGAGAACCCTTTCCCTTTAAGGGATAAAAAATGTAACCGCCGAAGAATTAGGCGATTAGAAGGGGTCAAAATCCGAATTTATCACCTCAAAAGTTATAGCCCATTTTTCGATATCAGAACTTTTGAACATTTTTGCCATTTTAGAAAGAAGGGCGGTGCGGGTGGACAAGAAATCACGATTGGTATGTAAACTTGATGACGGTAAAGAAATCTTTTATTTGAACTTTGATGATGATGGGCGTTGCACTGGGCGCGATGCAGATGATCTATGTGTGTTATCCAACATGGGTATTGCTGGCTTCGTGGGTGCTCAGGGTGGTCGCCTATATCCAGCGAACGAGCGGGATCGTCAACATATGGTAGTAGCATTACAACGACATAAAGCTATTTTAGAGAGCTTGAATATAGTTCCCCAAAAGCCAAGTAAGGAGCTTAAAGCCTGGATCAAAGAAACAAAGAAGGAACTAAGGAATATCGACACTGAAATAGCTCGGCTTATCAAACAAAAATCAAATAAATTGGAGGATTGATTATGAACCAAACAGAAAAATTTAGAGGAGCCATCAACGAGCTTGCCCGTAGATGGTGCAATGTTGACGATGCGTTCAACAGGGAGCAGGCGGCAGCTTTGCTCCAGCAGTTAACGCATAAAGGTGAAGATGCAAATACTGTCACCGCCCATTTCTGCGCTTTTGCATATGGTTTTGACAGCCTTAGCGTGAAGGATGCAAAGCTGGTCGCAGATTCACGGTTGAAATCTTGTATCAAGGGTGTGGCTAATGCACTTTCGCCGGAATGCAGTAAAGATAGTGTTATGTTGGATCTCTTGTGCCGGCATTGGGCGGATTTGTCCGAGGATGAAAAAATTATGGCTGCAAATGCCGCAATCAAAGTAAGAATGAATGAAGGTGACTGATTATGGGTGAAGATAACGGGCTGCAAATCCTAATTGAAGCAGCATTGGACTTTGAGAAGTCGTTAAATACGATGACTACTCAGATGAACCAAATGCGTGATAGATTTAAGGACTATACTATCAAAATCACGGCAGGTCTCAATCAGACTGCCAGCGCCGCACAAATCAAGTCGGATCTGAAGAGCATCAATCAGGGGAAGAACCGAGTACGGCTCACCGGCGAGATGGATCGTGAAGAGACAAAGAAAAATGTCACAAAAACCATTAAAGGACTGAAGCAGGCCGAAATCAAAATTGCTGGCGTTTTAGATGCGTCTGCTACTACAAAGAATATCCAGCAACAGTTTAAGCAGATCCCTGATGTATCGGCAAAAGCAGAAGTCAATGTCGATGGAGCGGAGCAAGTTGACAAGCTGGCTTCCAACATGGATAAAGCTGGCAAGAGCGCGGCAAACATGGCTGGTCAGATTTATGTGGCGCGTACAGCATTGGCGGCTTTAAGGAGGGCAGCACAGGAAGCGGCGCAGACTGTTGTTGAATTGGACAAAGCGGCAACTGACCTTGCCCTTGTGACTGGTGATAGCAGCGGTGACGCTTATACTCTCCTCAACGAATACAATGAAATGGCACAGCAGTTGGGAGCAACTACGACACAAATCAGTGATGCAGCAACAGAATGGTTGCGCCAGGGTAAAACAGCTGCAGAAACAACCGCACTGATTGAGCAATCAATGGTTCTCAGCAAAGTAGGTGCTATGGAATCAGCTGAGGCCACCAAGAATCTAACTTCTGCTATGAAGGGCTATGGGCTGACGGTAGAGGATGTTTCTGGCATCGTTGATAAACTGACCGCCATTGACCTAAAAGCCGCTGTAACGGCCTCTGATTTGGCCGTAGCAATGTCAAGAACGGCTAATAGCGCTAATATCAGCGGCGTCAGTATGGATCGTCTCCTGGGCTATCTGGCAACCGTAGAAGAAGTCACCCAAAAAAGCGCAGAAACTATCGGTGAAAGTTTCAAAACTATTTTCGCCCGCATGGGTAACATCAAATTGGGCAACTACATGGATGATGATGGAGAAGATCTTAGCGATGTAGAGACAGTTTTGAAAAATTTTGGTATTGCGCTGCGCGACTCAGAAGGAGATTTCCGTGACTTCTCTATTGTTCTGGATGAAGTTTATGCAAAATGGGAGCAATTTAGCGGCGTTGACAAACGCGCTGTGGCAAATGCGTTTGCCGGTACCCGTCAGCAAGAAAACTTCCTTGTCTTGATGGAAAACTATGGGAAGGCATTGGAGTATGCCGGTGTTGCTGCTGACAGTGCAGGAACAGCAATGGAAAAGTTCACCGCATATGAAGACTCGATTGGTGCAAAGGCGGCAACTTTTACGGCAGCTATGGAAAGCCTTACTATGGATACGGTTGACCCGGAGTTTGTTAAAGACCTGATTGAAGCAGGAACGGCAGTCGTTGAGTTTGCCGAGAAAGCCGGATTGCTTAAAGCGGTACTTATTTCCCTCGGTGCTGGTGCAACCATGAAAGGCGTAAAGCTGTTGGCAGACGGATTTAATACCGCAAAACAGAGTATTTTGAACCTTGGAACGGCGATTAACACTCTCCGTGATATGCAGGATGTCAGCAATATGACGGAGGATACAATCAAGAGCCTGGGACAGATGACCAAGGGTTTGAGTGATGAACAAATGAAGCTGGTTTTGACCAGCAATCAGCTTTCAACGGCACAAATGCAGGCTATCTTGATGGCTTCCGGTCTGTCTGCGGAGGAAGCAGCCCAAAAGCTTGAAACCATGGGTCTCGCTGCTTCTCAGCAAACCGCAACTGGGACAACTATGAGCTTGTCCTCTGCGATGACGGGGTTGGGAGCGTCCATTAAAGCTGCATTTGCTACAAATCCTATTGGAATGACCATGCTGGGAATTAGCGCTGTTGTCACTGTCGTATCGCTCCTTGCAAGCGCATGGGAAAGTGTAAAACAAAAAGCCGAGGAAGCTCGTCAATCAATGAACGAAGCTGCAGAGGCCGCAAATGAGCAACGCAACTCCTTGAGTAATCTTGTTGCAGAATATCAAGAGTTGGCAACGGCTGGAGACTTTGACTCTTCTGCAAGAGAGACGGCCAAGCGCATTCAGGAAGATATCACCAAGCTGGTTGGACAGCAAGCGGACAATCTTGATCTGGTTAATGGCAAGCTGGATGAACAGATTGAGAAGCTGCACGACATTCGATATCAGGACGCAAAAGATGCGGCGGGTACTCTCGAAACAAAATACCTTGATGCACAGCAGCAGTACAATGCTGGCATTAACGCCCGTGATAGCGGAACAAATTTTCTTGGTGTCGTTGAACACGCAGCTCAGTATGATGAAATTATTAAAAAGCTTGGTAATTTCGGTGAGGAATGGAAAAATGTCAACGACGTATTTAGCACAAGTTATGCGCTGTCAAACAAAACCGCCGAAGAAGTTCTGGCTATGTATAAGGAGCTCCAAGCTAAAATGCTTGACAGTGATGACTGGCAGGCCATGGCTGATGATCCGTGGACGGGCTGGATCGGCATTAGCTCCCAAGATCTGCTTAATGATGTTCAGGACAAAATCGAACTGTATCAGGGCATTGTCGATGAATACAACACCGCGTCCCGCAATTATCTGGAAAACCAAGCTATCATTGATGTATTTGACGACCTGAAAACAACAACGATTGATTCTCAAGCTGCATTTGATGCGTATATCAATAACATTCAGAGCGGTTCGGAATTTTCTGAACAATATAAAAAGATCTTGATTGAAGCAGCAAATGACGCATTCCCACAATATACCCAGGCGGTTGATGCTGCGACAGACGGCACGGCAATTTATGTTGCACAACTGTCTGAGCTTTCAGATACGCTTTCTAATCTCCGCGCTGCATACTCAGCATTGGAGTCTGCCCAGGTAGACATGGCTGATGGCGGCGGTCTCTCAACCGAAACCATTGAAGCACTTGCAGATGCAGAAGAAAACTATCTGGATTATCTCTACGAAGAGAATGGTTTGATCAAGCTCAACACCGATGCGTGGGAGGCAAATGCCAACGCCAAGGTGAAGAGTGAGATGGGCGAAATCGAGAAAGAGATCTCTTCACTGCAAGCCAGAAATGCTGAGTTACAAGAGAGCATTACTTACTATCAAGAGCAACGCAATCTTGGCAATGACGGCGGCTTGTGGTCAAGTCTGATCAGTGAGACCACAGAAGAGTTGGAAAGCAATAATATCGCGATCGCTGAAAACCAGAAGTTGCTGGCTGTGTATAGTGCATTGTACGGCGACATCACTGGCGATATGGACGCCTATACTGCGGCGTTGCATAATTTCACTAATGTGGCGAACAGCATTGATAGCATTTCAAGCTCATTCCAAACTCTTGCCGATCTACAAGCGACAGTGGCAGAAGGATTTACGATGTCGCTGGAAAAAGCGTTGGAGTTTGCGGCTGTTTATCCAGAGATTCTTAACAATGCTCAGGTTACGGCTGATGGTCAAATCGCTTTGAATGAAGGGGTTGTAAATACTTTCATTCAAGGAAAGAAAGCAGAGCTTGACACTCAAATTGATGCTCAGATTGCTCAGCTTGAGGCCGACAAAGCGGTTCTGGAAGCTAAGATGCAAGCAGCTCAAGCACAACTCGATCTTGCTAAAAGCGTTGGTGAGGGAGAGGGGCAAATCTCTAAGGAGCTGGCCGAATATCGTATCAATGCAGGTAATGCTGTTGCGCAAGCACTGATCGACGCTGGTATTGACGAAGCAACCGCATTTAAGCTTGCGGCTGCTGCTATGTCTCAAAACGCACAAGAGTTCAATCAGATTGCAGCGGATGTATGCACGGATGTAAATGGCAATTTTAATCAGGCCGCCTACGATCTGGCGCAAACGATGTATAACAATCTGACGAATGTTAAGACCGACCTGGCATCTGTAGCAAAACAAGCACATCAGACAGCACAGGCTATCGCAGGTATTGCAGATGGATCAGTCGCTGGATCAAGCACCGTTCAAAGCGGGTCGGGTGGCGGAACTACTGGAAACGGGATTAAGATCAATCTTACCAGCGGAAATTTTGAAGGTACCGAGTATACTTACGAGGCAAAAGAAATTGGTCTGGATGATTTTATTGCAGATTTAGAGCTGGACATTTCAACTTATGAAGATGCTATCGCTCAGATTGATGGTCAAATTGCTACGCTGCAAGCTCTTAAAAATATTCCGCTTAAAGAGTTCAAAAGTGATTCTGGAAGTGATAGCAGCTCTGATAGCGGCTCTGGAAGCGATGAAGTAGAAGAGTATATTGCTGATATTGATAAGTACCGTGAGGCAGTAGAGCGGCTACGGAAAGCGCAGGAGCTGGTATCTGATATTGAGCTGAAAATTGAGGACAGCGACAATATCAAAGAAAAGATTCTGCTAACACGGCAACTGATTGGCGCTTATGAGCGCGAACAGGATGCGCTGCACGATCTGAATAATGAGAGAGACGCAACTATTCAGGCGGGCGTAGAATCTCTGCGAGAATTGGGTTTTGCGGTTGAATATAACGCTGACACCAATGATCTTTGGATTTCCAATATGGAACATCTGAATGAGCTGACAGCGGACAGCGTAGGTAGTTACGGCAGTATGCAGGAGGCTACCAATGCTCTGCGGGAGGATACCGAAGGACTGATCGACACTATTACTGAACTGAATGAGGAAAATCGTGAGGGCAGTGAGTCGTGGAAAGAGGTTGAAAGTGGTATTAAAAGCCTGCGTGAGCAGATTACAGATTATCTCTCTGAGATTGTGCAAGAGGCAAGCGACTCTGTTGACTCTATTCAGAGTGTCTATGACACACTGCATGAGGCAGCGGATGAGTATGCTTCCAGCGGCTATATTGCGATCGATACGCTCCAAAAAATCAATGATTTGGGTCAGCAGTATCTGGCTTATTTGATGGACGAAAACGGGCAGCTGGTAATTAACGAGGAACGTATTCAGGCGATTATCGCAGCCCGGACTCAACAGATGGCGATCGAAAGCTCTCTCGCCTATGTGGAAGCACTTCGCATGGCAAAGGCCGAGGGGGATATTGCAACGCTTAATAATCTTCTGTATGCCACCGAGCAGGCTACTAATGCTACATGGGGATTTGTTTATGCAAATCTGGCATTGGCCGGATTGGATGATGCTCAATATCAGGCAGCACTGCAAAATATCAACGCTTTGCGTTCTTTGGCGGAAAGTGCAGTACAGAGTATCGGACAGACAGTTGGCGGTGTAACAGAAGAGCTGGAAGAGATGCAGAACGGATTGAACGACATCCTTGATTATGTGATGGATATGCTTAAACAGCGCATCCAAGATCAGATTGATGGGTTGGAGGACATGAAGGATGCGTACTCTGAAATCATTGAATTGAAAAAAGAGTCGCTGGAGGCCAGCAAAGATGAGGCGGACTATCAGAAAACCATGGCATCTAAGATGCGGGAAATCGCAAAGTTGCAAGCTCGTATTGATGCGTTGAGTTTGGATGATAGTCGTGAGGCTCAGGCGGAAAAGGCGGCGCTGCTTGAAGAGATGTCAGAACTCCAGCAAGAGTTGGCAGATGATCAGGCAGACAGAACGCTTGAAGCTCAGGAAGATGCCCTGGACAAGATGGAAGAAGCTTATCACGAGGAGAAGGATAAGGAGATTGAGATCCTGGAGGATAGTATCTCTTCTTACCAGAAACTTTATGATATGGCGATTGAGTATATTGAGTCCCACTGGGATACGCTGTATAGCGAACTGATCAGCTGGAATACCCAGTATGGCGATGTGCTGAACAGTGAAATTACCAGTGCTTGGGATAACTGCCTTGCTGCCGCACAGCGGTACGGAAGCTATGTATCTGCGTTGAATAGCATCGGCGGAGATATTGAGGCTTCGCAGTCTTCCGGCACAAACATTCAAGTGGGGAATACCAATTACGATAACAGCTCCAGCAACGAAGATATGGTTCACGCGATCATTAAGGAGATGTATGCAAACAGTCGGTTGCATCACTCAGAAGATGAGGCGGGTAAGGCATATTTGAATAAGCGGAACCTGGTACTTGGCGCTCAGCTGGCACAGTACGGTATTACTGCGGTGCGCGGCGACGATGGCGTTTGGTATGTGGACAGGGTTGGCGGTGAGCTGCTGTACGATAAGTACAAAAAGTACATCTATCATAAGGGCGGTATTGTTGGCGGCGGAGATTTGAAATCCAACGAGCAGATCTCCCTGCTGAAAACCAAGGAGTGGGTGTTAAGCGAACAAATGGTGGACAATTTGACCACGCAGATGGATCGCATTAACCTGCTTTCTGAAGCCCTGAGCGATCTACCGGATTATGCCGGCAATTCCACTTTTGCCGATGTAATGAAGCAAGTGGCCGGCAGTAAGACGGTGAATAATGTTACCAATAACAGCAAACCCATTGAGCTACAAATTGGTGACACGACAATTTACGGAGCGGATCAGTCTACGGTCAAAGAGCATATCAAGATTACACGCGATATGGTCAATCAGATCGGACGGATCATTGGAATCGGGAGATAAGATTGGGAGCGGGGCTTTCCCGCTCCTCTCAAAAAAGGAGCATCAATGAATATAAGAAAAAGGATACTCAAACACCCAAGTGAACCTCACCCCAGATTTTCTGGAAGTACTGGGCATATCGGTGAACTGTACCGCGATGATACAACTCGTATATGGGAAGATGGAAAGCATTGCTATATAACGGTTTGGGGGCACAGGTATAAGCAAACATGGACAATGGATTATGATCTCAAGGCTATCTCCTATTTAATTGCACTTATTAAAAACGGCAATAAAATCAAGTCGTCTGGTCGCAGTAATCAAGGAGACATCAAAAAGCTGGTATATAAATGCTATTTTCCCCATAAAGAGCTGGCTGAAAATGTAATGCTTTGCAACAGAGATGCAAGTGACCTAAGCAGCTCAAATCTCTATGTCACAGGAGATATTGTCCCCGCCACAACAATTCGGCGTATATGGCATGACAATCATCGAATTTATATCAAGCGCGTCTGCTCTGACAATCTGTTTTACACGGATTACGATTATCTGCTATACACATTGCTATGTGATACACGCCTTAAAAACTGGTACGTCCTAAAAAAAGGAAATGCGAAAAGGCTGTACTGTCATAACCCAGAGGGAACGACACCTATTGGATTTGCGGAAATCGTCTGGTTGTATCATAAAGGGGTTCTGAATCCTGATGATCTGATTCAGTCCATTATTGCGGGCAAGAAAAAACTCGCAGATAAGGGATTGCAAATTGATCATTTGCAGGACAACCAAGATAACAACTGCATTCACAATTTGGCCGCAATGACGCCTACAGAAAACTCCAAGAAGAGTAATCTTGTTTCAAAAATCAAACTTCCGTATATTTGTGTCCCCGTCCAAAAGAATGGCAAATTCAGGGTGGTTTGCGGCAAGATGGAAGGAGAACAGGCGCGGATCATATCTATTCTGTGCAGTAATGCGTCAGATTTGGTGGACTGTATCCAACAGTTTTGGAAGTTGGCTTCAGGGAAGAAAGTGATGTCAAACATATCAATGATTGATTGGCTGCAGGACGATGGCCGGCATTCTCATGGTGATACGGAGAACCTCATTGAGTTCTTGCTGCGTGTTGATGAAAAAGACTTAACAAAGTGGCCGTGTAGTTTGGCATCGGCTTTCGGGTAAGGAGGAAAGGTGCGGGTATATACGAGGATCAGTAATTAGCGTTCCGGGTTGAACGCTTACAGCAATTTGAAAGAAGGGTCAATATGATTTTTACGAATAAAACAATCCACCAAATTGTATATTGGGTTATCAGCCCATACAAGGAGGAGTCTTTATTATCCGAAGCATTGCCTATCAGCCAACCGTACATAAGGGACTTGTAGGCGAAAAAGAGATCACCGTCCGACATCTGATCCCGATCTTTGAGAGCAAGGAAGAACGGGAGAAACAAGAAAAAAGCGTCGAAAACGGGTTGTATAAAATCTTTGCAAAATATGTCGATGCTTGAGATTATGGAGCTGTCACGGTATAATGAAACCGTTGACGGCTCTTTCTTTTCGATATGGAGGGAAGAGCATGGAAAAATATGATGCGATATATGGCCGGCAGTCCGTAGATCGCGAGGACAGCATCTCTATTGAGAGCCAGATTGAATACTGCCAATATGAGACAAGAGGGGGAAAGTATAAAACCTTTACGGATAAAGGTTACAGCGGGAAAAATACAGACCGTCCGCAATTTCAAGAAATGCTGGAAGCAATCCGCCGGGGTGAGGTCAGTCGAGTGATCTGCTATAAGCTGGATCGTATCAGCCGCTCCATCCTGGACTTTGCTACCATGATGGCAGAGTTCCAAGAATATGGTGTTGAGTTCGTGTCTTGCACCGAGAAGTTTGATACCTCTTCACCGATGGGCAGGGCCATGCTGAATATCTGTATTGTCTTCGCTCAGCTCGAACGCGAAACCATTCAGATGCGCGTCTACGACGCCTATGTGTCGCGGAGCCGTAAAGGGTTTTACATGGGTGGTCGCATTCCGTATGGTTACAAAAAGGAACCGCATTATATTGACGGTAAAAAAACCTCTCACTATGTACCCATACCGGAGGAGGCGGAAGTGGTCAGGCTGATCTTCTCAATGTACGCCCAGCCGCAGACCTCATACGGCGATATCGTGCGCTATCTATTGGAGAATGGGATTACCAACTCCAGAGCAAAAAATGGCGTGTGGGATCGATGTCGGATTGCGGAAATGATCAAAAACCCGGTATATGTCAGGGCTGATCTGGATGTGTATCGCTTCTATAAAGATCAGGGGACAAATCTCTACAATAGCCCGGAGGATTTCATAGGGCATTTTGGGTGCTATCTTTTCTCTGAGAAGGGAGCGGGACGCAAGCAATGTCACCTCGAAGGGCAGCATATCGTTTTAGCGCCTCACGAGGGCATTGTGCCGGCAGATATTTGGCTAAAGGCCAGGATCAAGTGTCTTAACAATAAGCAGGTTACAAAGCCGCTGAAAGCCTCAAATACTTGGTTGGCGGGCAAGATCAAATGCGGAAAATGCGGCTATGCACTGACGATCCGAAAATGTAAGCTCAAAACAAAGACATTGCGCTATTTCATTTGCAGCCGAAGGATGCAGACAAACAGGTGTGATGGCGTTGGGGGCATTCTGGCAGACGATTTTGAGGCTTTTCTGCTGCAGGAGATGAAAGATCATGTCAAGCAGTTTGAAACGCTCTCAGCCCCGCTCCAGGCCGCAGAGAACCCGCGAGTGCATGAGCTGAATATCAAGATCGAGCAAACCAGCGCGGAGATCAGTAGTCTCGTCGATAAGGTGACTTCTGCAAACGATGTCCTTATGGACTATATCAACCGCCGCGTCAAAGAACTGGACGCCCAGATTACGGCATACCGCGAGGAGATCAGCGAACTTTCCCCGCTCCAGAATAAGAAGCAATGCGATATTGAGCAAATTCGAAACTATATGGATAAATGGGATATGCTGGACTTCGACGACAAACGCGCCGTTGTAGACCAGCTGATTACGGTGATTAAGGCCACACAGGACAGCGTTGAAATTACTTGGAAGATTTGACTTTACCTTGATTGTAACGCCTCACCGAAGCGCTGGTAGTGGATGACCTCGCGCTCGCGCAGGAAGCGGATGACGTCGCTGACGTCGGGGTCGTCGCAGAGTCGGAGGATGTTGTCGTAGGTCACCCTGGCCTTC
>ERZ779894.1580-NODE-1580-length-22742-cov-13.147529_pt1 | contig 22742 bp, 19 predicted proteins | sample MGYA00511587_ERZ779894 | MGnify/ENA primary metagenome ERZ779894 (study PRJEB29588, sample SAMEA2160490) | human gut metagenome | biome: human gut; feature: human-associated habitat; material: faeces | place: Denmark | collected 2008/2010 ... | reverse complement strand
TCAAAGGTGCTGTCTACGAGATCGTCAATGCCCGCAGCGGCAAGGTGGTGGACTACATCACAACGGATGCCCGGGGCGTCGCAGCCAGCAAGCCGCTGCCGCTGACCCGCTATCAGCTCCGAGAGGTCACGGCGCCCGCCTATTGGCAGCTCGATCCCACCGTGCTTGATGTGACGCTGGAATATCCCGGTCAGATCATCAAGCTCTCCGCCTATGATAAGCCTGCCAGTCTCGGCGTTACCATCACCAAGCGCGGCAACGCACAGGTCATGGCAGGCCAGTCCATGCGCTACGATCTGACGGTGGCCAATACCTCCAATGTGCCGCTGGAGTCCTTCTTCTGGCGCGATAAGATCCCCTACGATGTGGCGCGTCCTACGACGCTCACCACCGGCACCTACAGCGCGCGGCTCAATTATCGCATCCTCTATAAAACCAACTACAACGCAAGCTATCAGGTGCTGGCAAGCAACCTGCTCACCAGCAATAATTACAGCTTTGCCCTCAACGCCATTCCCATGCAGGCTGGCGAAGTGGTGACCGACATCTATTTTGACTTCGGAAAGGTGCCGGTGGGCTTCCAGTCTACCGTCAATCCCACGCTGAGCGTGATGGTGAACGGAAACGCGGTCAATGGCTATCAGATGGTCAACCGCGCCGATGTGGGCGGCAAATATCAGGGCACATGGCAGACCGCAACGGCAAGCTGGGTAACGATCATCCGAAACCTGACGCCAGTGCGCCTCATCACACTTCCGAAAACGGGATTCTGACAAAAGAGTGGCGGCAGCTTTTTGCTGCCGCCACTCTCGTTTGAAACGGGTTCAAGCTGAGGGAACGGTTTTGATGAGGATCGTTGTCAAAACGCGCTGACTTTCCTTGCTGCAGGAGTCGCAGAATTGATTTTTCAGCGCAAAATCAACTGCTGCCGAGATGCGGCTGAGGTCCTTCTGATCTAACGAGCCCTCCGTGAGATGACGACGGACGGTCTGATATGCGTCGCGCACATTTCCCGCGACATTCGCGCCGCCAAAGAGCGTGCCGATCATGCCGTCGATCATCGCGGCTTCTTCGTTGGTATAAATCATAGCAATCTCACCTCATCTCACGAAACCGATTATATCAGATGAGATACCCAAATTCAAGACAAGATGTGGGAGCGCGGCGGCGGGCGGACACAACCGCCTGCTGCCGCAGCTTTCATAAGGAGCATGGACTATGACAAAAAGACTATATCAAATGTACCTCGCCGCCCTGTCTCTTGTGCTGGTCGTTGCCGTAATGATAACGCCCGCTCTCGCGGTGGAGGATATGTGGACGGTGGCAAATCGGATCATCGTAGACGTTTACGCTAAGATCGTCAGCATCAGCACCGTGCTGGCCGGCCTTATGTCCGCGATCGCGGTGATCGGAGCCAAGCTGTCCAATAACCAGCAAAAGACTGATCAGGCATGGGACTGGCTCAAGCGTATTTGGCTTGCGTGGGCTGTCATCAACGGCATCGGCGCGTTCATCGCCTATGTTGCCCCGCTGTTCAGCGGGCTTGCGACCTTGACGCCATAAGGATATTACCGCTCCGGCACAAAGGGGGTATCCAAATTGCTTGAGCTGATTTTCCAAGGCTTTGCGGAGTGGGCGTACGAGCTGGTGCTGGAATGCTGGGAGTATTTCTCGACCGCGCTGCTGGACATTATGAGCATGGACTATGCGTACATGAAAAGCCATGTTCCCGTGATGGACGACATCATACAGGTGCTTATGGCGGTCGGATGGGCGCTTCTGATCGGTAATCTCGTCTTTCAAGCGCTCAAAAGCATGATGTCCGGCCTCGGCTTTGAAGGCGAGGACCCGAAGCTGCTTTTTACCCGAAGCTTTGTTTTTTCCTTTCTCCTGCTGGCAAGCCCGCAGATCTGCGAGATCGGGCTTAGCATTACCGCAAGGATCATTGACCTGCTGCAAGTCCCGACCGCTGTTCATGTGACGCTGGTGGATAAGAGCGTATTCGGTACGCTTACCGCGTCGTGGCTGCTCGCGATCCTATTCGGTATTATTATCATATTCAAGACACTCAGGCTCCTGCTGGAAATTGCGGAGCGGTATGTTATCCTCGCCGTACTCACCATGACGGCGCCGCTGGCATTTGCCATGGGCGGCAGCAAAAGCACCGCGGACATCTTCAGCGGCTGGTGCAGAATGTACGGCTCCATGTGCCTTTTGATGGTGACCAATGTGATCTTCTTCAAAATGCTTCTGTCCGTCCTCTCCACAGTGCCAAGCGGGCTGGATGTATTTCTGTGGATCGTGCTGATCCTGACCCTCGTAAAGGTCGCAAGAAAGGCGGATGCCATCATCACCCGCATTGGGTTGAATCCGGCCATCACCGGCGACTCTCTCGGGCGGCCGCTGCCCGGCGCACTGACCTACATGGTTGTGCGCTCGGCGGCCTCGCACATTACCAAGAGTGTTGGGAAGTCTGCCGGCGGCAGAGGCAGCGGCTTCTCCTCCGGCGCTTCTCCGAGCGGCAGAGGCCCACGCACGGGCGGACCGTTCGGCGGAGGCCGCTTTGCAGGATATACTGCGAGCGGCTTCTATCAGAAAGCACAGCGGCAAAGCGCACAGCAAGGGGCAGGCGAGCGAGCCTACGCCTCCCACAGCGACACGGTTCAGACGGGCGGAGTGCAGACAGCCTCGCAGGAACATAGCGCAGCATCCATGTCGCAGAGCAGCTCCGTGATCCGGCAGCAAACATTCACGGAAGGCGCAAAGCGGAATGGTGCAGCGCTGCATGGCACACGCCAGACGCCTGCTCCCGCTTCACCGGCGAGCCGCACCCTATCGGATAGCGTAAGAACTCCGGACGGCAGGCATGGTCCCGCAGGAACACAGGCGGCGGCGTCCTCGACCCGCATATCACAGGCGAATACGCAGACCACGCAGAGCCGAAGCGTTACCGGACAGACGGTTAGGAATACGACCTCGATCACAGGGCAGAAGCCGCCCGCTGGCACCGCGGGGAATACATCTCCGGCGTCGGAGGAGGGGCGGCATAACGCATCGCCGCCGCCTGCACAGACACGATATACGCAGCGCCCGGTGCAGACGGTGCCGAAAGCAGCGGCGCAAAGGGCTGCCGCGCGGCAGACAACGCTTCGCGCGGAATCGCCGCGTCCCGGTCCCGCAGGAACAACGCCTCCGCCTTCTGTCCCTGCTCTGACCGTTGAACCCCGGCCCGGCAGAAACCTGTCCCAAGCCCGTACAGCACCCTTTGAACAAGCGAGGCAGCATGACTCGGTGCGGCAGGAACCGCGCACGGTCGGAGACGGCAGCGCTCGCCCCATGAGAGGTGCAGTCTCCGTTCAGCACCCCGGCCCCGCAGGAAACGGGGCAAACAGCCGTGAAAAGGCACAGTCTCGCCCGATCGCAGGGGCGCGAATGTCTATGCCGAAGACTGCGCGAACAGGCGGGCTTTCAAAGCCGTCTGTCACGGAAGCTATGAAGGGAGCGGGGAAAAAAGAAAAGGCTCTGACGCCAAGCCGAAAGCAGCGAGGGAAAAAGCATGAAGGAACATGAGAATACCCGCACGGGGCTCCAAAGAGCAGTAGACCTCGCTTATGCGGCAAGAGCCGCACGCCGTATTCTTCAGGCAGCGGCAGCGGGCGGCCTGCACGGCGCCGCTGCCGTCGCGGTCAAAGAGACGGCTCCGTTTCTTGTGAAGCGCCTGCTTGCCGTTCTCGTTGCGCTTATCGTGCTCCCTATGGTGATTTTTACGGCACTTCCCAACATCTTCTTTGGGTATAGCTCCTCTGATACGGACGCCATCGCGCAAATGACAGGGCAGGCCATGACCATCGGCGGAGTGTATATGAGCCTCGAAGATTTTGAGGCAGCACAGATCGACTCCGTTGTGACCGGCATCGTTGCGGAGTATGAGAAAAACGGAACAGCCATTGACCGCATAGAGGTGTCCAGCTCTATGACAGCTAAGGATCTCCTATGGATCATCGCTATCAACTCCGCGGCCTATCGACAGGACCTCAATGCTATGAGCGCCGACCTTGTTCGGGATTTCTGCAAATCGAGCCTGTCGTATTTCCCGTCGATTGGCTTTGCAGAAGGCAGCGGTGACGGAGTTGTGACGACCTTAAGAGTAGAGGTTAAACATCTTGACCCCGAGGACCTGATGGAAGGACTTGACTTTGATGAGGACACCAGACAATGGGCGGGTGCGCTCTATGAGACTCTGGAGCAGAGCGGTGCCATCAATAAGTACCGGACATACTTCGAGACGCATCGCCCCGATTACAGCGGCGACGGCTCGTATTCCGGTGATGTTCAGTATGGAACGGATTACGACAACACGATCGACATATCCGGCTTCATTGATCCCAGCACAAAGAATAATCTGGACCTTGCCGCTTATGCGATACAGGCATGGGAAAACAACTGGGGCTATGTATGGGGTACCTATGGCAATGTTCTGACGCGCGCTCTTTTTGACTACAAAAAGCAGCAGTATCCGGAGGGCGTAGGGAACTATGCCGACTTTATTGAAAGCCGCTGGCTCGGCCGCCGCACAGCCGACTGTATCGGTCTTATCAAGGGGTATGGCTGGCTGGATACGGATAGCATGACCATCGGCTATGCGACAAACGGAATGCCGGACTATGGCGCGGATCAGATGTATCGGGCGTGCAAGAATGCCGGTGTGCAGAATGAGGACTACGGGCCGATATCCACCTTGCCCGAGCTCCCCGGCCTCATGCTCTGGAAGAGCGGACACGCGGGGGTCTACATTGGCGGAGGGTACGCCATAGAAGCTATGGGGACGCGAAAGGGCGTTGTGAAAACAAAGGTCAGCGACCGCGGCTGGCAGGGCTGGGGAAAGCTCCCCTACATCGACTATCGGGAGGAAAGATAATGGCAGAGACGACTTATCTGCGGGCGATACGCCTCAAATACGGCATATCGCTTCTTGAGCTGGAGCGGCACAGCAGCCTCAGCAATCAATATTTAAGCGCGCTGGAGTTGGGAAATGCCAAGCGCACGGAGAGAAATGAGCGGCTTCTCTGCTGTGCGATGGAGGAGGTCATCAGCTCCCGCGAGCGATCCCTTGGCGGACTGAGAGAAACGCTGCTGCAATATCAGGGGCGGCTATTAGAAGCCGTGGAGGCGGATTCGGATGAATTATGAGGTCTACCACATTCCTACAAACTTTACGGACGCGGGGCGCGTCATGGGTCTCTTTGAGCTTCGGAATCTGGTTGAGGCCGTGGTCCTGACGACCCCCGTCTTGTATCTTTGCATCGCCTTCCTTCCATTCGCCCTGAGCACAAAGATCATGGTGACGCTGGTGGCCGTCGTACCCGTCGGGGGCTTTGGCCTTATCGGCGTCAACGATGACAGCATGACACGCTGGCTGGAGGACTGGTGGCGCTGGCGCAGAAGGCGCCGGATCATTCTTTTTCGAGGTGAGGTCAGAAAATGAATCTGAAGGAACTGATTTTCGGCAAGGGGGCAAGCTCCGGAGGCGAGGGCGGTGTGTACCGCGACAGCATTCAAGCCTGGCTGCCCATCAAAAACATCATCGGCGGTGTCGTTATCACGAAGGACAACCGCTTTGTGAAGATCCTCGAGCTGCTGCCGGTCAACGTCTATTTGAAGTCAGCCAATGACCGGCAGAACATTGTTTCCTCTTTTGCCGCCTATCTCAAGATCGCGCCGAACGATTTACAGATGGTGGCACGCACACTGCCGGCGGATACCCAGGTGTATGTGGAGCAGATGCGCCGCTTCGCGGAGCAGGAGGAAAACGAGGATTGCCGTGAGATGATCGAAGACAATATTCAAGAGATCGGGTACGGCATTGCAAGCGACGCCATGCGACATCGCTTTTTTCTCGTGTTTCAATACGAGGCTAATATGCGGGCAAAGCACAACACCGCCAAAGCCATCCTCCAGCGGCTCAACGAGGAGGCTGATACCGCGCGGCGGTATCTTGACGCCTGTGAGCTGGAGGTGCTGGAGCCACGGTACAGCGACAACTTTGTATTGAAGCTGCTCTATGAGATCCTAAATAAACAAACCGGTCAGCGTGTCCGTCTGCCGGAGGGTGTCTTTGACATGACGACGGCGGTACACGGCATCTACGAAGAGTGAGCCCATTTTTTTGCACTTAACAAAACATTGACTTGAGGTAATAATTCGTATATAATTATTACATAATAATTGGTGAAGGAGTGATTACTATGATGATCCGCTCTGCAACGGCTCTTCGGAATGATTACGATGGAATGGTGAAGCTCTCCATGGAAAAACAGGAACCGATCTACCTGACGAGAAATGGGGATGGGGAAATGGTCTTCCTTCCCATTGAATTGTGGGAAAAGCGGCAGGCCGAACTGGAATTGTTTGCTGAGATGCTTCGCAGGGAACAGAGCAGAATGGCCGGCGCAAAGACCTATACTGCGGAGGAAATGAGATCAGATGCGGAGGCAATGCTCCGTGAGAGTTGAATGGCTTAGTGAGGCAAGAGGCGAATTTCGCGCGTTTTTGCAGTATTATAAGACGGAGGTAGGCACGCAGTACGCGGAGAGGTTTGCAGACAAGGTGCTTAGCTCCGTAGAGCAGCTGTCCGAATTTCCAGAAATGGGTGTTCTGAAGCATGATAGTGTGATGGGACGATATGGGTTTCGGGCGCTTTTTATCGATCAATATGTGTGCGTCTATAAAATCGAGGGTGAAACGGTCTATATTTACCATTTGGCTGATGCACGAAAGAACTACATGTTTCATATTTTTGGCGCGGATTCTTGATTCAAGAGATTTTATAAACAACAAAATATACCTGCAAATGCGTCTTTCCGAAAGGAAGGGCGCATTTGTTTTCAATCTGATAGCTGAAACAGGATGTGATACGACAATGAAAAAGCAACCACCCAATAAAAAGAGGACGGCGTTAAAGAGGGTGCCTCCTGAACAACCTCGGAAGAAAAAGCCGAGTGAAGTTGAACAGCCTAACCGACCGCTTTTGAAGCGCGTGATCTTCGGTGAAGAGAAGCCGGATCTTACTGAATTGGAGGCAGGCTCCACCACGATCCTTGATATTCTCTCACCCACCACAGTTGATACCAAAAGCAAAGACTACATCGTTGTGGACGGCGTGTATCATGCCTATCTCTATGTCACTGGATACGGCTACTCCACCACAGTCGGCTCGTGTTGGCTGGCCCCACTGGTGGAGGCCGGCGAGGGGATCAACATGAGCTTCCTTGTCAAGCGGCAATCAAAGGAGAAGATACTCTCCAAGATCTCGCAGACAACGATGATGAACCGCTCCCGTATGCGGGAGGTGGGCGATACACGCCAGGACTATGAAGAGCTTGACAGTGCCATCAGCTCCGGTCTCTACCTCAAGGATGTGATGAACCGGCAGGGCGAGGATTTCTATTATATGCACACGCTCATCGAGGTCACGGCGCCTGATCCCGAAACGCTGGAGCAGCGGGCGACAGAGGTGGAAAAGCTCTGCGTGTCCGTGGATATGATCGCTCGGCGTTGCGACTACAAAAATGAGCAGGCTTTTCTCTCCTCGCTCCCGATTCTCTCTCTTGACTCGGATATTGAGCGAAAAGCGCGGCGCAATGCGCTGACCTCCGGTGTGGCTGCGGCGTTTCCCTTTGCCTCCTATGAGCTGAGCGACCACAACGGGATATTCCTCGGACTGAACCTCTATAACCGCTCGCCGGTGTTTCTTGACCCCTACGACGACTACAAGTACACCAACGGGAATTGGTGGATCGGCGGCTCCACCGGCGCGGGTAAGACGGTCACGCTCCAGTGCCTCGGTGGGCGGCTTCGGCAGCAGGGCAAGCGCGTTATCATCATCGCGCCGAAAAAGGGGCATGAGTTCCGCCCGCTCTGCGAGAAGTTGGGCGGGCTGTACCTGCGGATGTCGCCGTCCTCTAAGGACTGCCCGAATCTGATGGCCATTCGGCGGAGGTCGCTCGATTCCTACGCAAAGCTCAAGAACATCGCAGCCCGCGACGACTCCGTGCTGGCGGATAAGATCGCGCAGCTCATCATCTGGTTTTCCTTGAAGAAAAAGGACCTCAACGAGGAGGACAAAAGCCGCCTCGACTCGTCGCTGGTGGAGGTGTACGGGCGTTACGGCATCGCCTTTGATAACCGCACCATCGTAGACGAAGCTGGTAACTTCCGCACCATGCCGGTCATTGCGGACTGGCATGAGGTGCTTTCTCAAAACCCGGATACCCGTCATTTAGCGGTCGTCCTCTCCCGCTACGTCACCGGCTCCGCTGCGGCAATGGCGAGCCGAAACGACATTGACCTCGATAACAAGTACATTGTCCTCGATCTCTCCGGCATGCCGGACGACATGATCGCAGACGGCACCTTTTGGGCAACCAGCGTTGCCTACGATCTCATTATGAACTGCGAGAGCGGCCTTTCCGCTCTGCTCGCGGACGAGCTGTGGAGCCTTGTGGGCGCGACGGCCAATCCGCAGGCGGCAGGCTTCATTCTGGAAATGGTAAAGACCATCCGCGGGCTTGGCGGCATCGCCGTCACGAGCACGCAGGGAATGCAGGATCTTTTTGGCTTGGAGGGCGGCAGCTACGGCAAGGGAATACTGGACGCCAGCCGCATCAAGCTCGTCATGCAGATGGAGGAGCAGGAGGCGCGGCTCATTCAGGACAAGCTCAATCTTTCGGAGGACGAGGTGCGTCAGATCACCCGCTTCCGACGCGGTGAAGGGCTGCTTTGCATCGGCTATAATCATGTGCCGGTGGCGTTCTATACGACGCCCAAGGAGTATGAAGCGATCACGACCTCTCCGACCGACTTACGCAGAGGAAGGCAGGGAGACAGCGATGAATGACGCAAGGCAAGACCTGATCCACATTCAAGAGCTTGTGGGGACTGCCTTCAGCGCGACCGGCTCACTGGTGGCGCTGACCGACGGCGGGCAGATGAACCCCAATAAGCTGCAAAAAACACTGGAGCAGACCATGGATTATTTCGAGCGCTCCACGCTGGAGCTGCGGCAGCTCTGTGAGCGGTATGCGCCGGGCGTGGGAGGCTTTATGCACAAGCCGATCCTGCCCGCCGTAGAGGTTGCGGGCAGCGTGGAGGAGTTCGGCTACGGCTGGCTTCACATTATGCTACATACACTCCTGCCGCACTGCCGGTATCAGACGCCGGGCTGGCTGAGCGACACGATACGAAGGCTGCTGGATGGGTATGAGGCATGCGGCAAAAGGCTGCCGTTCTATTCCAGAGCGCTGCTTGTGATCGACGAGCACACCGGCATAGAGGGACGCCACATTTTCGATCAGGATAACAAGGGCTGGAAGGCTGTCAGCAACGCCATCAAGGGCCGCCTCATTCCGGACGATGACCAGCACACCCTCGCCGTAACACTTTTATCCACGAGAACGGAGGGAGAGGAGCGCTGCCATATTACCCTGCTCCCCATAGAGGACGCCCACGACTTTTTCTCCGCGCATTCCAGCGATTATGCCTCCGGCGACTTCTACTCAGGACAATGGTGCTGAGCGCGAAACAGGCGAAAAAGCTGCAAAACCCGCGGCAGGTGACCTCCTCATTTTGGCTGCTTGGAGAGCTCTTTTCGCCGCGATTGACCTGCCGCGGGTGTATGGCTCTGAAAGCCTTGATGTGACTGACTTTTTAGGGCGTGTGAGGTGCCGGAATTACCGTATTCATCTGCCTACTATGCGGGGGCGGCAGATTGCCCCCGCACGGCGGCTGAGAAAAACGCCGAAAATGTTCTTGCGCCGGCAGCGGCGCAAGAATGATTTCGGCGTTCGCAGGAAAGAGAGGGAGGTGCGTGGTGTGCTTTTCAGTGTGCGGGATATTGACGTTCTGCGCTTGCTTTGCTGGTGTCAAAATATTAAGCCCAATAGCTTAAATGGCGTTTCCACAAAGGAAGAACGAGAGAATTTGATGACGATGGGATTTATCAAAACACACGAGCGGAGCGGCACCCTGCTCCTCACCAATAAAGGCAGAGCTTTCGTTGAGCTGCTTCTCAACGGAGTTATCCCCGGCCTGCGTATTTCCTACCATGATGCCGCCATTGAGCGGCGCCTTCGATTATCCGAATTGGTGCTGACCGCCTACTATGCAGGCGTCGATGTGTTTACGACATCGGTGGGTGGCGACGGAGAGAGGCCGTCACTTCTTATTACCTCGATCACACGAAATCACGGACACAATCCATGGGGCAGCGCACGAGTCGGCGCCATCGCCCATTTAGGCGGCATTTACTATGCCGCGCATTATGTCTGTCCCGGCATCGGGCGCATGGCAGTCAACGATGAGCTCTCGGCGCTCCATAACCACACCAACTTCGGCAAGGATACCCGGCGCGCGTTCCTCTTTGCCGGTCCAAGCTATGGGTGCATTCTTGAGGAGCTGAAGGCGCGCGGGAAAAAGAGCGAGGGAAAGCTGATCCGTTACAGTGAGGCCTACCGCGAGCTGCACTACCCGATCCATCTGCTCTCCTGCGACGAGACCGGCGCACGCCAGCTTCAGATCATGGCCGTGCCGTACTACCGTGAAAAGCTGGCGCGGCTCATGCTTCGCTCCGCCTATCAGCCTCCGCCGGAGGACGCCCCCGCATGGGACGCCCTCTACAACGGTCATCCCTTTGTGATCGGCGCGGATATGGAGCTGCGACGGATCGACGCCGCGATCAGAATGGCGAGAGAGCGGAATTGTCTTCCCATTGCCCTTGCCGCGCTGGACGCGCAGGGCAGCGCGGTGCTGCTGGCACGCTATGCCGATCCCGGCTATGCCACCGTCTATAAGGTCACGGACGGCGTGCTGACAAAGCTATTCGGTCACACACCGGCTCTCTATGAGCCGCCCTGCACACAATTCCTCACGAAGAAGGGAGATGTCGTCAATGCCCCGCTTATCAAAGCTCTTGGAAAAGATAGAGGACCTCGTTGCAAATAGATGGGGCAGCTGGTATGAGCGAAACAAAGCGCGTGTGCCGCTGTATGCCGTGCTCGGCGGCCTCGGCTGGTACTTCTATGGGATGCTGCTCAACTCCCTGCGGCTCGGAAAGGAATCCGTATTTCACATGACCGGCGAGAAGGTGGAGAGCATCTGGGTGCTCAACCCCTTCAAGAATTTCTTTGTGGTGCTTACTCCCTTCGGCCTCGGCACCACGGCTGTGATCATCCTTTTGATCTGCCTGCTCACAAGGAAGGGCTACAAATGGTTTTCCGGCTATCATTTTACCCGTGATCCGCGCGGCTTTGACATTCTCCCGGAGGGGACTCACGGCACCTCCGGCTTTGCGACGAAAAGAGAGCTCGGCGAGCATTTGGAGCTCGGCGGCATCGGGGAGGTTACGGGTATGCTCCTCGGCCGCATCAAGAGGCATCCCGATGACCCCGACAGGTATTCCTCCTATGTCGCTCACCGCATGAAGCCGGGTGAGAACAACAATATCCTCTGTATCGGCGCTCCGGGCTCTTATAAGTCCAGGGGCTTTATCATTCCCTTTCTCATGGGCTGCGCACAGCGAAGCAGCAGCGGCGCTCCGGAGTCTGTGATTGCGACTGATCCGAAGGCCGAGCTTTTTGAAATGATGGCGCCATACTTTCGGAAAAAGGGCTTTTATGTCAAGGCGGTCAATTTCCTCGATATGGCGCACTCGGACGGCTGGAACTGCCTTGCGGGGCTGGATACCAACCCCGACCTTGTGACCACCGTGGCGAACACCATCATTCAAAATACCTCCGGCCCCAAGGAAGCCGACGACTTCTGGAGCCGTGCGGAGCTGAACCTTCTCATGGCGCTGATCCACTATGTCTGTAATAAAAAGGACGAACGTGGAAACCTGCTTCCTTTGGAGCAGCGCAGCCTTGGTGATGTTTATAAGATCCTCGCCTATAAGAGCGTCAACGAGATCAACCGCACGCTGGCGGAGCTTCCGCCGGAGCATCCGGCCAAGGGCCCCCACGGGCTCTTCCTAAAGGCGAGAGAAAACCTTTGGGGCAACATCATCATCGGTCTCGGCAACCGTCTCGCGGTGTTCCAAAACCCGCTGGTGGATAAGATCACCCGCAACCATGATGTGGATCTGCTGCTCCCGGGGCAAAGGCCCTGCGCCTACTTCGTCATCATCTCCGCACAGGACAGCGCTTACCGCTTTTTAAGCTCTCTCTTTTTCTCTCTGACCTTCCCCCAGCTCTCCAACTACGCGCGCCTCCACGGCGGACGCCTTCCCGTGCTGACAAGCTTCTGCTTGGAGGAATACCTCAACATCGGCTATATGGAGGGCATCTCCGATGTCTTCAACTCCATCCGCGGCTTCAATATGTCCGTGCAGGTGGCGGTGCAGTCACTCTCCCAATGGCAGGAAAAGTATCCGGGGAAGGAGTGGGAAAATCAGCTCGGCTCCTTTGATATGACGCTCTACATGGGCTGCAACGATATGACCAGCGCCGAATACTTCGCTAAAAAGTGCGGCAAGGTCACGATTTCTGTTACCAACAACCAGTACCCGCTCGCTCCGCTGTTCTCCCCGATTTATAATACCACCCGTCCCTATTCGCAAACACGCAGCAACATCCAGCGAGACCTCATTCAGCCGGACGAATTTGCACGCTTGGATAAGCACAAGTGCATCGTGATGTTCAACCATTATAAGCCTGCACAGCTCTATAAAATCGCGTTGGAGGAGCTGCCTGCGTATGGGGAGCTGAGCAAGTGCAGCGTCTTTGACTATGTACCGGAATGGAAAAGGCGTGAAGAGGAAAACGAAAAGCATGCGCCGAAAAAAAGCGCGCCCACGCAGCGGGAATATCCGCCTGACTCTGCACAGCGGAAAGGGGGACACCTCCCGACGCAGGAGGCTGCGCTTGGAGAGGAGCGGCCCCACTCATACGCCCCGGCCTCCTGCGCGTCGCAGATGCCGGCGTATGGAGAGCATGGCGCTGTGCGGCAGCACAAATCACCGCCCATGCCGCGGCAGACGTCCGGAGCGTCGTGCATCTATGACTTTCCAGACATGAAAGGGACTGCGCCGGACGACATCGGGCTTGTAGAGATGTCCCGGTCTGAGATCGCCGGGGACGATGCCCTGGAGCTTGAGGAGCTGGACGACGAGCATAGCCGGATACCGCCCGGCCGAGGGATCTGACGAAGGCGGGAGCGAGAGCCCTGCACAAAAGGAAAAGGAGGCCGTCCGGCCTCCTAAGATCAGTCGAGAATATCAGGAATCTCACATTTCAAGGCATTTGCCAGACGCAGCACGGTTTCGGCCTGTGCGCGGCTGAGATCCTTTCCGCGGCGCTCGTAGGCACGCAGCGCGCTGAGCGAAACGCCGGAGCGCTCGGATAGCTCCTCCTGTGTCAGTCCCGCACGCTTTCTTGCAGCTTTTAAGGCGCACATGCTCTGCGAAAAGTGTGTGTCCATGACCTCATAGGCTTTCTGGATATCCGCCTCATGGAGCGTTCCGTACAGCCCAGCTAATTCATCGTATGGAACGGTATCCAGAATGCTACGGAAGCTGTGACCGGAGTACCACTGATAATGTGCCAGCATCCAGCCCACCCAGTAGGCGTCGCTGCGCTCATAGCTCTCCTCGGCCTGCGCTTGCACGCCGCGTCCGGTCGTTCGTTCCATGACCTCCAGATAAAGCTCCAGTCCACTTTTTCCCGCAATGTATTTGGGGCTGCCGCTTTCAAACGCTTCGGCAACGCCGGATTGGATAAAAAGGTCGAGAAATGTACCACCGTCCATACCAAACTGATAAACGGCATCGTGGAGCATCGCACCGAGTGCGCGGGACGCCTTAGAGAGATAGTTGGAGTCGTAAGCGCGGATCGTCATTGTCCATGCCCTCCCTGATGATGTCGAGGATAAAAATATCCTCTGTGAGCTGCTGTAAGGTTTTCTTCCGGCGGGCGTAATCGGCTCTGGCCTTCTGATCCCGTTCAAAGCGCTTGTAGTAGTATTCCCGATAGTCCGCGACCTCATAGCCGGTGAACTCGATGTGTCCAAAGGACCGCTTGGAGAGCAATACGATCTGCTCGCCCAATGTCCCAAGCTGCATGGACATGTTCAGGTCCCGAAGCGAAATGGTGTTGCTCACAAAGTCCTCGGCAAAGGAGAAGTAGGAATCGTCGGCACGGTAGCCGATCATCACATCCACGCCGGAGGTGTCCGGCAGGAAGTGTGAGAGGATATAGTCCCTTGCCCCTTGCGCGACCGGGGAGCTGATGTCGAACCTCCGGTGCGTGAGGAGAATGGCAAGCCAGCTTAAAATATTGAATTCGCCATGCGTCAGGCGCATCATCTGCAGATCGTCCAGATGAAGCTCATAACAGTTGCAGTAACCATCATTTTTGACCGGGCAGGCCCACTCTTTTGCGAGCTCGGGGCTTTCCGTGCAGTAGAAGCCCTGCCCGTAATCATTATACGGTTTTCCAACGCCGAACTGCGGCACTTCCACGATCTGCTGCGAGCCGTGGTAAATGGTAAGGTCGTTTGCCATGTGCTCACCTGCTTTCAAAAGTAATACTGTGGTAGTAGATAGATTATAATACTACGGTAGCAGTTTGTCAACGCAAAACCGCTTTCTTTCGATCTCCACTACTCTATAAAGCCATCCGTTGGCTTGCATAGTGAAACATGAGACAGAGACCGTTGCGGCTCCTGTCTCTCTTTATATTTACATTCCTAAAATCAATAAACAGGAGGTACCCACCATGAGGGCAGCGAAAATGACAGAGCGGCCATCCTTTCAGCTGATGGTCCAGACCGATGTGCAGAGCATCTACCACATGCAGATGCCCCGCTGGCTTTTTTCCGATCCCCGCTACTGCGAGATGAGCCTGGACGCCAAGGTGACCTACACCTTCCTTTTGAACCGCTTCCAGCTCTCGCGCAGGAACGGATGGGTCAACGAGCGCGGCGAAGTCTTTGTGATCTTCCCCCGCAAGGCGCTTGCCAAGGAGTTGCGGATCTGCGAGCAGCGTGTGACGGCGGCATTCAAAAAGCTCGTGGAGCTGGAGCTTGTGTGGGAAAAGCGCTGCGGCCGCGGCGACGCCAATCAGATCTATCTTGCTTATGTGACGCCGCAGGACGATCCCGCCTACACCAGCGCCCCCTTTACCGCGCCGGAAGAGGACCACGGTTCAAGAACCGCTGATCCTGCGCCTCTTGATGGGGCTGGGGATCGTGTGTCCGCGCAAGAACCGCAGGATCTGCGTCCCAAGAGCCGTGAAATGTGCGATTGCAGAACCGCAGAGATTGAGGCTACAGAACCGCAGAATAGGACGCCAAGTAAGAAAGAAAAAAGGGAAATAGATCGTAGTCAGATCAAAGTCAGTCTGTCTTGTCCCGCGCACGCGCGCGACGGACTGACGGACGAGGAAAGAGAAGAGGACTTTCTGGATATTTTGGATGCCTGCGAGCTTTCCTACTTCCCACCGGAAACGGCACTGGTATTTGAAAACGCCATTGAACGCCTTTATTACGCGGACAGCTACCGCATCGGGAATGCCACGCTGCCGCAGAGCCGCGTGCGGGCAAAGCTGCGGCGGCTGGACGGCATGATCCTGCGGGAAGTGGAGCATAAGCTGCGTGAAAATCGAGAAGAAAACGTGAAGAACAGCACGGCCTACATCATGGCTGTGCTGTTCAACTGTATTGCCGAGGGTGAGAGCGACCTGCTGATCGACCCGTATCTCAATTCGCTCTCCTCTACGGCATGAAGGAGGAGACACATATGCTGCTATCTGATCAACAAAAGTACATTATTTCCGTGCTTCAGCAGGTCAAGTATATACGCCTGCGCCAGCTATATGCGCTCACCGTCCAGCATTACCGGAAGGAGCGCTTTGTGATCTCACAGCACCGAATGGATGTTATGCTGCGTCAGCTTCGGACGGGGACAAACTTCGTGTACTTTCAGGAGGATGTGGTCTGCTACGGCAAGCGCACGGTAGACGAGCGCTATCTGGAGGCCGTTGACGTCATGCTGAAGCTGACATACTGCGAGCCGGAGTTCTTTTCCTGCGAACGGCTGGAGCCGCCCCGCCTGCTTCGCTTCACAGGGCAGACCGGGAAGCTGCCCTTTCTCCACACGGTCACGTGGATGGATACCCCGTATCGCATTATGGAGATACAGCGCATGAAGGGGGAGAGGATTATCTGGCTCTCGGACTGGTCGAACGGTTACGGCATCGAGCTTCCCCGTCACCATATTCTCGCCGTCCGTCAGGAGGACGGCACCCATCGCTTTTTTGGCTCGCAGGAGCCGGAAAAAATATAATGCCAGGAGGATACGAGCATGGCAAGAAAAAAGATCACCCCGGAAGAGGAGACGCCTAAGACCGTTGCGCCTGAAGAAAGCGCAGCGGCAGACGTCGGCGACATGACGCAAAATGACCTTCCGCCCAGCGAAAGCGGGACGGCAGAAGGCCGCGGCGCGGAAGCTGTTCCCGCGATGGAGGCGACCAAGGATGCCGACGGTACGAGCGTGGGCGGCGACCCGCCAAAGGAGGGCAGGGAAGAAGACCTTGCGGAGACTGCCTCGGCGGAAATGCCTGCGGCAGATATTCCTGCCGAGGAGGAAGCGGAACCTGCGCCCATGGAAGAACAACCTATGGAGGAAGAAACTGGGCCTGAACCGGCCGATGCGATTGCTGCCGCGGTGGAGAGCGTGTTGGCCGCCCGCAGCAAAGATACGGCGGGGCCTGAGACCGAAAGAGATGCCGACGGCGTAGATATCACGCCCGGAAAGCTTCCGGAAATATACGAAGCGCACGAAGCTGCATTGGAACCGCCAGAGTACAGCATAGATCTTTCTGAAGAGCCTGAACCTGTGCCGGCAAGGGATGCAGCCTCGCCTGACGCCGAGGAGGATGACTGGGGCTTCCGGGAGCCGCGCAGGGAGGTGACCGGAGAGGAAGCGCCTGCGCAGCCCGCGTCAATCGTGCTGCCCGTACGACCTGCGCCGTCCGTGCCGTCTGTGCCGTCCGTGCTGCCAAAGGCGGCTGTAAAGAGCGACAGACAGCTCTTCTTTGAGCTGAAATTCAACGAGCTTGACCGCGGCCTGACGCCGGAGGAACGGCAGGAGTGGAACTCCATCTACGCCTCCTACCGCGGCCGCAGCGCCCTTACCGGCACGATCATCGGTGTGGACCCGCGCTCCATTTATGTCTGGAATCCGCGGACGGAGAAGAAGGAAAAACTCACCATGTACTGCGCCATCGTGGTCCCTTACCGCGTGCGTATCATGATCCCCGAAACGGAGATGTGGGAGGAGGGTGAAGAACGACCTGATTACGTGCTGCAAAATATGGTCGGTGCAAAGATCGACTTCATTATCATCAAGGTCGAGCGTGAGGCGGGCTTTGCCGTTGGCTCCCATCGCCTTGCGAGCCGCAGCCAGCGGTACTTCTTCGCCCACCGCGAGGACCTGCATAGCATTGGAGCGCGCGTGAAATGCCAGCTTATGGCGGTGGGCCCCCGGCGGTGTCTTGCAGAGTGCTACGGCCACGACATTGACCTTACCCAGCGCGAGATAAGCTATACGGCAATTCCCGACCTGCGCAACAAATACCACGCGGGCGTAGAGCTTGATTGTATCGTCAAGGTCTATGATCCTGAGAAAGATGAACTGGTCATTTCCATCAAGGAGATAGAGACCAATCCCTTCCTTGGGGCGGAGCTGCGCCATCCGGTGGGCTGCAGACGCCTTGCAGTCATCTCTGGTAAGTATGGCGGCGGCGTGTTCTGCAACCTGCCAGACGGCGTGGTCTGTATGTGCAACTATTCCTACCAGCATGAGGACTCCGACTTCATGGTAGGCGAGAACGTGATGCTGGTCGTCCAGCGTTATGATGATGAAAAGCTACAGGTGTTCGGGAAAATCATGAGCAAGTGGTAATAAAAGGCCCTGGTGTAGAGATCAGGCTTTGACTCAGCACCGGGGCTTTTTGTGTACAAGGAGTATATGAGAGTGACCATGCCAGCTGGAGCTGCCTCGGCCATTGGAAGCATTGAAGCGTTTTGAGCCTGGCTCATAGGCTTCGGCTGTAGCCAGATTGTGGCTCGGGAGGGGCTGATGTGTACTCTGTCAGTGGAGGTGTGACGGCGCTGACCTGCAGCTTGCTATTTGCCTGAAACAGTATTTGATGGTTTGCAACAAAATGTCGGCTATGTTACGAGATTATTACAAAGTATGGTTTCCTCTTGAAAAAATTTTTTTAGTAGTGTACGATGAGCCTGCAAATGAAGGTGGGCAGGATATGTTCCCGGTTCAGTTACGGGAACGGCATGCCACGGTAAGTGGATCGAGAAATATCTGAAACATCCGAGTTTGCAAATACAATCCGCTTATATGGGGATATGGCATCCCCATGCGCGGAAATTTCAGAAAGGAGAGTAACATTATATGAAAAAGTTACTCGCTCTGGTGCTGGCGCTGGTCATGTCCATGTCCCTCGTCACCATCAGCAACGCAGCTTTCAAAGATGCCGACAAGATCGACTACAAGGAAGCTGTTGACGTCATGAACGCCGTTGGCGTGTTCATTGGCGATGAAAAGGGCAATTTCAATGCCAAGGAAAACCTGACCCGTGAGCAGGCCGCGAAGATCATCGCGTACCTCGAGCTCGGTGAGAAGGCCGCTGACGCTCTCGTCGGCTCCGCCACCTTCACCGACGTCGCGGCGACCCGCTGGTCCGCCGGCTTCGTTTCCTACTGCGCGCAGGCCGGCGTTGTCGCCGGTTACGACGGCAAGTTCGACCCCGCCGGTCAGCTGACCGCCCTGCAGTTCGGTAAGATGCTGCTCGTCGAGATCGGCTACGACGCCAAGGCCGCCGGCATGGTCGGCACCGACTGGGCTATCAACACCAGCAAGCTCATCGCCACCACCGGCCTCATGAACGGCATCGACGGCTCCGTCAATCAGGTTCTCAGCCGTGAGAAGGCCGCTCAGATGACTCTGAACGCCCTCAAGACCCCCACTGTGGAGTATGCTACCAAGGGCAGCAACATCACCGTGAACGGTGCTGAGATCAACTTCGGCGCTTCCACCCCCACCTATGTTACTAACACCATCGCCAAGGAGCAGACCATCTCCAAGGATAAGCTCACCAACTCCGGCGAGTACACCATCGAGCTCGGCGAGAAGCTCTACAAGAAGCTCGTTCTTTCTGACACCACCGATGCGTTCGGCCGTCCCACCCGCACCTGGACCTTCGAGAACAAGAAGGTCGGCGAGTATGTCAAGGATGCTGACCTTGAGTACACTGCCGGTACCGATTACGAAGTCGTCTACGCTGACCTCGGCCTGACCAAGTCCGCGAAGATCACTGAGTACTATGTCGACGGCAAGACCACGACTCCCGCTGCTGCGAGCGTCACCAAGAACGACGACGATCATAAGTTCGGCGCCAACGGCGTTCTGACTCAGGTCTGGTATGACGACGACAACAACACCGTCATTGTCACCGAGATCAACACCTATGTCGGCAAGATCAGCGCCGTCACCAAGGCCAGCGGCTCCGATGAGCGCAGCGTGACCATCAACGGTCTGACCAAGCCCGGCACCCTCAACAAGTACGAGACCGAGAGCTTCGAGAAGAGCGACCTGATCTCCTACACCGCCGCTTATGACAAGGCCACCGGCCGCTATGACGTTCAGTCCGCCGCCATCCTTGAGAAGAGCACCACCGGCCTCCTCACCAAGTGGAACGGCAAGGCGATTGTCGGCACCGTCGGCAACTCCGCCAACAACTTCACCGTTGACAGCGAGACCTACAAGTACAGTGCCAACTTCTATGTCGTCGACGAGAACGGCGCTGCCTCTCAGATCTACAACTTCGACGTGAACAAGGCTGACGTTGATGTCTATCTCGACGCTTACGGCTACGCCCTGTACATCGCCGGTGTGGAAGGCACCAAGAACTATGCCACCGTCATCGGTGTTGGCTCCACCAACCCCTACGGTGACCGCACCACCGGCGTGACCCTGCTCCTGCCCGACGGCACCCAGAAGGCTGTCACCGCCAAGCTCAAGACCGGCAGCACCCTCACTGGCGGCAACCTGGTCAACAACTACATCGGCGACATCGTCACCTATGTTGAGAAGAACGGCGTCTATGAGCTGACCGTTCAGGACAACTATGACACCACCGCTGCCAGCATCGGCACGAACGCCACGTTCACCAACGGCAAGTCTGAGCTCAAACTCGGCAGCACCAAATACTATGCTACCTCCGAGACCATCTTCATGGTCGCCACCAAGGACGGCAGCGATGTTGCTTACAACGTCTACACCGGCTATGCCAACATGCCCAGCATCGACACCACGAAGGGCATCACCGGCTTCGCCGTGAAGACCAGCAACGACTACACCAACCAGGTCGAGGTCGTTTACATCTCCGCGATCAACCTCGCCGGTATCTCCGATGTTGACACCTACTTCGTCAAGAAGGCCAATGCCGACATCATCACCGATTCCACCGGCTCCTACTATGTCCTGCCCGCCATCGTTGACGGCGAGGAGACCACCGTTAAGGTCGATGCCACCATCACCACCGCCGGTCTCAACAACAACGCCAACGAGGTGTTCGTTGCCGCTAACAATGTCATCAAGGACAAGAACGACATCATCACCAGCTTCACCGACGTGAAGAACTCCAACACCTTCAGCGCGACCAAAACGGCGAGTAACTCCGGCTACCAGACCGGTACGGTCGCCGCGAACCGCGTGGTCCTCGGTCTCAACTACACCGGCAACAAGAATACTGCTACCTTCTGGGCCTACAACGACAAGACCAACGTCTATGTTGTTGACGAGAAGTACAAGACCATCACGGTCTCCGCGGTCGCCTCTGTCGCCGACGATACCAACGATATGGTCTACGCCAGCGCCGACACCAACACCAAGGTCCTCAAGGACGTCATCATCATCGAGGTCCCCCAGAGCACCACTCCCGAGTCCGGCAAGTTTGATCCTGCCAACCCGCAGAAGGCCTACATCGATGGCTACACCGTGGTCATCCCCACTGTTGATGGCGTCAAGGTTGACAACATTGCCAATGTCCTCGCCAACAACGGCTACACCGTGACCGGTCTGATGAGCGGCACTGTCACGGCTAACAAGAATGGCGTGACCTACTTCTTCACCGAGAATGCTGCTGGTACCTATGAGTTCTGGACGATTAAGGTCAATGGCACGGTCGTTGAGTACGTTGCCAAGGATGGCGTTTCCAAGCTGTCCAACAAGGACCTGTACGACAAGTACAACGGCAACGGCACCGGCTTCATTTGGAAGTCCGGCTCCAACGCCTTCGCTTATGCTCCGTATCAGAACGACGCTACCGCTCTGCTCATGCCCACGTCTTACAAGAACACCGCTATGGTGTATGAGACCGGTTATGTTGCGGTGAGCAAGAAGGCCGGTGCCACGTTCAATGCCGATTTGGCTGACTTTGCCAACTACGTCAAGGTCGGTTCCGAAGTGACCTTGACCACGAAGGACGCCGTTGCTGCTAACAGCACCGTTACCCTGAACTACACGGTCGGCAGCAAGGCCGATAAGCAGGATAAGTCCACCGGCAAGGACGCTGCGAAGCTGAGCTTCACCATCAAGGCTGACGCCGACGTGGTGCTGACTGGTACGACTGCGTCTACCGTGTACAAGGTGACTGCGAATGGTGTGTCTACCGCGACGAGCGGCCTGACGGCCACTGTCGACGGCCCCAAGATGGCGAAGCCCGGCGAGACCGTGACCTTCACCGTGACCCTGAACGGTACCGTGGCTGGCACCAGTGGTCAGAGCCTGAAGGTGAGTGCCTCCGATATCACTTGGCTTGACACTGGCGCTATCACCGGTGCGACCAGAAGCGGCAACGAACTGACACTTCAGAGCGGTACGGTGGTTGCCAATGCGACGCTTCAGTTCAGCTACACGCTGAGCAGCAGCGCGACTGTGGATGCGACGATCGATCTGAGCATCGGTACACCGTCCTAATCTCAGAGCAAAAACAAATTGAAAGGGGATAGAAAAATGGTTGTAAAGAATCTGCACAACACGGGCGGACGGCCCGCGCCGACTGGGTACGGCTCCTGGCTGGAGTGGTGGATGGATCAGAAAGGCGTGACCAAAACGCCGGACTGCGCCAACCATGCCTGCGGCAAACGGGCCATCCTGGGCGGTCATGTGAAGAAGGACTCTTCGGATGACAACGCGTGGTACATCGTTCCCCTGTGCGACGGCTGCAATAAGCTGGAGGATCCTTTCACCGTCAGTGCGGCCGATATGGCTGCGATCAATCCCTGAGTAAACGACACAAGGCCCCCGCTCTTTCGAGCGGGGGCCTTCAGTCTGTCGAGGAACCCGGTCTGCACTCAGGAGCAGACTGGGTCACGAACATATATGAGCGAAAAAACAGCAAAACGTAACGAGGACAACAGGTCCCTCCATTTCCATGTGGCCAATTTTTTCAAGTTCATGGCAGCAAACTTAAGCTTCACCCAGTTCGCCACCTGAGCCAAGCCTCTGTATTGTGTATAACGCATCGCGTGTTTTTCCTTGGCGTCCGCGAAGACCCGTTCAATGGTTTCCTTTCGGCGCTTATAGAGCTGTGCGTACGCAGGCGTATCTCTGGCGTCGTCCGCCAATTCCTCATAGTCCTTCCAGATATGCCGCTGCACCGTTTTGATAC
>ERZ779894.1563-NODE-1563-length-22890-cov-3.987037_pt1 | contig 22890 bp, 19 predicted proteins | sample MGYA00511587_ERZ779894 | MGnify/ENA primary metagenome ERZ779894 (study PRJEB29588, sample SAMEA2160490) | human gut metagenome | biome: human gut; feature: human-associated habitat; material: faeces | place: Denmark | collected 2008/2010 ... | reverse complement strand
GCGCAGGAAACATGTGCGCGCGGCTTCCATGCCGGACACGCCGCCGCCGACTACGACGACCTTCTTGACCTTCTCAGCCGGAGGCAGGTCAAAGTGGCTCTCGCAGGCCATGGCGCCGTTGCCGGAGCAGTAGCAGTGCGCGCCGGTGGCAAGCTGGTCCGAGGCGCAGACATAGCAGCCGATGCAGGGGTGTATCTCCCTGTCGCGGCCCTCCTGTAGCAGGCGGACAAAGTGCGGCTCGACAACGCAGCTCTTGCCTATGAACACAAAGTCGCAGATGTCGTTGGCAAAGGCGTTCTCAATGACGTCGGCCGTCCTGATGTCGCCGCCGGCGATGAACTGGGTCTTGAGATCCTCGCCAAAGATGCTGCGGGCATACTCGCGGTACATCTTGGCCAGGGGCGCCATTGCCATGGGGCGGGAGGCGGTGAAGGGCAGGTCGTCGTCGTTGGGCATCACCTTGTTGCCGGCGCCGGCCATTACCTCGATGCCGTCCACTCCCAGCTCTATCATGCGCTTGACGTAGTACTTGCCGTCATCTATCGTTATGCCCGTGCCGGAAAAGAGGCTGGGCTTCACGAGGATGGCAAAATCCTCGCCGCACTTGGCGCGGACCTTGTTGATGATGTTTTCCACAAAGCGGAAGCGGTTTTCCGCACTGCCGCCGTACTTGTCCGTGCGCTTGTTGCTGTCCCTGCCCAGGAACTGGACGCAGAGGTAATAGCCCGTGGCGTGTATCTCCACGCCGTCAAAGCCCGCGAGCTTCGCGCGGTAGGCGCCCTCGGCGTACTTGTCCTCTATGGCCTCGATTTCAGGGATAGTCAGCTCGCGCGGGGTCTCGCGCTCGACGCCGATGACGTAGAACATCGGCATGGCTATGGGCGAGGGGCCGACGGGCTGGCCGCCGATTATCTCGCGCTTCGCGCCGCGGCCCGTATGGCTGATCTCAAGCACGCACTTGGCGCCCTCGGCGTGGATGGCGGAGGCCAGCTTCGTGAGGCCGGGTATGTACTTGTCGTCGTCCGCGCGGAGCATGTTCGCCGTGTTCAGGCCGAGCGGGGCGTCGATGCACGTGACCTCGATGCATATGAGGCCGAAGCCGCCCTTCGCGCGCTCAACATAGTGACGGATGCAGGTGTCGTTCACAAAGCCGCCGACTGTGCTGCTCAGGCCCATGGAGGGCATGACCGAACGGTTCCTTATCTCAACGTTTCCAATTTTTCCGGGTCTGAACAGACTGGGGCAATTACAGGTTGACATTTTGATTCCTCCAAGTATAATTATTTTGCAATTGTTGTAATTTGGTGCGGGAATAACCGCGGAATCTATCGAATAGGCTGGCTGGAATATGAAGAAACAACAAATCAAGTCTCAGAGGACGAGACAGAATATAATGAACGCGGCTGCAGAGCTGTTCGTGCGTGACGGCTATGAGAAGACCAGCGTCAACGGCATCGTCGAAAAGGCCGGCTGCTCAGTCGGCGCGTTTTACGGGCATTTCAAATCGAAGCAGGAGCTGGCCTCGCTGATTTGGGCCGAGTCCACTATTGAGATAATAAAAGAATCCGTCGAAAAGGGTTCACGCATAAAGGAGTTCGACGCTTTCATTGATTACCTAATAATGCGCTCCATCTCCTCCTACAGCAACAAGCTGACAAACGTCCTGTTTAAGCACATAAGCTACACCGCAGAAGTGCGCAGCAACATGGCCCAGTGGGCGGCACGCTATACCGGCATGATCAGAAACATGCTTCATCAGTATGCGCCCGAGGCTTCGGAAGACGCCGTCTGGTCTTACGCCAGTATCATTCACGCCATTCTGAACTCACATGCGCAGAAGTTCAGCGAGCAGGCCACTTATCTCTTCTTCAGCGACGATGTTCTCAAAGAGGCCATTTATGCCCTCATGGAAGCCTGCAAAAACAGCTCCAACTGAGCCTCGACAAGAAATTCAATAGAATAATATTCTATTATCATATTATTGTCAATAGCGTTTTCTTGGATGTGCGAATGGTATTCTATTTTTCCATTTGTGCCTCCAAGTATATGAAAGTCAGCATTAGTTGTCAATACTGTGCTGTTTTGTGGCGCAATAAGTCGTGATTTTCGGCTTATTGCGCCACTTTTTTATTTTGCTCTCTACACCCTGACCAATTTAAAACGTTGCAATTCACAAAATACCATTCGATTTATGTCCACATTCGACAATTGACAATCTGGCTCGATTGATATTATTCTAGCAATAGAATATTGTTCTATTAATATGGCGACTGTGCCAGTCGCCCTCCGTTCAAGCTGAAGAAAAAATAAGAAAAGGATGGTCAGAAAATGAGCGCAAACATTCAGCTATCTCCAAAGCACCGCACCTGGGTCCTCGTATCCTGCATCCTGCAGCAATTCGCCTTTCTATGCATCAGCTTCGGCTATGGTCTCGGCCTGCCGCAAATAGTGGCCGGTTTCAACAAATCTGAGTACTACGCCCTCGTGGGCGTCGTGTACTCCCTGACCCAGGCCATTGTGGCACCGATCGTCGCGACCCTGGGAGACAGGCTCGGGCGCAAGTGGCTGAACGTGGGCTCTCTCGCGCTCATGTGCGTCTTCCTGGTAATGACCTACTTTGCAAACTCCTTTGTGCTCTTCCTCATCAGCTGGGCCCTCTGCGGCGTGGCGGTCGGCGGTTTCATGACCGGTCCTTTCCTCATTGTTATGGACATATACGAGCAGAAGGACTGGGGCAAGATGTCCGGCAACCTCGTCACTGCGCTTTCCGCCGGCATGATAGTCGGACCCATTGTCGGCGGCCTTCTGGTTGACGCCGGTTCCCTGCGCGGCATTTTCCTGCTCCCCATCCCCTTCTTCATAGTCGCAGGCATCATCCAGTACGCCTTTTACCCCAACAAGAAGCGCGGCGGGAAGCACAGCTTCGATGCGCTCGGCGTCATCCTGCTCATATTCGCCATGGTGCCCTTTGTTGTCATTCTGAACTTTGCCGGCAATATGTTCCCGTGGAAGTCGGCGCTCACTTTCATTCTCGCCGCCGTCACTGTGATAGCCGCCATACTCCTCTACCGGCGCGAGACTCGCATAGAGCAACCCGCCTTCGCCCTTGGGGCGCTCAAAAACCGCGTGGTGCTCGTGTTGTCACTCACCTGCCTGCTGGCCTCGGCCTACTCTGTGCTCAGCGCCGGCTTCCTCGTCTATTTCGCCCAGGCGGTTCTCCAGGTGTCGGCCACCAGCAGCGCCACGCTGCTCATGCCTCAGGTCGTTGTCTCGCTCTTCCTGCCTCAGATAGTCGGGCGCTGGGTCAGCAGAGACAGCAGGCGCTACAAGACCGCCCTCTGGCTCATGGGCATCTCGCTGGCGATCACGCTGATCGGCATCTCTATGATAAAGGTCGGCAGCAGTATAGTTATCCTTTATGTGCTCATGGCTGTCGGCGGCATAGGCTACACCTTCCTCAACAACTGCGTCGCGCCCTTCATGACCATGAACATTTCCCCCGCCGAGATGGGCGCGGCCAACGGCTGCAAGGGTTTCTTTACCACGCTGGGCGTCACGCTTATGGGCTCTATTTTCGGCATGATGCTCGGTATGTTCCAGGACTTCACGGTGGCCATCTCCCGCGTCTTCCTCGTCGGCGGCATCTGCTGTCTGCTTGTAACGCCGCTCATACTCATCTTTGTAAAGACCGGGCCGCGCCCCGAGGCTTAAATAAACGCTGTACATATAAAATTTAAATTAAAGGAGAAAACGACATGGAGTACAACAGCAGAATGCGCTGCGCCGGTAAAGTCGGCGTCGTCACCGGATGCACCGCGGGCATAGGACTTGCCACTATTACCAAGATGGTCGAAGAGGGCGCGGAGGTCTACATGCTCGTCCGCAACCTTGAAAAGGCCAAGCCCATAGCTGAGGAGCTCAACAAGAAGGGCCCCGGCCGCGTTGCGGATATGATATGGTTCGACGCGCGGATGATAGAGACTATCGAGCCCGCGATCAAGAAGGCCTATGAAGAAGCCGGACGCATAGATATGTTCGTCAACAATGCCATCGGCACGGGCGACGTGTCCATCAAGGACAACGGCACCATAACCGAGACAACGCACGAGAACATGATGAAGCTCACGGAAGGCACCCTGGGCGTCTCCGCCGAGTGCCTGCGCGTGGTCATTCCCCTGATGATAGCGGGCGGCGGCGGCAGCATAGTCAACACCGGCTCCACCACCGGCGCCCAGGCTGACACGACCCGCACCTATTATGGCGTAGGCAAGTCTGCGGTCCACATGCTAACAAAGTATGCGGCGCTGCAATACGGCAGGCAGGGCATACGCTGCAACGCGGTTCTCCCGGCCTTCACGCTGGGGCAGAGGACCTTGGAGTACCTCGGCCAGGAATTCTGCGACGCCTGGCTCAAGCACGCCTACATACGCCGCCCCGGCAAGCCCGAGGATCAGGCAAACGCCATCATGTTCTTCGCTACCGACGATTCTTCCTGGGTCACCGGTCAGATACTCGAGGTTTCCGGCGGCTTCGGCTGCGGTTCTCCGGTCTTCGGAGATACTCTCGGCGGCTGATCAGCGCGGACTTTGAATTGGAGGGTGGACGCCGTTCGGCGTCTCCCCCTCACACGTTCCGCAACATTTGCATCTCTGCCCATACAAACGCAAAAAGCCGCCCGTAATGGGCGGCTTTTCGCTTTTTGAAGCTTTCGCTTACTTCATGCCGTTCTCGTAGGCCTCGATCATCTTCTTGATCGTGTGACCCGTACGACTTTCGGGATTTGCCCTTCGTTTCAGCTTCTGCAGATATTTTTCGCAGCTTTCGCCGGTGAAAATCTTGATGGACAAATGCATGGTACCGTCACCTTCCGGTGTGGCGAAGATCTTATCAATAAAGGTATCTACAAACTCCTTACTGATCTCGCCGCTCTGACAGTCACGCTCGGCATCCCGAAGCACCTTGCGGATGCGTTCCATATTGCTGCGGAACTCCTCGCTGGATTCCTGCTGTTCCCGAAGCTCGGCAAGCTCCTGTTCGGCGGCTTTTATGTCGGTATTGCACTGTGCTGTCATGGACTTAAAATCAGCGGGGGTAATGCTGTCGAGGGCTACCAGTTCCAACAGTTTGCTCTTCTTTTTCAGAGTCAGTTCGATGGTTGCCTGTGAAGCTTCGATCTTCTTTTCGATGTTGCCATCGCTGGTCATCACACGGTACATCCGCTCGTATTCTTCCAACATGGCGGCAGATGCATCCTTGGTATCACGGAACACCTCAAAGAGTACAGGGATCAGTTCCTTTTCGTAGATAGGAATGGAATCGCAGCTTTCTTTGCCGTTATTGATCTTACCTGAGCATACCCACTTGGAATTCTTGTTGCCTTGACGGTCTACGGAGTCGCGGCGGTAGTAGGGAGTGCCGCAATGAGTACAGAACAGCTTACCGGTCAGCAGATTTGCATGGTTGCAGACACCCTGCCGATTCTTCACATCCTCGCTTCTTTTTCGGAGTACGGCGTTGGCCTGCTCCCAAAGTTCTTCGGATACGATAGCCGGTACGATCTCTCCGGTTTCGTCCTTAAACATGACCCATTCCTCCGGCGGGAGGAATTTTTGTTTCTTGGTGAACATATCCACTACTTTGACCTTGTTGCCCACATAGTAGCCTTTGTACTTGGGATTGGAGATCATATTGGACATTGTGGAGTGGGCAATCTTCTTGCCGTTATGATTGCGGTATCCTTTTTCCCAGAACAGGATTTCAAGCTGCTTCATGGAGTATTCATCGGTGGCGTACAGCTCAAACAGTTCCCGAACCATGACTGCCTGTTCTTCGTCGATAACCAGGCGGCCATCGTTCTTGATATAACCAAAAATGCGGCTATTGCCGAGCACCACATTTTGCTTGATGGCCTGTTGATGGCCGAATTTCACTCGGGAGGACAGCTTGCGAAGTTCGTCCTGTGCGATAGAGGACATGATAGACAGGCGAAGCTCGGAGTCCTCATCAAAGGTGTTGATGTTATCGTTCTGGAAAAAGACTCCGACTCCCGCATTCAAAAGCTGTCTGGTATACTGGATGGAGTCCAGCGTATTACGGGCGAAACGGGAAATCTCCTTTGTGATGACAAGATCAAACTTACCTGCCTCGGCATCATCTACCATGCGGTTGAAATTTTCACGGCGCTTGGTGGAGATACCGGACAGTCCCTCGTCAATATATCCCGGCACAAATGTCCATGAGCTGTTTTTTCTGATGAATTCTTCGTAATATCCGATCTGGTTGCCCAGAGAGTTCAGCTGCTCATCCGATTCCGAGGAAACACGGGCATAGTAGGTTACTCGAAGCGGAATATCGTAGATGCTTTTCATCCGCAGCATTTGTCTGATAGAATGTATATCCATACTCGTTCCTTTCTGAAAAGTTCGTCATATCATCATCTATATACATGATATCATTTATTTGTGAACTTTTCAAGAGTCTGCTGAAATTTGTCAAAAAAAGTTGGGGCGTCAACCGTATCCTACGATTGCCGCCCGGTATATCTTATCGCATTTTTGCAGCCGTACGGCTTTTGATCATCACACGCATCTTGTTTCGCTGTTCTTCAGTAATCAGCCCTTTTGCAAAAAGCGTATCGTTATAATAAGTCAGCCAGAGCTGTTCAATGACAGCTTGCTTCTTCTGATCGGTCATACCTGTTTTCATTTCCTTGGTTTCTGCCATAGAATTCCTCCGTTTTAATTTTATTATTGCCTCAGATTTCCTGTTTCATTCGACCGTGATGCACATATTTCTGTGCGGTGTACGCACGGATAACCTCGTCGGGGATAGCATCCACGGTGCGGCGAAGCTCATCCAGTTCGTTGAGCTTCTGGCTGATTTCAAGTTTTTTCCGTACACTTTCTTTGGATGTGGAAGAAAGCTTCTTTTCCAGCTCCGCATTTTCTTCGGTCAGTTCCTTGTAGGTCATGTCGTACTTTTTCAACTTTGTCCGCATGACCTCCACGCCGGGGATATACTTGTCCAGCAGTGCTTCCAATTCTTCGGCCTTGGCCTTTTTATTGAACGGGTTGCTGTCGTTCAGAATAGCCATGATCTGATCCTTCATTCGGTTCAGATGCACAGCCTCCTTGAACAGCCTCGGCGGGATGTGGGTGCGACCGGTTTCGCTGGCACTTTCGCCACGCTCCAGATCGGGATACTTTTTAACCATGTGCTTCCAGAACTCATCCTGCCACCAGGTCAGCTTTTTCTTGTTGCCAACAATCTCCTTGGCGCTGAGCCGCTTGTCCTCCGTCAGCGGGACAAAACAAAGGTGCATATGGGGTGTTTTCTCGTCCATATGCACCACGGCAGATATGATCGTCTCTTTCGACTGATATTTCTGAATGAAGTCCAACGCTTCGGTGAAATAGGCTTTGACTTCGGCTTTCTTTTTGCCCTTGAAAAACTCCGGGCTGGCAGTAACCAGAGCCTCCACCACCCGCACGCTGTCGGAACGGGTACGGCAACCTGCTTCTGCAATCTGTTTTTCGGCCTCCGCACGGTACTTTCGTTCCGGTGTCACCAGATGGAAATTGAGGTGGCTGCGGGCGGTGTCAATGTCAGGATTGCTGGCGTATTTCTCTTTGGTGCGTTCGTTGTGGGATTCAATGTGGCCGATCTCCGGTCCCTTGTACTTGGCAAAGCGAAGAATGGCATACTGTGCTTTCATCGGTTATCCCTCCGTTTCTGCCAAACAATGTCGTATCCCAGCACATCGGCCAGTTCCACGACCTCCTTATAACGGATGCTCTCCCGCTGCAGCTTGGCAGAAAGGTTGGAAACGCTGTCGCTCCAATCATATTCATCGGCCAGCCTGTCCACCAGCTCCTGCATGGTAAAACCGGCACGGATGATCTGTGCTTTGATCTCGTTTCTGATGTTCATTTCGTTCCTCCTGACTTTGGGTAATGAAAACAGCAAAGCCGATGCACTCTTTGGCAAACCGACTTCGCTGTGTAGTGAAATATTCGATTGATCGTAAATCCGTTCAAATTTGACGGCATGATGTCCTGCTCGCAGGTGGGCATATCCGACTTTACGGAACAGTGTGACACTTCCCAAAAACGTGCAGATGCACACTTTTCAGGAATGCCGGTGCTCGTTTTCGCGAAACATGGTTCCGTGAAATCATTTCGCCCTGCGGATAAAATCTTTCCTGTTTTCATCTATCTTGAAAATATCCTCGCTTTTTCAGTTCCTGCAAATCGAAAATCACGTCTTCGGTGCGGGGCTTGGCAAGGCAACTGAGAGTATAAATGTCGTAGGCGTTGTCGATCAGAAGCAGCGTCATCAGCAACTTCTGGCTTCCGGTCAGATTGCTGTCATAGATATGAAACAGCGGCAGTTCCTTGTAATACGGTTTTTTCATTGAATTTCCCCTTTCGTAATTGGACTTAAAAATATCCATCCCATCCGCCCATCTATCCCACATGGGATGCTTGGGATGGATGGGTTGGTGCTTTTTGTGTTTGAACTCATAAAATGGGCGGTGTCACCAAAGCTTCAATGCCCCAGAAGCCGTTGACACGTTTGCCGAGCCGGTTTGTGATGTGGTTGTCGTGTTCAATACCAAATTCATCGGCGTGCTTTTTCAGCGTCATGCTCACCGTCCGCACCGCCAGTGGCTTATAGGTGTTATCATTGCACCACATAGTATAGATGGCGTAAAGGTCAGCGGAAGTAATGGTGCTGTCAGCTTTCAGTCGGATGTATCCCTCCGAGCGCATGAACAGCAGCACATTGTCAGCCTCACGCTTGGCCTCCACACGGTTATCCTTGGTGCGGTCGCTTTCAGTGAAGCGATAGTTATTTCCAATCAGCCTCCGCAGACCCTCCAGACACCAGAGGAAGATTCCCTCGATCTCGGCACAGAGCTTGTCCGCAAGAAAGGGATCGTCCTCACGGCCCTGCGGTTTCTTTTTTACTGACAGGATCAGCTGTCTGCGGTAGAAACCGTCCGAATGATCGTAAAGAGATTCCAGATCACCATTAGAGAACGCCAGAAAGCGGACATACATTTCGCCCTGATAGCTCTGCTCGCCTTTGCGTTCCAAATCCATGGGCATTTCGGCGGTGATTAGAGACTTCAGATAATGAGTGGATTTTAACGCCTCCATTTTCATGTCATCGTCCACCATCAGAAGCTGATGCTCCAGATCGGCCCGGGCGAAGGGGCTGCGCTCCACCTTGGCAATGCTGCCGTTTTTCAGGTTGTCACCCATCATCTTCTGCATCACCACACCAATGCGGCTTTTGCCCTCGCCGCCGTTGCCTTTCAGCAGCATCATGGTCTGGCCCCGGTTGGTGGGGATCAGGCAGTAGCCCAGGTACTCCTGCAGGGTCAGGATATCCTCATCCTCCAGAAGCTCCGATAAAAAATGCAGCCATGTTATAGGCTGCGGAGCGTTGGCCTTATAGTTGACCGGCAGACGGTTGCGGCAGAACTCCTTGCGCTCGGTGAACTCGCCGTTCAGGAACAGCGTACCGTTGGCTACATGAAGCCGATCTTCATGCACCGGCAGGTTAGGCACATAGGCTTCCAGCTTCACCATTTCCAGCAGGCCCGATGCCCGTTTGGCAAGTCCGCAGTTGAGATAGGGGCGGAGCATTTCATAAATCTCCTTGCGAACACTTTCTTCATCGGTGATGCGGCCATCTTTCGTGAAGAAACTGCCGCCCACTCGCACCATAGGGTGCTTCTGCAGAAAGTCCTCACAGAAACCGACCTCATTTATAAATTTACCGTCATACCAAAAGGGTCGCTCGCCGGTGTGTTCATACTTGCTCATTTGATTCCTCCTTGATCTCCTGCAGTCTCTCCTGTAAGAGTGTAATTTTGTTATCTTTCATCATGTCGCTCACCAGTGCTGTGCGTTCTTCCGGTGAACCAATGGTTAGCAAATCCAGCATATACTGCGTACATTCGAGCATATGGCAGGATTCCACGAAACGGTCATCCGGATCATCATCCGGTGTCTGAGGTGAAAAGCGCACCTTCCAATCCTGCAAGGTATGCAGATACTCCCGCAGAACACGGAAGCAGAGCCGCTCGTTGTCTGCTTGCGTCCGATACCGACTCAGTTTGGTGAGAACGGAGGGTTTGTCCGTTTTGATGCCGAAATCGGCACTTAACTTCTGCGCTGCCTCCAGTGTGCTAATCCCGAACAGCTTAGATGTGAATTCGATCGCATCCCCCTTGGCTCCGCAGCCGAAGCAATAGAAGTAATCTTCATTCAGCTTCATGCTCGGATGCCGATCATCGTGGAATGGGCAGCAAACCATTCCGTTTCGGCCAACATTTAGGCCGAAGTGTTCCGCTGCTAACCTTGGCGTGACCGTGGATTTGACAGCTTCAAAAATTGTCATAGGCATTTCTCCTTTCAATTTTTCTGACAAATTTTCTTTGTCATCTGAATATACGGAGAAAAAGTCTTAGACCTTAAAAATCAGGCAGATGTGCAAGAAAACAAAAAGCCCTCCTGCAATTCTTGCAAAAATGCAATGGGCAGAAGGGCATTGAATAGGAGATGAATTGATTTTTCACATCAGAAGGTGAACAAAAGGTGAATTTTCACTTTAGACTATTGAAAATTATGAAAATATGAGTATAATATAATCAAGCTATAATGGAGGTGCTGTATATGCAATATGAAAGCGAGCGCATTGAATATAAATCTCAGATGATCGATGATATCTACAAGGAAGTCATCGCATTTGCAAATACGGACGGCGGCGTGATCTATCTTGGCATAGATGATAAGGGCAATCTGATTGGCATTGACAATGTGGATGAAACCTACACGCGTTTGACCAACGGTATTCGTGACGCCATCGCACCGGATGTGACCATGTTTGTGCGATATGTCCTCCAGGATAATAAAGTAATTCAGATTGAAGTCGGAGAAGGTAGTTATAAGCCCTACTATCTGAAATCCAAGGGTATGAAGCCCACCGTTGTTTATGTCCGTCAGGGCACATCCAGCGTACAGGCATCTCCCGAACAGATTCGTCAGATGATTAAGGAATCCGACGGCGACATGTATGAAGATACCCGCAGTCTTGAACAGGATTTGAGTTTCCACGCTGCAGAAACCGCATTTGATCGCTATGGTGTGGAGTTTTCTACTCAGAAATATCGTGTTCTGGGCATCACTCAGAATGATATTTATACCAATCTCGCTCTGCTGCTTTCCGATCAGTGCCATCACACGACCAAAATCGCTGTGTTCAAAGATGAATTCTGCACGGAGTTCCGTGACAGCAAAGAGTTCGGCGGTTCCGTGTTCAAGCAGTTCGAAGATGCGGTAAACTACCTCGCTCTGTGCAACAAGACTGTTTCCACGATTAAGGGACTTATTCGCACAGATAAGCAAGACTATCCCGAAGAAGCCATTCGTGAAGCACTGCTTAATGCTCTTGTTCACCGTGACTACGGTTTCAGCGGCAGCATTATTATCAATGTAAACGACAGCAAGATGGAGTTCATCTCTCTTGGCGGTCTCCTGCCCGGTCTCTCTACCGAAGATATTCGCATTGGCGTTTCTCAGCCGAGAAATAAGAAACTGGCAGAGGTATTCCATCGTCTGCGTCTGATTGAGAGTTACGGCACCGGTATTCGCCGTATTTTCAAGCTGTACGAAAACTGCCCTGTGCAGCCCACTATTGAAGCAACAGCTAATGCCTTCAAAATCGTGCTGCCCAACATGAACGCAACCGGCGCTGCGATTGAAAGCACACCCGCACTCGCAGAAAAAGCACCTGCAGCGATCACACCCCAGATGAAAACGGTGATGGATTATCTGGCTGAGTACGGCGAAATGACTGATGAAGATCTGCAGGAGCTGCTGAATGTCAAAAAGACGAGAGCCTATCTGCTTGCCCGCCAGATGAATGAGAATGGATTGATCGAAATTGTCGGCAGAGGTGCGGGTAAGAAATACAGATTGAAGTGAGGACAAAAATATGGATGCACATAAACTCTGGATGCTCAGAGATTTTATAGGAACAAATAAAGTTCTGTTCCGTATTCCCGTATATCAGCGCAATTATGACTGGTCTGAATCCAACTGCAACCGCCTGTTGGACGATATTTACGGCATCATGCAAAGCAGCGATAAGCATTTTCTTGGTACAATCGTCTTTATGGCTGCCAAAAGCGGTGGTTTTGCATTGCAGGAATACATCATCATAGATGGCCAGCAGCGTCTAACAACGTTGATGCTTATTTTGAAAGCGCTTTCCGCTGTCGCAGAAAGTGTTGGCGATGATTGCTACCACGAGATCGAAGAACAGTATCTGCACAATAAATACTGTGATGAAGAATTCAAGGTTAAGCTGAAACCCATTAAATCAGACAACAATCAGTTCCTTCTCCTGCTGGAAGACAAGATCGATGAGATGGATGAGGATACTCATATATACCATAACTTTATGCTTTGCAAAGAGCGCTTTGAGCGCTGGGCGGAAAAGGGTATTAATCCGTCGCAGGTGCTTGATGCACTGACAAAGCTGGAGATCGTTGAAATTGTCCTCACTAAAGGAGAAGACGATCCGCAGGTTATTTTTGAAAGCATCAATTCTACTGGTTTGGAGCTGTCCAACGCTGACCTCATTCGAAATTACTTGCTGATGAATGCAGACGATCAGGAGAAGTTGTACGAAAACTATTGGCTGTACATCGAAAAAACGCTCCGAAACAAAATGGATTACTCCAATTTGGATTCGTTCTTCATGCAGTATATCGTTTATAAGACCAGTAAGCCCGTAAATAGCAGACAGCTTTACAACAGTTTCGTGAAGCTGTTCAAGGACAGCGGTTATTCTCAGGAAAGCATTTTGAAGGAGCTGCGGTACTATGCCGAGATTTTCGGAGCCTTTGTTTACGGCAGTGACAAGTATTCTGATCGTATCAACAAACTGCTGTACCGTTTGCGTGTGTTAAATCAGACTACTTGTTATCCCTTCTTGTTGCACGTATTTGACGACTATCATCAGGGAGTCATTGCTGAAGAAAGCGTAGAAAAGATTCTGCAATTTATCCTTGCATACCTGTTTCGCAGAATGGTTTGCGGCGTTCCTTCCAACACCCTGCGTGGATTGTTTACTTATCTGTACAACCGTATTTTCAAGGTGGCATCCAACAAGCAAAAGTATTATGAAACGCTCAACAAATTCCTGTTTACGGTTTCTTCAAAAGATGTCATCCCTTCTGCGGCAGAATTCGAGAGAGCATTGCAAAAAGCAAATATCTATGGCAACAACGCCCTATGTCGTTTCCTACTGTTGGATATTGAAAACGGTGACGGCAAAGAAATCCTGCAAGCCGAAAACCTTACCATCGAACATATTATGCCTCAGACATTGAGTGCGGATTGGAGCCATATCCGCCCCGAAGAACACGAAGAATACCTCCACACGCTCGGCAATCTTTCCGTTACCGGATATAATTCCGAGCTGTCAAACAAGAGCTTTGCCGAAAAGCAGGAAATCATCCGTGAAAATTCGAAAGCGGTTGTTTTGAATAGCGATGTTTTGGATAAAGAGAGCTGGAGCGTTGCAGATATTCAAGCCAGAGCAAAGCGTCTTGCGGGAATTGTACTTGCAAGATACAAAATTGACCGTGTTCTTGATGATTCAATCGAATTTGAATACATAGAAACATTGACTCTCGACAGCTATGATGAAGTTACCGGAAAGAAGCTTGTCTCCTTTAAGCTGTTTGGTGAAACATATCGACAAAACAAATATGCTCTTATGCTGCTGGATGTTATCAAATTGCTGGACAAGAAGATTCCCGGCAAGTTGCAGACATTGGCAGAAAACAATTATTCATTCAACTCTACAAAGCGCAAACATGTGCATTTGAATCTTGATGGATCGGGTATGCGCTGGCCGTGGAAAGTGACTGATGGCATCTATTTGGAAGCCAATCTGTCGGCATGGTCTTGCATCCGATTTATCGAAAACCTGTTGGCCGAATTCGGTTTTGAGAAAGACCAATTCTCTTTCAACATTGTTGCAGAAGAACCGAGCGAGACCGACGAGGACGAAGAATAAATTTAGGGAGGTGCCGCAATGGAACAGACTTATCTTCCCGGTAAAATCCGTGACCGCATACAGGACTTGATGAAATCCAACAAAGTCACGCAGGCCGAGCTTGCTACCCGTATCGGATGTTCGGAAAGTATGCTGAGCCGTTTCATCAGCGGCAAAACGGACAAGTTGGGCGATGAAAATATTATCCGCATTGCCCGTGTATTCAATGTGTCCACCGACTTCCTGCTTGGCGAAGTTGATATCCCCGACCGTCTGAATTACGATATTTCCGAGCTTGGCCTGTCGGTGCAGGCAGCAAGAAATCTGTATACACATAAAGTGAACCCGCAGGTGGTCAATGCGCTGCTTGAAAATCCGGAGTTTGCCAATACCACCAATCTGATCTCCGGTTATTTAGATGACGAGCTCGCCAAGGGATTTGCCGCACAAAACCAACTGTACGCAACAGTCGCCGGTATGCTGAAAAGTCAACCGGAAGCAGTTGACGACGTTAAGAAATTGCAGACCCCAGCATATCAGGCAGACCTGACTGCGATCCAGCGGTCATTCATGGCTGCAGTGCAGGCAGTAAAGAAAGAGGTAGGCAATGACTTGTCTGCCAACCGTGAATTGACCTCGCAAGCTGTAAAAAAGATTTATGCCGAACTGACCAAAGGGCAAAAGAAGCTCCATCGCAAAATCAGCGCAGAGCAGATCGGCGAAGCGGTAGCACAATCCGTTTCCCATCTTCCCGGTATTGATACAGAAACGGTCAAGCAGATGTTTCTTGCGATGACCGGCACGGTAAAGAACAATGAAAAGAGACCCGATGACCAATGAACAGCTCTGTGCGTTGGCCAAGCAGGGCGATGCTGATGCACAGAATCTGTTGATTGAAAATAATCTCCGGTTCATCAAAAAGACGGCGTATGAGGTGTGGAACGCACAAGCCGAGCTGAACCGATCTCTGCAAATCTCACTTGACAATCTTGTGCAGGAAGGTTCGCTTGGGTTGTTCGGCTGCATCGAGAGTTACAATCCCGGCAGCGGAAATCTGTTCTTGACTTACGTTGCTCCTGCGATACGGAACGCCATGATCGACTACATCCGCTCGCAGAACGTGTCCTTTGAGGCAAAACATCTGAACGACATTGTTTCGTTGGATGATCTCGCAAAGGACGAGGTGCGTAGCAAGCACAATTTCATTGCTGATCCCACCAAGCAAACGCCAGAACAAATCTATCTGGCACAGGAGCGGATTGATGATCTCCATCACGCTTTGTACATGATTGAGGACAGAGAGGAACAGTATCTGCGTTACCGCTTTGGATTTGACGATGACATGGAGCATCCGCTGACGGAAACGGCGAGGCATTTTCATTTGTCGGAAAGCCGAGCGAAATCCACGGAGGCACTTGCTCTGGATAACGTGTGGTTGGAACTGCCATGGTGGTATTAAGGTGCGGGGATGCGTCGCTGCGGCGGGCTTTATATACCTCTTGCTCCCCCAGTGATGTAGCACAGCTTCGGTCGCAGACCTACGCTTTGCCGCACCACCTACACCCGAACAGTCGGATTTTGCTCATGGCAAATCCAGGGTTTTGTGTTCCTTCCAGCCCACAAAATCCGCCTGTTCTGCTGCCACAGGAAACGGTCTGCCCGGCGTGGGACAGCCCCTTTCCCGCGTCATCGGTCGCAAAAGGTATAACACACTAGACTTTGCGGACAAAGTCGTGTGCCACGAAACCGCCGGTTTCATTGGATTCTTCCTGCCACGGAGGGCACTGCCCTCCATTGGATGCCTCCTGCCAAGGGAACGCTGTCCCCTTTGGATTCCCCAGCCAACAGGGCGCTCTCGCCCCCATTGGAAACCCCGAGCCAAAGGAATTTGCCATCCCTTTGGAATCCCAGCTCGTTTTGAAATGGGTACCCACAAATGGAAAATGGTTTGTGGGCATTCCTTTCAAAACGCTAAAATCCCACAGGCAATCCTCTATCAGAGAGGAAAGTCTGTGGGATTTTCTTTGCCGCACGCATGAAAGAACAGGAAATATTCGTGCGTCACGCGCCAGCGTTTCGGTGAAGGAGATGCGATTCCATCTGCTTCTTAGCGCACCAACCATCGGAAGCCATATCCGGTCAATTCGATATTCCGCAAATCTTCTGCGCCACCGAATATCAGATTCACAGCTTCTCCATCGCCCAGATTGCAAGTGACAGGCTTTTCTGAGAAATTGAACAGCAGCAGCAATTCTTCACCATTGTACCTCCGGGAAATGCCCAGGACGGCATCGCAGCCGGTATTCAGAACCGTCACTTTTGCATCTGCGCGGAAGGCGGAGTGTTCCGCGCGGATGGTTTCCAGCTTGCGCAGGAAAGAAAATGCTTTTCCCTGTACTGTAGAAATATCCGTCCGCAACGCCGCTTTCTTCCAGTCGAAATTACCTCGATGCAGATAGCGGCTGTCATCCATTTTATCTGGGTCAGCTTTGTAGTCATTGTCGTTAAACTGGGCAACCTCGTCACCGCTATACAGAACCGGGATGCCGCTCTGGCTGAACATCCATGCATGAAGCATCCAGAAACACAGCAGGGACTGCTCCATCAGCGCATCGTCTTTTTCTTCTGCCGCTTTTTCCAAACCCGTCAGAGATGCTGTGGTTCCACACAAGCGGGCATCCCCCAGTCGGGGGTCATCGTTGTACAATTCGCCTTTTGACGGGCTTCCGGGGAGCTTTCCGGTGAACCAGTCGTTCAGATATTTTTTGTGGGCGACTTCCGTGATGCCGAACTGTTCCAGCCAGGGATAATCCAGACCCCAGCCGATGTCATCGTGGCAGCGCAGATAGTTCTGGAACAGACAGGTTTCGGGCAGTGCGCAGACCTGTTCCATCTGCCGTTTCAGCAGCCTTGCGTCCCGTGTGGCAACGGTGTGCCAGGTGGTGCACATGGTAGTAACGTTATAAAGCATATCGCACTCAGGCTTGTCCACAGTGCCGAAATAGGGGGCGACCTTTTTCGGCTCCATGACCACCTCACCCAGCAAAAGAACACTGGGACAGACGATTTGGACAGCCAAACGCATCATGCGAACCAGCGTATGCACCTTTGGCAAATTACGGCAATCGGTGCCCAGCTCCTTCCAGATATAGGGTACAGCATCCAGCCGGATTACATCCATACCCTGATTGGCAAGGAACAGCAGGTTCTCCACCATGTCGTTGAAGACCATGGGATTGGCATAGTTTAAATCCCACTGGAAGGGATAGAAGGAGGTCATGACAATCTGACCATCCGGAAACTGCGTAAAGTTACCGGGGGCGGTGGTGGGAAATACCTGGGGCACGGTCTTTTCAAATTCCTTGGGGATATCCCAGTTATCGTAGAAGAAATAGCGGCTTCTGGCCACTGGATCACCGGCTCGGGCAGCTTTTGCCCAGGGGTGTTCCTCGCTGGTGTGGTTCAGCACAAAGTCCAGGCACAGCACCATGCCTTTTTCGTGGCAGGTATCTGCCAGTTCCGCCAGATCCTCCATGGTGCCTAAGTCTGGTCGAACCTTCCGGAAGTCGGATACGGCATAGCCGCCATCGGACTTGCCTTTGGGGGAATCCAGCAGGGGCATCAGGTGCAGATAGTTGATGCCACATTCCGTGAGATAGGGCAGCTTTTCCTGCACGCCCTTCAAGGTTCCGCCAAAGTTGGCAGGGTACATCATCATACCCAGCAGTTTGTTGGAGCGATACCAATCCGGCTCAGCCAGACGCTTTTCATCGATGGCCCGCAGGGCATCCTTTCGGGCATTCCACTGTGCCTCCAGCATCTGAACAAAGTAATCAAATGCTTCCATATCATTATGGTAAAGCTCACAATAGAGCCATTTCAGTTCATTGTAGCAATGATCCAGACGCGTGGTAAAAACGGATTTCTCCATGACAACCGCCTTCCTTTCTCTCTGGAAAAGGGTCGGATGGCCCGACCCTTCGGAAATGTTCCAGCTGAATTTCGTCTTATCGAACGGAAACGATATGGCGGCTTCCTCAGTTGGCTGCCAGCAGAGCTTCCACTTCGCTGCGCTCCGGCATGGAGCGGATGGCGCCCTTCCGGGTGGTGACGATATAGGCTGCCCCGTTGGCAAAGCGGAGCATAGTCTCCCGATCTTCGGGAGTCAAACAGGCAATACCGTTTTCCAGCACAAAATTCAGCACGCTGGCGCAGAAGGTATCCCCGGCGCCGGTTGTCTCAATGGTGCCGCCCAGTTGGAAGGAGGGCACAAATACCGGCTCCTCCTCGCCGTAGAAGGAGTAGCTTCCATCGGCACCGGCGGTGACATTCAGCACCTTAATGTTGGGGTAGGTTTTATGGAGAATTGCTGCACCCTTCCCAAAATCGGTTTCCCCGGTCATGAATTCCAGCTCATTGTCGGCAATTTTCAGAATATCGCACTGGGAAAGTCCCCAGGCGATCTGTCGTTTTGCTTCCTCTAAATTCTCCCACAGCGGGGGACGGAGATTGGGATCAAAGGAAATCAGCGCGCCGCCCTCCTTCGCCAGCCCTACCGCCTTGACCGTAGCAGCCCGGACACCCTCGTGGGTCATGGACAGGGTGCCGAAATGGAAAATCCGGGCATTGGCGATGGTTTCCTCCGGCAGCTCGCTCTCGGTCAGCATCATATCCGCGCCGGGCTTGCGATAGAAGGAAAAGTCCCGGTCACCGTTGGGGAAGGTCTGGACAAAAGCCAGCGTGGTGGGGATTTTGGGGTCCATAATCAGATGGTCCGCGTTGATGCCCGCTTCCAGAATGGTATGCTGCAGTAGGCTGCCGAACATATCGTCGCCGACCTTACCCACAAAGGCACAGGACTTATTCAGCTTTCGCAGCATGGCCAGCACATTGCAGGGCGCGCCGCCGGGACAGGCTTCAAACAGACCGTTGCCCTGATTGCTGACGCCGTTTTTTGTAAAGTCAATCAAAAGCTCACCCAGAGCCACTACATCAAACTTTTCTGCCATGGTTTAAACCTCCAGATCATATTTTTCCACATCCATCAGCACGGTTCCATCGCAGGAGAAGCTGATGGATTTGGCATCCAGCGGGGTGTAGATGACGTTGGTGGCAGCCTGCTGACCGTCGTTTACAAAGACCTCAAGACTGTACCGGTCCATAATCAGCCGCAGCTTCAGCTCCCCATTTCCCGCAAACACCGGGACCTCCCGGACGTTGACGATATCGCAGGGCAGGCCGCTCTGGGTACGGTCAATGCGGATAATGTTGGTAGCCGGCTTGAAGCGGATGGAGGTGCAGTGCTCCCCGTCCCGGGCCACATTGATCTTGAACCAGCGGTACATGGAGGCTTCGTTGCCCGGACGGATGGTGACGGTCATGTCGATAAAGCGGCCGTTGATACCCTGCAGGGAGCTTTCGCTGGTCATCATCACATTTTGATAGGCTACCTTGTTGATACGGTAGTTTTCAATCTCCCGGACAGGCGTCTGGCACAGTCTGCCGTTGCGAATGTGCAGCTCTCTGGGCAGGGTCATCTGACCTATGAAGCGCTGTTCCGGCAGGTGACTGCCGCAGGTTTCCCAGTTCTGCATCCAGCCGATCATCACCCGGCGGCCGTCATAGGTTTCCAGGGTCTGGGGAGCGTAGAAGTCAAGACCGTAGTCGATGGCCTGCACATTGTCCCGGAGCAAATGATTTTTCTGCTCATTCAGCTCACCGATGATGCACACATTGGCGTTGCCGGGATGGAACTCCAAGCCCACCGCATTCATCTCCTGGGGGCTGGTCAGCAGGACATGCTTGTTGTCCAGCTGGAAAAAGTCCGGGCATTCCCACATCTTGCCGTACTGGTTATGGCAGGAAGCCAGCTTGTTGAGAAACTCCCAATGAATGGCATCCTCGCTGCGGTAGTACAGAATGCTGCCGCTGGTATCCGGGGTGCGGTTGCCCACCACCATGTAGTACATCCCGTCCTCCCGCCAGATTTTGGGGTCACGGAAATCATGGACACTGCCGCCTTCCGGGATGTCCTCGGTACGGATGACCGGATTTGCTTCGTATTTCTCGTAGTTTACACCGTCACCGATGGCGATGCACTGGGTCTGGAAAGAATCGATTTTTCCGTTCTTCCGGCGCACATTGCGAACACCGGTATACATCAGCAGATGCCGTCCATCGGGCATCTCCACCGCACCGCCGGAGAAGCAGCCGTCCTTGTCATAATCCATGTCCGGGGCTATGGCGATGGGAAGCCGCTCCCACTTGACGAAGTCCTGGGTCTTCACATGGCCCCAGTGCATGGGACCCCATTTCACATCATAGGGATGATATTGATAAAACAGATGATATTCTCCGTGATAGGGTGCAAATCCATTGGGATCATTGATCCAGCCAATCCCCCCTGTTACATGGAATTTGGGCAGTTCTTCGGCCACGTAGGGAATGTACTTTTTTTCAAAATCCCGGGCACGCTTCAGCTTTTTACTGATCATACAGGATACTCCTTTTTACAAAACAAACATACAGGCAGTTTCTTCCAAAAGGGGATGACACCTCATGGGAAATCTGCGGCTGTCTGTTCTTTGACAAAGCTCCTCGGGAGGGCCTTTGTCAAAAAGCAGACAGATAAGATCCTACCCTGCCCCCTTGCGGGGGCAGGGCCTTTGGCTTATTCTGCGTAATAAGCGTCCAGATACTTCTGGAAAATAGAAAGATATTCCTCCAGTCCGTAGGCGTCCAGGTCCGCCTGCAGCTGATCCCAGTCAGCGTCAGTGAATCCATTCATAACCCAGTCCGCCTTTGCGGTATTGATGCACTTTGTGATATCCGCAGTCAGGTCGGACAGACGCTTGGTATCGTCACTGCTCATGAACACGTTGGGGAACACATAGTCGTTGTTCATATCCGGGGTATAAATCTGCTCAATCCAGTCCAGACGGTACTGTGCGTCATCCGGGCAGGTCACATACACATCATAGTAGCTGTCCAGAACAGCCAGAGGGCCGTTGACACTTTCTGCCTCCCGCACCTCTACAGGAGAAGCATCTCCCAGAGGGGCGTGCTGGAGCATGGGCTCACCGTTGGCGTTGGTACCCATTTCAAAGATGTCAAATTCGTCGTCCTCGCCGTAGGTTCCCCAGTTGTTCTGCGGAGACTGCAGCGGTGCGTACATCTGATCCAGCCATGCACAGACCAAAGCGGGATTTTCGGCGACAGCGGTGACCACGCAGCGGCCGCGGTCAAAGCCGGAGGTGAAGGAGCCGTTCTGCGGGGTGATATTTCTGACATCGGCAGTCAGTGCGGGCAGGGGTTCCCAGCCTTCCAGAGAGGCAATATTGGCAACGTCCCAGGAGAAGCACACGCCATAGCGGCCAGACTTACCCTTGGCAACATAAGTAGACCATTCTTGGGTAAAGGCTTCGGGGTCAATCAGCCCCTGGGCATACAGTTCATGCAGCCAAGCGATACCTTCCTTGAAGCCCTCCGTATTGGCAACACAGATAACTTCCTTATCGTTGGTAACCGCAATGTGACGGCCCCGGTCGGGATCGCCGTAGCCTTCGCCAAAGCCGTTGATCAGAATGCAGGGATCCTGGTCGCCATCGTTCATAATGCAGGACATGGGGATAATGTCCCCTTCAATGTTGAACTCTGCCTTCAGGTCTGCTGCATTGTCCCGGAAGGCAATCAGGACATCCTCAAACTCGTCCACCGTGGTGGGCATTTCCAGACCAAGGTAGTCCAGCCATGCGGTGTTGATAAAGCTCATATTGCCCACGGTCTGGATGGCAGTCTTCTCATAACCCAGCTGCTCAATCCAGGGAAGCGCCCAGATATGGCCATCTTCATCGGTGCACATGGTCCGATACTCGGGAGCCAGCTCAAACACCTTGGACAGATTGGGCATATATTTGTCGATGTATTCTTCCAGGTTGATAATAACGCCCTGCTTTGCATACTTCAGCAGATCCGTATCACTGAAGCCGGCATTGAACACAAAGTCAGGCAGTGTCTTGATGTTGGACATTTCCAGTGCGATTTTTTCGCCCCACTGGTCAGACTGAATGGTCTTCCATTCCACATGAACATTGGTTTGCTCTTCCAGGCGCTTGAAAATGGTACGATTATTGGGCTCAGATTCCGTACCGGCGGGGAAATTGGTCAAGCCGGTAATGGTAGCGGTTTCTGCCAGAGGAAAGGCAAGTGTTGCCGGGTCCACTTCCAGTCCTGCAGAATTACCTGCAGCGCCTCCTGCACCGCCGCAGCCTGCCAGCAGACCGATCAGCATGGCGAGGATCAGCGACAGCGAGAGCATCTTTGTCAGCTTTTTCATATGATGTATTCTCCTTTTCATTATATTGGCAGATCTCCGTCTGTCAAACATACAAAGTAACATTATCCCTTTACTGCGCCGGCCATGATGCCGCTGTTAAAGTACTTCTGGAAGAAGGGATACAGAATCATCAGGGGGATACTGGAAATGATAATGGTTGCATATTTCAGCAGTTCTGCCAGCTGTGCACGGGCGGCGGTACTCTGCATATCGGAAACCATTCCCGGTTCCGGCTGGCTCTGAATCAGGATTGCCCGCAGGACCAGCTGCAGCGGCTGCTTGGCTGCATCGTTCAGGTAAATCATGGCGTCAAAGTAGCTGTTCCACATGCCCACGAACTGCCACATGGCAATGGTGGCGATAATTGGGGCGCACAGTGGCAGCAGGATTTTGAAGAAGTAGACCATCTCCGATGCGCCGTCGATCTCTGCCGCTTCCTGCATGTCACCGGGAATGCCCATGTAGTAGGTCCTGGC
>ERZ779894.1559-NODE-1559-length-22936-cov-3.018880_pt1 | contig 22936 bp, 9 predicted proteins | sample MGYA00511587_ERZ779894 | MGnify/ENA primary metagenome ERZ779894 (study PRJEB29588, sample SAMEA2160490) | human gut metagenome | biome: human gut; feature: human-associated habitat; material: faeces | place: Denmark | collected 2008/2010 ... | reverse complement strand
CATGTTTTCGTACGGTCAGCGCAGTAAATGCGCAGACCTACTGAACAGTTACCTTTTATCTTCTCTTTATTTGCTCTTACTTTTCTTCTGCAACCTGATATGCCTGTGTCACATTTTTCGTGATCGCTTCCGCTTTCCGGTCAGCCGCCACAACCACATGACTCAATGCAAGTAATGCCAAAACGTTCGGAATAACCATCAGCGCGTTGAAGAAATCTGCCAAAGCCCATACTAAATTTACCTTTAACATAGAACCAATGACAATACAAATCACAACGATGAAGGAATAAACCTTTGCCGCGCCCTCGCCGAACAGATATTTCGCATTCGTCAGGCCAAAGAAATGCCATCCCAGAATCGTCGAAAATGCGAAGAACAGCAGGCAGATCGCAATAAAAATAGAACCAAAGTTTCCAAAACTCTGCATGAATGCCGCCTGTGTCAGCGCTGTACCATCCTTGCCGGAGCTCATCGCGTCCGTTGTCAGGACTGCAAATACGGTCAGATTTAAAATAACAAATGTATCAATAAAGACACTGATCATCGCACAAAGCCCCTGATGATGCGGGCTTTCTGCTTTCGCACGTGCGTGAGCATGCGGTGTGGAACCCATACCTGCCTCATTGGAGAAAAGTCCTCTCGCTACACCAAAACGGATTGCTTCACGGACGGTGATACCAGCACCAGCGCCCATTACCGCTTTCGGATCAAACGCGCCCTTGATGATCATCATAAATGCTGTCGGCACGTGATTGATATGAAGACCAATCAGAATCAGGCTTCCTACAATGTAAACGCCTGCCATAACTGGCACAACCTTCTCTACCACAGCTGCCAGACGTTTGGTTCCACCAATGAAAATGAATCCTGCCAGTACTGCCAGCACAAGGCCGATCGTGATCGGCGGAATATTGATTCCATATACCTGAAATACCTCTGTAAACGCAGCACCAATCGAGTTGGACTGTACCATATTGCCCATAAACCCAAGTGCTAAAATAATAAAGATAGCAAACAGAGTGGATAATACCTTTCCAAAATTACCTTTAAATGCCGCCTTGATGTAGTAGACAGGTCCGCCTGTCACCTCACCATTTACCTCTGTCTTGTAGGTCTGTGCCAGAACCGCCTCGGAGTAGATGGTCGCCATTCCGAAGAACGCGCTCAGCCACATCCAGAAGATTGCACCCGGACCGCCGCCAAACAGCGCTGTCGCCGCACCTGCCAGGTTACCAGTACCAACCTGTGCTGCGATCGCCGTCATGATCGACTGAAACGGGCTCATTTCCCCTTTTTCATGTTTTTCTCCGTTCAGGCTGAAATGTCCAAACACATGCTTGAAGCCCTCGCCAAATTTTCTTACCTGGATGAATTTGAGACGAATCGTGTAATAGATGCCCGTTCCACACAGCAGAATCAGCAGAAGAAAACTCCACAGAAAATCATTGCCTTTGTTTACCAGTGTCAAAATCGTGTCCATTTTTTATCCTCCTCTATGTTTTCGTTACGATTCCGGCTCTTTTGTAAATCCGGGATCGAGTAATAAAATAAGAGCTGATACAAATCAGCTCTCCAAAGAGTAGAACATATGCATACAATAGAACTCATCCCCTGGTTCCATTGTGATTGGTTGTATGCCCTGTCCTTTTGCCTGAGAGATCAACGAATACCATGGACGTGCATCCGTCTTACACCTTCGGCGCTCCTTCTTGGAGACTCTCCAGAGTGTCCCTGCCTGACTGACCTTCGATCACTCGTCAGGACGGTTCAGTAAACAGGAACGAACTTATGTGAGGTATGCTATCACATTTCTTCTGCTTTTTCAACTGATTTTTATAAATTATACGAAAATCCTCAAAATATTACGGTTCGCGACACGTTTTCCCCCTTTTCATTAAACTGCTCATACTTTTCCCCAATCAAAAGAGAATCCATCTGCGGGTATGCACCATCTTTTAAAATATACGATGGAATTTCCCCTTCTGGCTGCCATCCCGGCTTTTTCCCTCCCCATTCTTCCCGGTTTTGAGCAGCCTCTGCCTCCGTCACGTTCCTCCATGCCGATTCTGCTGCCTGACCACGCTTTCCCTGCTTTGTCAGAGGAATCACTTTAAAATGATATACACCCGCAGTCTGCATCAACGGTACAAAATCGTACTGTTCAGCACTCGTCCGATGTGGATGTCCGACACGCTTCGCATCCCGGTAAAGCATCACCAAATATGCCGAAGCCCCCGGCGCTTTCTTCCCCCTGCCAATTCCTCTTTCCGCCCAGACTGCTGCATCCACCGTTCCTATTATCTCTCCGGCATCCTGTAATTCGATCGTCAAAAGCAACGTAGTGCCATTATCTTTCCGAACTGCCTTGCTGCATACCGCGCCAAGCCCTGAAAACTGGATGTCCTCCTGGCGAAGGACGGAAAAAGAATCATCTGCGTCAGATTCCAGTTCTATTTCGTATAGAATTTCCGGAGCAGGTTCTTCTGCATGGATTTCTTCTATCTTTCGTTCTTCTAAAGACACTTCTTTGGTACCTATATTTTCAGAGTCGGCTTGTATGCTCCCTTTATATTGTTCATTTTCTTTTTTTCCCACCTCTGCCCCATCCTTCGCCGGTCCGCTTGCCGGATCACCGGAGACTCGTTCCACACCAGTGACGCTATATGCCCTGTCCCGGCTTTCCGCCTCCAAAACAGGCATTCCCATTTCATCCAGCTCTTCTGCTGCCAGCCGAATCCTGACCCGATCGATGGATGCCGCGGCAGCGGGGAAACATCCCGCAGCCGCCTGGCTCAGTACGGCTGCTCCGAAGAGCAGCCCTTTCGCCATCTGATCCATAAAATCCCTCCCTTCCCTTTTTCTGCCATCTGATCGATTTTGATTTTTCTCTTATTTTTTTACTCCTCCTTGCCCTTATCATTCCTCTCCATATTCTTTTTTATATTTTCCTCCTTTCTTCGCCGTTCTGCGAGCGCCAGCCCTGCCCCAGCGCTCATACATATCAGTCCAATCACCAGTTTCCACTTCCAAATCAGTGAAATTGCTTCATTCAGACGCTCTTTTTCGTCCTCGATCTGATAAGCACCTTCTACTTCCCAGGTGGCTGATTCTCCATATCCCATCTTCGGAAGCGGCTTCATCTGTCTGCCGTCGAGAACAATTTTCCCATCTCCACAGATCGACTCTGGCACGTGAACTGTTAAATAGCCCTCTTTCAGCTCTTCTATCACTTTCTTTGGATGTTCCGGCTGACCGTGCCCCGGTCGCCCCGGCTTCTCCGGCTTCAAACGGTCATACATCCGCACAACCGTCACCGTTCCGCCCTCTGAAACCGTAAATGAAACTGGTTCGGCTTTTTCGTAGCCCTCCGGCGCTTCCAGCTCTTCCAGAATATAGCGGCAGCCCTCCTTTAAAATGCCCTGTATGCATTTCTCCTTTTCTTCAGAAATCCATTCCAATATTACCTTTCCAGTCTCATCAGAAATCCTCAGGTGGGCACCTTTTACAAATTCGCCATCTCCTTTCTGCTCCCTCCATTTCCGCTTCTCCACCTTCACTTCCGTCGGTCTGTCGTACATCTTCACCTGATCGACTCGACCGTCCAGTGATACCGTAAATGTCACTTTTTCTGCTTTCCAGTACCCATCCGGCGCTGTTTTTTCTACCAGCACATAGTTTTTTCCAGCGTTTAACTTTCCTTTTATCACATGGGCGCCCCGATCAGATACCCACGAATCAACCAAGGTTCCGCCTTCCTTCTCCTCCCAGAGTTCCATCCGCGCCCCCGGCAGTTCCTTTTCTCCCGTCACACTGTATTTTGTGATTTCCACGTGCGTCGGCTTATCCTGCATGGAAATCCGCTCGACCGTTCCATCCTCGGAAACAGTAAATGGAATCTCTTCCGCATACGCAAATCCATCCGGCGCTCCCGTCTCGCGCATTATATAACTCTTTCCCGGTGTCAACGTTCCAATTATCTCATGAGGATGATCCGCAGAAATCCATGATTCGATTACATTTCCAGACTGATCCAGAATCTCTATCTGAGCACCCGGAAGCTCCGTTCCGCCCAGATCTGTCTTTGAAAAGACCAGCTTTGTCGGAGAATCTATCATTCCAATTCCATCTATCTGTGCATCGTCCCCCAGAGAAAAAATCATCTGATTCGACTCCACCTCTTCCGTTTTTCCACCGTCCAGTTCCAGCAGTTCAACCAGGCGGTATCTATTCCCACGTTTGAGCACTTCACGCACCGACCGATCATTCTGATGAAATTCCCAGAGCACTGTATTTCCCTGCCGGGAGGTCCGTCCCGTGCTTCCTGTACTCTTCCACTCGATCGGCAGTCCATCCGGAGTCTGTGCCGGAACTTGTGCCCGAACCTCATAGTTTGTTCCCCACGGCATTCCTGTCAAAACAACCGATTCGCCACAAGAAAGCGTCAGGCTTCCTCCACTTCGCAGCGTTCCCGATTTAGAACCTGTGTACGAAATCAAGCCTGGAAGCTCTTTTCCCTCCGCATTCTTTAAGTATAACGTATATGTTATATCTACCTGCCTTAACAACGCCGCGGCAGTTCCCGTCACCCGCCCGGCGATAGCAATTGCGCCCGGAGATAGAATTGGATGGAAGGATTCATAGCTTTTGCCCGTTTTTCCCCATATCGTTGCCGTTACCGTCATACCAGAATGATTTTCCTGTCCGTTTTCATTTATATGCTCTCCAACCAGAACAGCCACCCGCAGAATGCCTCCTGATCCGGCTGCCACATTCTCTATATTCCAATACCAGGATTCACCTATTTGTTCCGCTCCGACCATCGAAGCCGCTGTCATTAGTTCACACCCAGCTGGAATTTCCAGTCCAATCTTCATATTTTCTTTTTTATCTGACTGGTTCCGATATGTAATTTCATATACAATTACACTTCCCGGCAGCACCGCTGCTCCGTCTTTTCCAATCGGGGAAACGGCGCGGATGCCACAAGGGTCGCTGTATTCCGGATTTCGTATTTCATGGATATATCCCAGGCCATCTCTGTTTTCCGGGATCCAGCTTTCCACTTCCCTGCCATCTGTCTCTTTCTGATGATATTCTTCCAGACGATACCTCGTTCCTTTTAATGTTCGAAGCGTCAGCGGATAATGTCCGTTCTCATCCCAATTCAGACGGAATGTATTTTTTCCTATCGTCCGGCGGCTGCCGTCACTGAACTCAATGATCTCCCGCAGTTCGAAACGATGTCCTTCCGCCACCCCCTCTTTTTCACATTTTTCTCGTTCCAGATAAGGCACAAAAGCTTCCATCAGTGAAGAAAGTACAAATTCTTCCCCACTGTCCAAATCCCACAGAGTTCTCACCAGACGAAGCGCTTTTCTTCCCTGCACCTGCAGAGACGTTATGCTGTCAAATAAACCGTCTGCTGTCTCTGTCTCCAGCGCATTTGCACCATCTCTGGCTGCGTTAATCCCCCTGCCTGTATCTGACACCGTGAAAATCATCGGTTTCTGCACAGTGTATCCATCCGGCGCTTCCAGTTCTTTCAGAAGATACGTGTGCCCGGCAATCATCTTTCCTTCTATCACGTGTGTTTTCCCATCGCAGATCCAGGTTTCCAATGCCTCACCCGCTTCAGTGTACACACCATCCAAAAATCCCGCTTCATACACTGCCAGCCTTGCTCCTGACACAAAGAGACCCGTATCGAAATCCAGCTTGGAAATTTTGATTTTCGTTGTTTCATTCGGCACCGTCAGATCATACGTTAGCACCTCGCATTCCTTCTGATCTTCTATCAGCACCTCGTACACGCGCGGAATAAGTTGATATCCATCCGGCGGCATCGTCTCACGGACTTCGTAATGGTACGGAATCCAGCTTCCATTCTCCCCTATCGTTCCGATTGGCAGAAACGGGCTTTCCGCCTGACCGCTCTCGTCTGTCTCCATCTGAACCTTTTCTCCCGTCTCTCTGTTTTTCACTTCAAACACCGCACCTGCCAGTTTTTCCTCTGGCTTTCTCTCATCCACCTTTTCAACCCGAACCCGTCCCTGTTTCAACGTATTAACCGCTTCGATTGTCTCCCCCGAAGCAGCCGCCACCGTAAATTTCTTAGGTTCCATGAGGCGATAACCTGCCGGTGCCGAAAGTTCCACCAGATAATACACTCCATAGGCAATCGGAGAAATCCGATGCGGCTTCCAGTCCCCTGCCTTCCAGCCTGCCGGAATCTCCTGTTTTTCTGCTTCTTCCTCTGTAAATTTTCCATCCGATCCAGAAATCCAGCGTTCCACTAAATATTCTTTTTCCTGCATCAGGCTTCCATCCTGTGCCGCCCGGAAAACAGCAAGTTCTGCGCCTGCCAGATAAATTGCCTCTTCGGATGCCTCTCCTGAGCTTCCCAGCTTGGAAATATAGACAGACTTTGCCCTATTTTCCAGCCCATAAAGCTGAATTTCAGCAGTTTCTTCGACAATCACCGGCTTCGGTGTTGCTTTCTGATAGCCGCTTGGTGTTTTCGTCTCCACCAGAACGTAATAGCCTTTCTTTCTGTTCGAAGCCAAATCATTTTTCGTCGGATTCAGCGGTAAATAATCAATCCGGTGAATCCCATCGGAGGTATCATAACTGACCAGAGTCCCCTCCGTCTGGTAATTCCAGCGGAAATCATAGCTGTAGCCTGCTTTTCCATCCGGCTGCAGATTTTTCGTTACCTGAACAAGCACCTGCGAACCATTTCCCAGATTCCAGAGCTGACGCACTGATTCGCCCTGTTCTGTCGCCGTTTCTTCCTGTTTTTCAGCGGTATATCCACACCATGCAACCGTGTTAAACCTTGTGTGATATTCTGCATACAGCTTCTGATAGCGGGCTGCAAAGCTGTCGCTTCCTTGGCTGTAGGCTTTCGCATCTTCGGTCTTCCAGCTCGTCACCCGTTTTTCCCGGTCATAGCGCGGTGTTCCATCCGCTTCCATGACAATTCCATTTTCATCTGTCACTGCCTCGTACAGGGTCAGCTCCGCCGCATATGCATTCGGCAGACATTCTTTTTTTCCATCCTTCTCCTCATATTTGAAAAAGGCGGTTTTTATATGATCCTCCCGCATCGTGATGAGCTGCAGCTTAGAAGTTTCCTGGATTTCCACCTCTATTTGATTTGGCAGATATCCCGGAGGCGTCTCTATCTCCTCGAGAATATAATCGCCTGCCGGAATCCCCTCCCATGCCATTGGCGTCTTTCCGACGATCCATTTCGCAGTCACTGTCTTTTTCTGGTTTCTCTCATCTAGTACTGTCCAGTTCGCCGGAAGTTCCCCTTTCTTTTCGAGATAATACCCGGACGGATGTGCTTCCAAATCATCACTCGCAACTCTTTTTGCCGGATAGAGCGCTAACACGGCTCCTTCCACACTTGAAAACGTATACCCCCCTTTTCCTTCCTCCCAGGTCTTAGAATCCGATTCGTTCAAAATGCGATCATAGTCCCGGACTGGCTGCTGATATTGTTCTGGCGCGTCGATCTTTTCGATCTGCACCGTGATCGGGCGGTTAGTAAGGTACAGCTCCTGTACCTCACAGGTTTCCTCTACCGTAAGACCTGCCGGCATCCGTTTCGCATAGCCGGATGGGGCACGCGTCTCCTCTAAAATATACGTTCCCACCGGGACGCGTTTTAAAACGTCCACCTGCCCATCTCTGATCCGTGTATGGAACGGATCGTTTGGCATTTCATCCCCGGTTATCCAGCTGTTTTCCATCAGATACGCCTCACCCTGACGATGGTACAGTGGTCGGTCATCTTCCCGTTTTTCCGGATCATTTCCAATATCATAGAGCGCTGCTTTCAACTGCAGATCCCATGCATTGGCATTGTAAGCTCTGAGAAGATCGCTGTATCGGTAACGCACATAATCGCCATCCCGATCATAAACGGGATATCCTTTGATATAGGTCTGATCGGAACGCTGGTAATAAACCGGCAGCCCATTTTCATTCAAAACCGGATTGACATGGGGCTGCAGCAGACCTCCGTCATATGTCCCGATCGTGTATTCCTGTTCCGTATCAGCATACATCGTTGCCACGCGGCCAGTCTTTATCTTATCCCTGGCAATCACATTTTCATAGCGATCCTTCGATACCCGGACCACCCACACCAATGTTTTGCCGGTTTTCTTCTCCGTCACATATGCCATTCCCGTGTACGGTTCTACCTCGCTGTCCCGGCTTCCGTCTGATGCCAGATGATAGAATTTTGTCCCGGACGGAACGTATTCAAACCGCCTTTCTTTCCGGCTGTACGCCAGTTCTTCATAGCTGGGGCTTACAATTTCCAGAAATGGAACGCCGTCTTTCATCGCATAGATCGGTTCGCCGTCTTTTGGACGCACCAGTTCGCCCTTTTCGTTATAGGCATACCGCACGCCCCGAAGTGTCGTAAACACCTCCAGTGCCCCGAGATCGTAATATAAAATGTCTGTATCTTCGCGTTCAACCCGCTTGAGAATCCATCTGCCTTTCCCCTGGTCGTTGAACCAGTCATCCTGCGTATATCGTGTATAATTGTTATTTTCCCCCTCTTGTTCTTTACCCTTCACATACAGAAGCCGGTTTCCCGCATAACCTTTCTGCACATACATCCGGATCACATTTCCAAACGAATCGCGCACCACATTGACACCGGCATACGCCCGGTCCTCACTGTCCCCGTTCTTCTTTACCTCGATCGCATCATACAGGCACATCGATGCACCTGGAAGATAGCGGTTGAGTGCGTGCGCCGTATCTGGAACCCAATGCCAGATCGCCTTTCCAGTAAAAACCTGATCCTCATAAATCAGATCAATCCACTCCCCGGCTTCCTGTTTTGCCCTCAGACTATCCAGCCAGCCCTTTGACCACCCATACCCAAGGAACGTTCCCGACGCATTGTACGCCAGTTCCAGATTTTCAAGACCATAACGGTTCGAAAGCTCGGTCAAAGTTCCCTCTCGCCGATCGCTCAACTCAAACAAAATCTCCGTTTCCTCCTGTTTTACTTTCGCGATTTCCAGCCGGATCGGCGTATTTCCTACATAAATCCGCGCCACATCCCCCCGGTCCTGCGGCTTATTGCCATTTGGCTTCGTTCCATCCGGGTTCTGGACTGCTTCTCCGTTGCTGCTTATCCGGGTTACCATTTCTTCATACACGGCAGCTGCCACCCGCTGACCGCGCTCTCCGTCCCGATAATACGTCACTTCATCCGAATACACTTCCACCGCTATCGGTTTCGTTCTCACGTATCCTTCCGGCGCAGATAATTCACACAACACATAGGCTCCTGCTCCCAGCGGCTGCGGCGTGATCAGATATCCTGTATTCTGGTTGGACGGCAGAGTTTCCCCCAAACCACCAAAATCCTGCAGCGTCGAATAAACCCGGAATGTGCCCGTCCGCGTCCCAAAGGCATCCTGCATCACCACCTGATCGGTTTCACTGCAAATCGGAGTTCCTGCCGGAATTATGCCTGTATATTTTCCTGTATAAGGTGCTTTCCAGGGGTATTTTGACGGAATTAGCGTTTTCAAATCAACCGGCGCGATTTTCTTTGCCCCCATTGCCTCCAAAAATTCCCGGCTGGCTGTCACCTGTGTATCTTTTTCATAAAACTGCACCTCCCCCTCACTGTACTTCGACGTGTCCCGGCTGGCGGCATAAATAGCGAACACCGCATCATCATGCAGAATATTCTCTCCCGTCTCCGAATCTAGTTTTTCAATCCGAAGCTTTGCAGCATAAAACGTATTCCGGTATTTTCCATCCGCGTAGCCGGTAAATCCCAACGCATCATAGGCGGACTCCGCCGCCGGTTCTGTCACACTGTAAGGCACCAATCCCTGAAAATACCGCCCGTCAAACCCGGTCAGCGCCCCGGTGATTGTCCTGACATGATCTTTCAAATAAAATCCCGCCGGATTGTTATCATCCGCCTTCTCTCCATACGGATATTCCACTGAATCTGCCCACCCTGCCTGCTCTGAGATCGAACCATAACGGTAATAGCTTTCTACCTTCTCGTTGCTCCGGTACCGGCTGTTTGCATTTTCAGACCGATAAATGTCCTTGTACGGCGCCATTTCCCTCTGAGCGGGCGAAAATCCGCTGTAGTCATAGCTTCCGCCTGGATAGGAGATCGTTCCCTGCCGTTTATCCGCATCCAGACCATACTTATAAATCTCATAATTTCCATCCTGTCCATGTGCGCGGATCACATATTTCCTCAAATCCGCCTGATTTGTATCTCCCCACTCTTCATTCATCCGGATCTGATAGTTCGCCGCCAGCGTTTCCGGCGATGCCGAGGCGTCATATTGATAATCCGCTGACTTTTTTTCCGGAGATACGAGGTTTCCACCTGCCTCATAAACCGACGGGACTTCTATTTCTTTCGGCTGGTCGATCCGATAATGCTGGTTTTTGAAATCTTCCAGTGCTCCCGAATACGGCTGCTGCTCGACTGCCACATAGGTTCCGTAAGGAAGGTATTTCGAAACGCCATAATAATAACCTTCCTCGGATTTTTTTAATTTTTCTGCTGACAACGTTGTTTTGTCCCGATCGGAACCTCCATTTTCCGCGCTGTCCCACTCAATCGCGTATAAATCGTCCAAATCATAGGAGAAAAACGGCTTCAAATATTCCTCTGCTTTTAAAATTGCCTGATGTAATGCTTCATCATAGATATAATCCGGGTAGCCTTCCTGTCCGCCCGATGCTTGAATGTTCTGCTTCTTTACCTCATCCTTCAAATACCAGTCCATCGCAAACTGACGGACAGCATCCGACCGTTTTGCATTTTCTATGGCTGCTTCCGACGTACGGCTCTGGTTCTGTATCGCCGCATTGTTATGATGCGCCGGATCTTTTATTTCTCCGCCACCGGTTCCAAAAATGCCCGTACGGATCCACGCAAACGGCTTAAAGGATGTATCTGCTGCATCTGCCCGCTGCCATTTATCCCGGTTCGCCACCGCCATCGCATCGAAAAATTTCTCATACTGATAGCCGGAAACTTCCCGTACCGCTCCCGCTCCATCTTCCTTGGTCCGCATGACCGTCTCAAGAAGTCTTGTATATCCCTGATTGACCTCTTTCGAATCCGCGATCTGCCCGTCTTTTCCATATTCGTACAGACGTTCCTTTGCCGTCACTGCGCTGCCCCAGACATTGTTATTGACGGAACCAGCCGTCTGGGAATCTTTTTTATGAATTACCTGCGTGAAAATTTTCTGAACCGGAGCAAAGGATTCTCTAAGCAGTGGAAAATTCTTTTTTACCTCCGGCAACGAGACGACTTCCCCATCCCGGTTCATCCACACGATTTCGCCATCCGTATTCCGGTACAGACGTTCCAGATTGGATTTCAAATAGAGCTTAAAGCGGAAATTTGGCAGTGCTGAAGCGACATTTTCGTTTCCTCCCTCTTTTTCCGTAAACGGATCGGTGTGCCCACTTTCCGCATAAGTGTTATGTGCATAGGTGCCCTCCGGTGTCGTCGCTATATTTTTGACGATTTTTATCTCCTGGCGGATCACTCGCTCCAGTACACCCAGCGGTTCTTTCCTTGTCCCGGCATCCTGATAGGTGGTCTCCTGCCCCGGGTACGCCAGTGCCACCGGGACCACATAGGAATCATCCCCTGTCAGGCCGGAACGTCCAGAATCAACATATGCCTTTGCCCGCGCCTGTTTTATCCACGTGTAATAGCTGGAACTGTTCATCTGGTGGCCGGCAAAGAAACCATTTCCCAGCATTGCGGCTTCTTCCTCGTTCAGTGTAACCTTCTTCTCTTTCAATACCGCCTTAAATCCCAGCTCTTCCAGCACGCCTGCATTTGTTTTTTTCACGCCAAAACTGTCGGTAAAATTCGCGTTGACCCGCAGTATGTATCTCCCATCTGCATTCCGGTCTGCTGCCTGATGAACCCATTTTGTCTCCGTTACCTCCCGCTGCTGTGTTTCTGTCTTTTCCCGGTAAACAACCACCTGGATCGGCTGCCCATCCGCATCATACGGAATTTCCCCGGTTTTGTAATAGACATTTACCTCATTTTCCTTCGGAACAATCGTACCATCTCCCTCAATCACAGCATCTGTCTGCAAAAGTGCCGATGCCATCACCTGATTTCCAGCGGTAGTTTCCCTATAATCAGTATACGTTCCAAATGCGTCCCGCCCTCGATTATTTGAATATGGTATATACACATAACGCGGACACATTTCCATATTCTCCGGCAGCCACTCTGCCCGGTGAAAAATCAGGCTGTCTTTCTCCGGATCACTTCCCAGTACCATGAAATTCTCCGGTATTCCTAAAATTCCTGCATATACCGTAAATTCAAACGAATCTGAAGACTCTTGCACCGCGTCCAGACCGCCATAGCTGATATATGGATGGGTATGATAAAAATCCAGAATGGAAGTGATCACGTCTCCCACTGTCATTGAGATTCCATCTTTTGTTTTCGGCACCGCAATCGTCTGGATCGGCGAACCATACACCGTTTTTTTTGCCTTTTCTCCCGGTGTCACACCGCTGACGCCGTACACGTCCCGCTCTCCTTCCCGGACGCCCCGGTCAAATACGCCGGTATAGATACTGGAATATGCATTTCCTCCTGCTCCCGGTGTCCTCGGTGTTATTTTCGCATGTCTGCGGAGTACCCGCTCGGCTTTCCCTTTCAAATAACAAAAGTCATCCACATCAAATATCTTTGCCAGCTTGTCCGCATTTTCTTCCTCGGTCATTCCCGTTTCTGCCTGCAAAAGAACTGCTTCCACTGTCTCCGGCACAAGTTCCTGCACCCGGACCTGGCGCATCCACCCCGCCGCATACTCAATCGGAACCTTTTTATTCATCGGCGTGCCATCCGCATTGTACTTTGGATACTGATAGTCGTTCTCTGCCACTGCCAGTTCCCCGGTATAAACTTTTTCATACTCACCTGTCCCAGCTTCCACCGAAACCGTTCCTTTTCCCTCGTCTTTTCGATAAAAGCTCACGCCCTCCGGCAGCCCTGACACCACAATCTCATAAACTCCCTCTTTCGTGTCCTTTGACTCTGCCGAAAAGAAAATTTCATTCGTATCAGCTCCGCCATCGCCTGCCTGCTCTTCCCCATACATCTGCATGGAAATATGGGCATATCCTTCTCCCGGTTCCAGGACCGCCGCCTCCAGATCCTGTCCCAGGTTTGTAACTGCGTGAAGTTTATTTCCAACCGAAAGTTCAAAGCCCTCGGATCGGCTTAATTCCTTGACATAATATTCCCCCATCAGAAGTGGGCGTCCAATCCAGGCATTCCCATTCTTTGACGTATTGTTATAATAAATCCGCTCCCAGGCTTTATCTGCCGTATAATCATCGATCGCCGCATCTTGTGTATACAGATTTCCCGGCGCTTTCTTTCGCCATCCATCTGCTGCATCCACAATCGACCCTTTCGAATAATCATAGGTTCGCCCCGGCGCCTCTGTACATGCCAGAAACGAGGCATCTCCATTTTTGTCTGTCGTCGCCACCGCCACCAGATGATTGGCCCGGTAAACTACCCCTGTTTTCCCATCCGGATGCAGCAGATCTTCTGCTGCAAACAAGCCATACACTGCACCTTCCAGCGGTGCATCCCCCTGTGCGTCTCCAAGCGCATTGTAAGACTCATTTTCGCCCTTTTTCAGATCCAGATCCTTTTTATTGATATGTACCTCGCCCTCTGTCCGGTGATCATAGATCCTCCAGGCATCTTTCTCGCCGTCTGCCCCATTGCAATGGCTGAAATTGCCAGCACTTCCCGGCTCTATCACTGAACCCACACTCGCGGAAACAAGCGCCGATTCATAGGCAGGGAAAAATAGTGACTCTGCTGCCGCACCCGCCAGTGTTTCCGTTCTTTGTGACAACTGCGGATTTTGATACAACAAAGAAGGTGAATGCCAGCTTGTATAAAAACCTGCCTCGGTTGTCAATAAATCTGAGCCGGTTGCCATATATCGCCGAATACTTTCACGTTCCGCTTTTTCTGCTTCTTCTAAATCATCATCCGCTTCATCAATAAACACAAACCCTTTCTGGACACGATTTACCAGATGGTCCGAACTAGATACTTTCATCTCCGAGGCAGTTGCTTCCTTCTTCTCCTGTGTCAATTTTCTGTCTTTTTCATTTATGTCCTGTTCGTTTTCACTTGTCTTATTCCTCTTTCTCCCCGCTTTGTTTCCTGTATCTTGCGATTTTTCTCCTATCTCCGCCTCCGACGGTGTCGCTTTCCCCAGAAGCGCTGCATCCAATGCCGTAAACAGAACCACCCTCTGCGGCAAAACACGCATTTTTAGCAGCCCTGGAAATACAGGACTCTCCCCCAGAAAAGCCGCTAAATTTTCCCGGATCGTCCAGCCAGACGCACTTCGACGCTCCCAGCCATTTTTTCCAGAAATTCCTGCCTTCGCCTCACTTTCTCCATTCTGATTTCCGGAAGCCTCTCCGATGCCCTGACTCCTTCTCACACTCTTCGTTCCCAGCACCACATCACGCGAATATCCGCCTCCAAAGGCTGCATTTGCCCCATGCTCAGATGCATCGGTTGTGATAATCTCAATTGGCAGGTCATCTGCATGTTCATCATGCAGAATATATCCATCCCGCGCTTTAAATTCTTTCCAGGTATAACTGTACTTCATGGAAATGAACTTCTCATACGTCTGCCCACAGTCCTCTTGGCAGCCAGACTTTGCATACGAAGTTTCCCCGTCTGCCCCTGTCGTCGGTCCCGCATCGGGTGTTTCTCCCTCGGAGCCGCCGTCTGACGCGATACCTTCTATCTCCCCTGCATCGACCTCCTCCATCATCCAGTGAAAATGGACGCCCTCAAAGTCTCCGCCCGCCTTTCCTTCACATTCCTCTTCGCACAAAAGCCAGCTATTTGCCAGGCGAATATTTTCTGCCTGCGCCGCCTCAATTTCATCCTCATTGATGACTTCTCCCTCTTCGTCCTCCTCTTCCTCTGGAACTGGTACAAAGGTCGGTGCCGGATGACCGTCACAGAACGTCTTGTCATAGTGATAACCATGCTCCACCGTCTGGGAGGCGTAGCCATCGCCATCCGTTACCGCCGAACCCACTTGTCTGAAACCATCCCAGAGAACCGGCTCATCCTGATAATGACTGGCATATGGTTCTCCGCCCTCATACAATTCGGCAGCTCCATCCCGCTCAGTATTTACCCTGTTCTTATCGTCAAAGCGCTCAAAGAAGCCAAACCGCGCCCCTTCCAGCGCTTTCCCTGTCTCATGATCGTATTTATACATCTGCAGATTATAGGTGGAAGTAAAATCCTCTTCATGCCTAAATACCTCAAACTGAATGCCTCCCTGCTCCGGTACCGGGGTTGGATCGCCCGCCAATTCAGCAAAATAATTGACCGGAACCATTCCGAGCTCCATCCATGCCATCCGCTGATGAATCCACGGATCACTTTTGGCAGGCGTTCCGCCTCCGTGTGTCCCCGAACAGGTCACACACTCCCAGATTTGAAGCGACTGGTCAATCGCCTCCTCCGCCGAAGCATATCCCCCGCCGCCCAAAGCGTATGGGGTTCCTTCCACCCGGAAACGAATCAGGGCTTTCGACGGTTTTGGATTTGGATTTTTAAATATGATCTGCGAGTCGGTTTTTGTATAGGTCCATCCATCGGTCGGAACCGGGCTGAATGAAACACCGTCATTGTTTGAAAATTCAAGCGGTACAGAACGGATAAAATCCCAATCCGAGCCATCCGGCGCAAACGACAGCGTCAGAGTCGCCGCATCTACCTGTTTTGCCGTTCCCAGCGAGGTGCTGGAAGCTATCACATCTGGAATCTTTCCGCCGCCGACACCGGTATTTTCCTTTCCGCTGCCTCCGCCAGACAGCATTCCTCCCATTTGCATGTACGCCTCACTATTTGACGCAGCTGCCTCCAGCCACGGATATTTTGCCCGCACAGCTGGAACATAGAGGATTGTTTTCAGATCTTCCTCGGACACCATCTTGATAATTTCCGGTTTTCCCTGTGCTTTTGCTGCCACATTGATCGCCCGGATAAATGTATTTGCCTTTTCATCCCCCAGCGCTGCTCTGAGCGAGAGCATCGCCCAAAATACATATTTCTGTTCCTGACTGCTCAGCGGAACGGATGCCTGGGAGGGACGGTGTGCTTCATAGAGATCCCCTTTTTCTGCAATTCTTTCTGCACATCTGCGTATCCTCTCATTGCGATTCCATGTCCGATTCTTCCGGCTCCGGTTTCCACAGAATCAAGGATATTCTGTACACTTCCGCATTCACCGGCATGTAAGGTAAATGGCATGCCAAGTGCTTTCGTCTTTTTGAACAGTTCCATGAATTCTGACATTGGATACAGGCTTTCCGCCCCGGCAAGATCTGCCGCACACACGCCGTGTCCCAGATATTCTCTGGCAGTCCGCAGCATCCGGGCATTCTCTTCTTCACTGTGATGGCGCATCGCGCACGTGATCACTCCGTACTCTATGCCAAAATCGCGTTTTCCTTTTTCCAGTCCTGCAAGCAGTGCTTCGATCACTTTATTGCAGTTCATGTCCGGAGTCTCGGACAGAAGCGGAGCAAAACGGATCTCTGCATAGCATACATTTTCCTGTTTCATACTTTTTAATACATCATAACCGGCTTCTTTCAGTCCTGTCTCATCCATAATGCATTTGCCCGGAAGGTCGAATTTTTCCAAATATTCATTCAGACTTCTGCAGTCTTCGGATACACTCAGCTCACTTTGTGATACTTCCCGTCCCAGCCTCTTTTCTATAAATCCACGGCTCAGCGACCCGTCCAGATGACAATGCAGTTCTACTTTTGGTAGTGCTGTTAATTCTTCTGTTGTCATATTGCTTTTATCATTTCCTCCATTTTACATTCTTCATTTTTCTTCTATTTCAACATTCCACTTTTTTCCTGAATATTGCCTTTCCCCCTTATACGGTCTTCTTTTCTTTCAGATTTCCAGGTCCGAAGCCCAACGGCAATAACTCCTTCAACGTATAGATATCATAATGTTCTACATCCGTTGCAAGAATGATCTGAAATTCTTCCGGATCACAGAATTCCATCATCACCTGTCTGCACACTCCGCACGGCGGTGCATATTCTGTCAGGACTCCGTTCTTTCCTCCTACGATACAGATTGCATCGAATTCCTTCACGCCTTCACTTACCGCCTTGAAAAATGCCGTTCTTTCTGCACAGTTTGTCGGTGTGTATGCCGCATTTTCAATATTACATCCGGTATAAACCGTTCCATTTTTTGCCAGCAGTGCTGCCCCGACCTTGAAGCCGGAGTACGGTGTATAAGAATATTTCAACTGTTCTATCGCCGTCTCAATCAACTGACTTGTATGATATGTTTTGCTTTGTTCTGTCTTCCCCATCTTGTTTCCCCGCTTTTATATTCGTATTCCATTTCTGGTAATCAGTATTATACATGATTTTCCGAATGATTCTACTTATTTTTTTCATTATCCTGCCGGATCAGATTCCGGACTGCCCCGACCGCTGTCCTAACTGCCATATCAGTATCATGTACCACCGGATTTTCCAGTCCGAGTTTCTCTCTTTCCTGATTTGCCATAACAAGAAAGCATGCACCTGCTCTGACACGTAATTTACCGGCCACGATGAACAATGCCGCTGATTCCATCTCGGAAGCCAGACATCCCATCTTCTTCCAGGCCTCCCATTTGTTCAGCAGCTCATAGCCGACAGGCATTGCTTCCGGTTCATGCTGTCCGTAGAATGCATCCTTTGACTGTACCACTCCTGTATGCCAGGTGCAGCCATCTTCTTTTGCAGCCTGCACCAGTGCATTCGTTACTTCCAGATTGGCAACTGCCGGATATTCGATCGGTGCATATTCTTTACTTGTCCCTTCCATGCGGATCGAACCGGTCGCGATCACGATATCGCCGCTTTTTACTTCCGGCTGCATTCCACCGCAGGTTCCGATCCTGACAAATGTATCTGCCCCGCAGCGTACCAGTTCTTCCATTGCGATTGCTGCCGACGGTCCTCCGATTCCGGTCGACGTCACACTGACTTTTTCCCCGTCCAGCATTCCGGTATAAGTGGTGAATTCCCGGTTGCTTGCAACCAGCACCGGATCATCCAGATACGCAGCAATCTTTTCGCATCTGCCCGGATCTCCCGGCATGATCACATAACGTCCGACTTCACCTTTTGCAACCTGAATGTGATACTGTCTGCTTGCATCTTCTGAATAGTTTTTCATACCGATCCTTCCTTTCTGTACATTCTTATCTTACCATTATTTTACCACAATTCATATCAAAACGTTTTATATTCTGACTTTTTCACAAAAAGCTTTCAAATATAACCGTATCTGCAAGACCTGCCACTGGCAATTTCTTTCAAACACATGGTAATACAGAAAACTTGCCACTGGCAACTTTTCTTGCATACTATGGTATAAAAAAGCCAATGAGGACAGAAAAAATATATTTTTCACGTCCACACTGGCTCATCTTTTTTATGTCTGCTTTTTTATTTCTTTATTCACTTTGTACTTTCTCGATATAATCTATGATCAGATCTGCCGCATCTTCCAGGTCGATCTTACCGGTATTGATCATCAGATCATAATTCAATGGATCGCCCCATGTCCTGCCGGTATAATAATTATAATATCTCTGTCTGGATACATCTTCTTTATCCATCTCTTTCAGGGAAATGCCCTCGTATGCTTCTTTACTTCTTTTTTCTCTAAATGCATCGTCTGCATAAATGAAGATATGATAACAGTCCGGTGTATCTGCAAGTACTGCATCTGCACAGCGTCCCAGGAATACTCCTCCGAATTTATCTGCAAGTCTGTGGATCAGTGCTGCCTGCTCTTTATACATCTTATTATAGTCCGGGATGACATCGCTTCCGATTCGCCGAAGAAACCGCTGTGACTGCCCGGCACCTTATATGCTTCTTCCAGAATGCTTTCCACATCCAGATCACCATTTCCGATTTTCTCTGCTGCCAGATATACGATCTGTCTGTCATAACAGCGCACCTGCATCTTCTTTGCAAGAATCTCTGCAACTTCTCTTCCGCCGCTTCCGTATTGGCGGCTGATGGTAACAATCGTATGTTCTCTCATTTTACAGTTCTCCTTTCGCTTCACGTTCGATCAGTTCTTTCATGATATCCGGATACTGTTTATCCAGATGATAGAACAGAAGTACTACAAGCACACCACCTGCAACGATCAATGGACCGCCTTTGTAAATGTTCACGATCATATGTAATGCACTGTCCGGCTGAGTGACACTTCCGGCCGCCGTACTGATGTATCCACCCATAGAAAGAAGTCCTGTCATAACTGCAGATGCCACACCGGCACCGACTTTCGTTCCGATCGAACCACCGGCAAAGATCAGACTTTCCTGACGTACATGTGTCTTCCACTGTCCGAATTCTACTACATCACCAATCATACCGAATACAACTGCATTCAGTGGAGCAAGGCCGACTGCTCTTGCAACACAACTCATCACCATCCATGGAATGCTGTATGGATTCAGGAAGTATAACAGATGACCCACCAGGGCAATGATACTTCCAGCCAGAGCAATGTTTCGCTTTCCGAACTTACGGATCAACGGTGCACATAAGAAAATACATACAACCAGTGTCAGAATTTCTGTCAGATACAGTGCACTGTAAAGCCATGTATCATTGTGGAAAATGTATTTGCAATAATATGGTAAGATCGTTCCTGATACGCTAAATGACACACTCTGGAACATCCAAAGTAATAATACAGCCCAGAAATACTGGTTGGTAAGAAGAAGTTTTAACCCTTTCTTTACCGGAACCTTTTCCGCCTTATCCTGTCCTGCGATCACAACAGTCTCTTTGCAGTTTATAAAGCAGATCAGAAGTAAGATCAGGGCGATGACTGCCCATACCGTCATCGTCTTTACCCATGCTGCCTGGTCATTACCGAATAGTTTAACCAGCGGAGTGGTACAGGTAACGGCAATAATCTTACCGAGCGGTGATAATCCCATTCGTACTACACTTAACATATCTCTTTCGGATGATACACGTGTCATCATGGCCGACAGACTTCCGTATGGAAGATTGATTGCTGTATAACATACAGTTGTACAGAAGTTATAAGTTACAAAAATATAGATCGACTGAACCACTCCCATCGTATGCGGTACAGTAAATAACAGGATCGCAGACAGCGCATATGGTACACTCATCCACAAGATCCATGGTCTTGATTTTCCCCATTTGGAATTGGTCTTTTCTACGATGATTCCCATGATCATATCGGAAAATCCATCGAAGAATCTGGATAACAGCATGATCAGACCTACGGTTGCTGCTGCCACTCCTACATAGTCTGTATAAAATAATGTCAGAAGTGTTCCGACCATACCGAATACTACATTACATGCCACGTCGCCTCCGGCATAAGATAATCTGACCGGCCATGACAGTTTTCCGTTTGCTGCATTGTTCGCCTTTTTTTCTTCCACGTCTCTTCTCTCCTTTTCCTCCATAAAATGACTTCCTTTTCCGGTTCATTTCATGTCTCTCTTGATATGCGAAAAGATCTGTAAATTCATGCTTCACAGATCTTTTCTTTTTTATGCCTTATACTACTTATATTCTAGACTGTGATCTCAGATATTTTAACCGGACGGTGTTCTTCCAGAGATTTCTTAGCTGCAAGTCCCATCAGTACCGGCTGCAGTCCGTCCATAACGCCAAGCGGTGTGTCTGTATCATTTTCGATTGCTTCAATGAAGCACTTGATCTCTTTTGCATAAGCTGCCATGTAACGCTCCAGGAAGAAATATAATGGTTTCTCACCTGTTACGCCATCTGCATTGCTGATGACTGCGGATGATGTAGAGTCATTGGATACGGCAACCATTCCTTTGGATCCGAATACTTCGGCTCTCTGGTCATATCCGTAAGCTGCTTTTCTGGAGTTATCGATCACTGCGATCGCACCATTTTCCATCTTCAGTGTGATGACTGCCGTATCTACATCTCCGGCTTCTCCGATTGCAGGGTCTACCAGTACGGCTGCCTCTACGTATACTTCTGTTGCATTGCATCCTGCAAGGAAACGTACCATATCAAAATCATGGATTGTCATGTCAAGGAAGATTCCTCCGGATACTTTTACATAGTCTGCACATGGCGGCTCCGGATCTCTGGATGTGATCTTGATGATATGTGTATCTCCGATCTTTCCGTCTGCTACTGCTTTCTGTACTGCTTCAAAGTTATGGTCAAATCTTCTGTTGAATCCAACCTGGTATTTTACATTGCTGTCTTTTAATGCATCGATGACTTCTTTGATCTTTGCTACATCATGATCGATTGGTTTCTCACAGAATACATGCTTTCCAGCTTTGATTGCCTCTACCGAAATTGGTGAATGTGTATCTGTGGATGAGCAGATCAGCACTGCATCGATCTCCGGGTCTGCAAGGATTTCTTTATAATCCTTTGTAACTGCTTCTACGCCCATGTCTTTTGCCCATTTTGCAGTCTCATCATTCATGAATGGGTCTGCAAGCATCTTGACTTTTGCATCCTTTACCTGTGTGCAGATACTTTCTACATGTACTTTTCCGATTCTTCCTGCTCCGATAATTCCTACGTTAACCATTTTTTCTTCTCCTTTTCGCGTTTATAATCTTTTTATTTCTATATTTTTGTTCAGTTCCGTTTTTATCCCTTTGGAAAATCTCCCGGTATTTTTCCTGGATGATTTTGTCTGCAGATTGTATTTTTCTTCTATAATCCTGTCTTTTCAGAAATGAACTTTCTTGCTTTCAGTGCATATTCCAGTGGATTGGCTTTTGCCGGATCCTGTTCTGCCTCTACTACCATGTATCCGGTATATCCTGATTCTTCCAGAACTTTGAAAATTGGATCAAAATCAATATCGCCGTCTCCAGGTACTGTGAACGTTCCCATTCTGACTCCGTCTAAGAAACTTAATTCTTCTTTCTTTACTTTCTCTACCATGTCTTTTCTGATGTCTTTCAGATGTACATGTTTGATTCTGTCTGCGTATTTCTTCACCATTTCCAGTGGGTCTTCTCCACAGTATGCGAAATGTCCGGTATCGAATAAGAGACTTACATATTCCGGATCCGTATTGTCCATCATGCGCTCTACTTCATCTGCATTCTGTACAACCGTTCCCATATGATGATGGAAGGTAAGTGCAATTCCGTATTCCTCTTTTGCGATCTTTCCAAGCTTGTTCATTCCGTCACAGAATATCTTCCACTCTTCATCATTCATCACATATTTGTGTCCGAAGATCGGTGTATCAAGCATGCCCTGTACGCTGTAGCTCTGCTCGGAAGCTCCGATCACTTTTGCTCCCATTTCTTTTAAGTATGCAAGCTGTGCACGGAACTCTTTTTCTACTTCTTCGAATGGCTTTGTGATCAGGAATGCTGAGAACCACTGGTTGCAGATCTCTACACCTCGAAGATCCAGTGCATGTTTCAGGACTTTCGTATCTTTTGGATATTTGTTGCCGACTTCCGATCCTGTGAATCCTGCAAGTGCCATCTCGCTTACGCACTGTTCAAATGTATTCTCACTTCCAAGGTCCGGCATGTCGTCATTGGTCCATGCGATTGGTGCGATTCCAAGTTTTACTTTCTTTTTGTCAAACATTTTTCTTACCTCTTTCTTTATGATGTTTTTTCTATGTCTTTCATGTTTTTCTTTGTAACTATATAATACTAAGGATCCGCCTGTTCCGGCATTGGGAGAATCTTTTGAAATGTGTACTTTATTTTTAGATGGTATTTTTCTGATTTTTGATGCT
>ERZ779894.1555-NODE-1555-length-22961-cov-3.118048_pt1 | contig 22961 bp, 24 predicted proteins | sample MGYA00511587_ERZ779894 | MGnify/ENA primary metagenome ERZ779894 (study PRJEB29588, sample SAMEA2160490) | human gut metagenome | biome: human gut; feature: human-associated habitat; material: faeces | place: Denmark | collected 2008/2010 ... | reverse complement strand
GTCCGCACCGACCGGGGGGCGTTCGAGGCGGCGGACGAAAACACGATAGCCGGAGTTGCCACTCAGCTCGATCTGCGCGGAAACGCCACGTCCAAAACCTTCATCGTCCGCGCCTTCTGTCCCGCGCACGATCCGGCGTCGGGGAAATTGTACATCCATCCGTTTTTCGGGCAGGGCGCAATCAATCAAAGCGCTTCGCTTTATACTTTTCAATTTTCTCTGTGGGAAGATCGTCGCAGCGGCGGAACCACGCAGCTCTTTCCGACGATCAGTACCGGAACTGACACGCCAGGAGCGAACGTCACCGGCGCGGAAATTTATCTTGATCAATGGCACACTTACGCCATGGTGATTGATTACAACGGCGGCAACTGCTATATCCGCGCATTTGTAGACGGGGTATTGCTGCGGGAAAGAACCGTTTCCGGAACTCCGGCATGGAATACCTCCGCAACCACCACCGCGCAGGAAACTACTGTCGGCATCCGCCGCGATCCGAATGCGTCCTATTATGCCGGCAGTCTGACCCGCATTACCGCCGCGCTGGTCTTCGACCGTGCGCTTTCCGCCGCCGAAATCGCGGCGCTGACGCCGAAGAAGCAGCCGCTCTCGTGGGCGGGGATTCGGGATGTCGTGCGGCGCGGGCGGGCGCAGCGTTACTTCGCAGTCGGCGACGTGCTGACCGTCGCAACTCCGCGCTGGACCATCGAGTACGAGGTTGTCGGCTTTGATCAGGTTGAACCGGCCGACGCCGCGCTGACGCACAGCATGACGCTGCTTCCGGTGCGGCTGGTGACTGCCGTGCAATTCGACGCGCCGGAGCCCGGAAACCCGATTATGGACCGTCCCGGCTACGGCTGCAACCGGTGGGATTGGTCGAGTATCCGCCTGTGGCTGAACAGCACGGCCGCTCCGGGCGAGTGGTGGACGCCGCAGCACGAGTATGACGCCGCCCCGGCCTACGCCGCGACGCTGGCGGGTTTCATGGCCGACCTGCCCGCCGATTTTCTGAACGCGGTTGCCCCGGCCCGCCTCACGACAGCGCTTCCGAACCCGGGCGGCAGCGTCGAGACCGTTGACCGCTTCTGGCTGCCGAGCCGGACCGAGATTTTTGGAGCACTCAATGGCGGAATAGCCGAAGGCGTGCAGATGGCGAAATACATCGACGCGACGGACGCGGACCGGATCAAATATAATGCTGCCGGAAACTCTGCATCGTGGTATTTGCGTTCCGCGAACACGTCACAGCCACACTATGTGGCTTTTATTGAACGCACCGGAATTTTTTCCACATCGTTCCTGGTGTCCAGGTATGTGCTTCCGGCCTGCATCATCGCATAAAAAAGGAGGAACCAATGAGATACATACGAAAAATCAACGGATACGTCGAGGAGTCGCCCATCCCGCCCTATCGCGGCGCGGAATACTACGCCGCGCGCGGCTACCTGAGAAGCGACAGCACGCTGCCGCTTTCGCGCCTGGACATCGTGGACGGCGGGATCGTCGAACTGCCCGCGCCGGAATCAACGGAGGAATGGGTCGGCAAGGAGGCGTTCATCAATGCGCTCTACGCGCTCCTTCCGGCGGATCAGCTGGCGGCGGCGCTGCAGAAGGCGGAGACCTTCAAGCAGGGCATCGCGGGACTGGCGCTGCTGACCTCCGACGCCGCTCCCGGCGGACAGATCGACCTGATGGACCCGCGCGTTCCGGCCTGGCTCGCCGCGTTCGATCTGACCCTCGAAGCGGTCCGGGCGAAAATGGAGGAATCGGCAGAGGCACAGGCGGAACAGGAGGTGACGAATGTACAGTCTGAATGAAATTGAAGAGAAAATTGCGCTTGCGAAAGCAGCGAAACTTTCCGGCGCGGAACTGCTGCTTGACCGCGAACGCGCCTGTCGCGTCTGCAACGGCATCGGCGCGGACTGGATGCCTGATTGGCTGCGCGCGCTGATCAGCAAACTCTTCCCGACGCTCGTGCTTGCCGCCGACATTCACGACCTGCGCTATGACGATGGCGGCGATGAGCTCGCCCGGCTTCTCGCGGATATCGAAATGCTGGACAACGGAATCAAACTTGCAAATCATCACTACAGCCGGTTTGATCCGCGCCGATACATCGTGCAGTTCGTGATGTTGCAGTTTTACATCAAACTGCGTCAATTCGGCGCATTCGCATTCAAATCGAAACATAAGGAGACCGAAAATGCGTAAACTGTTTTTCACTTTTGCCGCCGCCGTTGCCGCCCTGTTCCTGGCTGCCGGATGTGCTTCGACGCACAGCACGATCACGGAATACGACGCCGCCGGAAACATCGTCAAAAAGACCGAAAGTTCCGAAAGCGTCATCAAGACCGTAACCGCCTCCACGCAGGGCAAAACCGTGCTCATGTGGGAAGACGGCTGGGCGGCCTATATCTCCGTATCGAGCGGTACTATGGATGACCCGACGCCGCACGGCAAAATCTTTGCCGGCAAGGTCAACAAGGGGGCGCTTTCGATTTTGCCGAATCAGCAGGGGCTTCCGGGCATCGCCCGGATCGTTCAGGCGACCAAGAGCGACCTTTCCGCCGACCTCTCCGGCGTCAGTTCCAGCAGCTCTGAAATCCAGACCAGGAACAAAGAGGAGAAGGAGGCCGCCAATGAGTAAATGTGGGGAAAAATGTGAAGTTTACAGCCGCGTCTGCGGCTACTTCCGCCCGGTGAGCAACTGGAATAAAGGAAAACAGGAAGAGTTCAAGGAACGCAAGCCCTATAAAGTTCAGTAACTCGGGTGTACATCATGGCGCGAGGCGTTGACGCTCGACGCGGCTGCGAATCCGCCCGCCGCCTCCCTTCGCCTGTCGGTCCCGGCCGCGGGGTTATCAATGCCACCGGGAAAAAGAAAAGGTTTGCGCAGCACTCCGGCCGCGCAGACCGTCTTTTTTTTACTTGACGAATAACACCGTCTTATACCTTATATATAGAATAGCCGCACGACCCGTGCCGCACGGCTTTCTTTTATAATTGGTTTGCGCACTCAATACCGATCTTGCGCAAACTGATTTTCACGCCGCGCGCAAACCGAGTTGCATACTATAGTTCTGGATGTAGGCGGCGGAGTTTTTGATTGTGGCGTGTTCGATTCCGGTCTGCGTGCAGAGGAATGCGGCGCCCATTTCGGCGATCAGCTCCTCTTTGGAATAGACTTCGCTGCCGAAACTGATGTGTTCCATTCCGGGGCGGTTCAACCGGGATTTGTGTCCGGTCGAATGCGTGGCTTCATGAAACAGGGTGCTGTAATATTCCTCCTCGTTCTCAAACTGGATGCGGTTGGGCATTCTGATCCGGTCCAGTGACGGGCTGTAGCTGGCGCTGTTGCCGCCGTGGATGATCGGCGGGCACTCCTCATACCCTGCGATGATCTCCTCGGCGGCTTCAATCGGATTGAATTCGATGGTCGCCCGTGGCGGAAGCTGCGGAATGTGCTTTGCCGGAATACCATATGTCTGTTCGAGATTGTAAACGGTATAAAAGCGCAATACCGGCAATACGGTGTCCTCGTCTTTTTCAAACAGTTTCCAGAATACGACAGCCGTGCCTCCTTCGTTCGGACGCAGTTCGCCTCCGAGTTTCCGGAGCTGCCGCATGGTCAGCCAGAACGGCGAAGCATACGGACTCATCGCCAGCAGAATCGCATTGATTCCGCGATAGGGTTTCCCGCTGATCAGATTGCGGTGACGCCATTCTTCCGGGCGCCACGGACAATGCCACGGAATCCTGCCCTTTTCGAGTTCGGCAATCATCCGGTCGGTGATTTCCTGATAGATATCCTGCATGATTTCACCTCACGCCGCGTCGTCCGGATAGTCGTCATCCTCATCCGCCAGTTCCGGATCATGTTCCAGAACGAACTGGTAGGCTTTCAGTTCGCGCGAGCTGTTCCAGTGGAAATACACTTCGCCCTTCGCTTTGCGCATCGGGAAGCCGAGCTCCACCGCACGGTTCACGATCTCCGTCATGGTCATTTCATTGATTTTCGTACCCATTCTGCACCTCCTGTGGTTGGTTGTTGATTTCACCTTTCACTGACGAAACGCCCGCCCGTCCGCCCTTTCGGCGGCGGAGCGGCGTTTCCAAGGTGAAATCAACACCGGATTCGATCCTCAGGCCGCTTTCGGCACGGGGTGTTTCGCCTCGGCTCTGGCCAACGCCTCCCAGGCTTTCGGATCGGGCAACAGGACGGTAGCTTCTTCGAGCGCCTTGGCCAGATCGAACTGTACCAGCCCCGCGATCAGCTCCGCTTCCTGCCAGCGCGGTTCTTCGGGGCCGCTCTGCCCATACGTGAGTTCGGAAAAGATATTTTCGCAGACCCGGTTCCAGAGCAGCTCGTCGAGCTGCCCGGAGGCGGTCAGTTCCCGTGCATCGAGGGAGCAGTAGCTTTGAATTTTGTCCGGCAGGCCGGCTGCATTAACATGCTTTTTCGTTTTGTAGTCGAACTGGCTGCCGCAGGCCGGCTTGGTCCCTTTGCAGGCGATCATCAAATAAATCGCGGTTCGGGAGGGAGTCGCGGATTTGCCATCCCTGATCGCGGTCATCAGCATGTCGATGGCCTTGCGTTTGCGCTGGCGCATCTTCGCTTCCTTGCGCTCGGCCAGCGTTTTGCTCTTTTTCGGAGCGGCTTCCTCAGAGGCTTTCGGACGCTGGATCGTGATTTTCGTTCCCGCGCGCGGCCCGTCCGCGATGATCGCCGGAACACCTTCCTCCGGTTTGTCGGTTTCCCGCCAGTCGCCGGGACCGAGAACCGGATTTCCTGCCAATGGATCTTCATCATCTTTTTGGTCATCCTCTTCCTGAGTGTGGTACTTCTGCGAAACAAGAACCGTCTCCGGCTCCTGTGCGGCAAGGCCGGCCACATATTCCTTGCGCTTCTTTTCCAGATATTCCCGGTTCATGCAGCGAGGTTCGGGGAGCAGGTTGGCGAACAGGAAGCCGGAATCACGGCGTTCCCGGCAGGCCGGACATTCGCCGCACCCTTCTTCCGGCCACGGCAGGCTCGACAGCAGCGTGGCGAACCGGTCATACAGCGTTTCGCTGAATTTGCGCACGCTCATGGTTTTCAACTCCCGGCCCTCGACGCCGCGGATGTAATCGAAAATATTATCCTGAATCTCCGGCGGAAATGTCGCGATCGTTTCGTAGTGCGAAACCGTCATATAGCCGAAGGTCTTGCCTTCCATCGCCTTCTTCCAGAGTTCGGAAAGGTTCAGCAGATTGAGCCGGCGCGCCACCCAGCTCGGAGAGTGGCCGATCTCCGCGGCGAGGCCGTCCAGCGTCGGGAATTTTTCCCGCATGGAATAGAGCTTGGCGATCTCTTCCGCCAGCGAGAGGTTCGTATGCTGGTTCGCCAGATAGGCGTTGATCTCCGAATCGCCGTCAATCAGGATCGCCTCCTGACCGAGTTCGAGTTCCGTGAATTTGAAGTCGAGCAGCGCCAGAAAACGGCGGCGCCCGTCGTCCACTGCATAGTCATAATCGGGATTGTTTTCCAGCTTCTTCAGCGCGACCGGCTGCAGCAGCGGCTTCAGGCCTTTGTCCAGCCGGCTTTTGATGCTCGCACGCAGGTGCATGTCATCCGCTTTGTTGTAGGTACGGTCCGGTTCACACTGAATTCGACTGACGGGAAGTTTCGTGTTCATGTTCTGCTTTCCTTTCGCGTTGAGGATATTCCGTCGGGAATTTCCCGGCTCACCTCGCAGGGCCGGGAAATTCCTCGCTTCGCAGACAAATCACCCGGCGCTTTGCGCCGCTCATTGTGTTTCATCCCAAATGATTTTACGAATCATTCACTCTTTTAGTGGTGATCAAGATATGCTTCATGATTATTTACAGGAGTGGACTTGATAAACTTGATTTTTGATATTTATAGCGTATATTCATGTTTAATGAATATTTTTTACAAAAAAGGAGATAATTCAAGATGCTCATATCATTTACATTGCAAAATTTTCGTTCTTTTCGAGATCGGTATACCTTGAATCTTCATGTGGAGCAAGGTGATGAACTCGCACAAAATATCGCATGGTCAGACAAAGATAAAAAAATTCCAGTTTTGCGGACTGCTGCCATCTACGGACCGAATGCCAGTGGGAAAAGTAATCTTTTGAGAAGTATGCTGTATGCCTTGCAACTCATTCTTTCTTCCCATAAATTTGATAGAAACAGTGGTGTGCCATTTTATGAACCGTATTTATTGGATGAAAAAATGGCTCAGGAGCCAACATATTTTGAAATAGATTTCCTGGTATTTGGAACGCGCTATCGCTATTCCTTTTCTTATACGGGACAGGAGATTGTTTCTGAAGAATTTGCTATTTATGCATCAAATAAAGAAGCTGTATTATACTCGCGTCAACAGGGGCAGGATATTAATTCCATGACACTGGGAGGCTTGTTAAGGGGGAAACGGCGTAAAATTGCATTTATGCCCAATCAACTTTATTTCTCGGTTGCAGCCAATGTTGAAGGAGGTCCCGCTGTAATTGCTGATGTCTGGAATGTATTGAACAACTATGCTTCCATCAATCTGGACAATTTGTTGCTCCCTTGGCGTACAAATCTTCTACTGAGTAATGAAAATGGACAACATAAATTACTACGTTTCTTAAAAGCGGCAGGAACAGGTATAGAAAGTCTTTCCGTTGAGAAAAATGATGAACAGCTTTTAAGTTCCATGTATAACGCATTGAATCCTTATGAACGATTGAAAATGATTGAAGCGAACAAGTACAAAATTCGTTGTGGCCACATCAATCGTCAAGGAGGAATGACTTACTTTGATTTAGCAAATGAATCGGTTGGTTCAGCAAGATTCCTTTGGTTGATCGGCCATATTTATTATGCATTATTACGTGGGGAAGTGTTGGTGATTGATGAATTGAACAACAGCTTGCATCCGCAATTAGCAGAGTTTTTGGTTGAACTGTTTAATGATCCTGAAATCAATGCGAACAATGCTCAATTGATTTTTAGTACTCATGATATTACCCTGATGAATCCGGCCTATATGCGGCGCGACCAACTTTTTTTCGTGGACAAAGATGCCGATGGAGCCAGTGAGTTATATTCTCTTGATGCGTTTAACGAGGTCAGAAAGAATACGCCATTTTCTAAGTGGTACTTGCAAAATCGTTTTCAGGCAATGCCGGATATTGATTATTCTGCAATCAAAGATTTCATGAAGGCTGAGGTCAAGAATGCGTAAGAATAATTTCATTCCTCGAAACAAAGGACGACGTGTTCTTGGTCCTGCGCTTCACGTTTTTTGTGAAGGTGCTACAGAAGAAGCATATTTGAAGGCTTATTTACGGTCCCATCGGTATTCCAGATGTGAGATTGAGATCAGCCATCACACTGATCCAGTCAATTTGGTGAGAGAAGCCAAAGAAGCAAAAGTTGGCGCTCCAGCATCTGAATCTTTTTGGGTTGTGTATGATTTGGAAGATATCTCCCAGCCCAAGAAATTGGAAAGTCACAAAGAAGCTTTTCAACTTGCAGAAAAAAATGGGATTAATATTGCTTTGTCTGCTGTAAGCATAGAAGTATGGATATTACTTCATTTTATCAAAAATCCCAAGGCGTTTGTTACTGCAAAATTGGCTGAGCGTAGTTTACGGACATATTTACCTAACTACAAAAAGGGTAATTCGAATATTTTTACAGATATTCAACAGTATATTCCGATAGCCCGGCAGAATGCTAAAGCCCTACAAGACCAAATAGAACGTGATAAGCCAAATAGTAAGCCTTTTGAGAATAATCCATATTCGTCATTCCATCTCTTGCTTGATGCGATTGATAAAATAAAATAAAATAGAAATTTTTTTAATAAATTGGGAGAGTCGCTGCATTTACTGTACTATTGTCATGCGCTCTCTTCCTCCGCTGCATCTTCCTCGCCGCCGTCGAGGATTTCGACGTTGCCGAGAGCTTTGACTTTACCGAGCATGGGGAAGTAGTCAGAGAGAAGCGGTTCCTCTTCGGATTCATATCGTTTGCGCATCCCTTCGCTGGTTTTGTTGAGTTCATAGATGATCTGTTCGAGCTCCAGCGACAGGGCGCTGCGCTCGCCGGCCGCGTCGAATTCTTCGGGCGGAGTTGACTGGAGCTTGGAGAGCCGGGCGATCTTCGCCGCCAGTTCCTGACGGCTTTTTTCCAGTTCCCGGGCTTTGTTCGCGACGAGATTACGGATGCCGCTGAGCAGTTTTTCAGCGTCATCCGCTTCTTTCTGCAGTTGCACCGGGAGATTCGGCAGCTCCAGGTCGGCGAACTGATACTGCACGCATGACTGCTTGGTGTCATAATCGAGCCACCCCCTGCACCCCTTGGCGACCAGTTGGAATTTGAGCGTACCGATGGTCAGCGGCTTCATGATCTGCATACCCTCCGGATCTGCAAACGAACTGTTTCTCGCGGCTGCTCTGAAAGCGTCGCGCAGGATGTGGTCCAACACTTCCATTTTGTTTTTCAGCGTCCCGGTCAGCTCCCGGTCACCGTAGTAGATCGGAAGGCTTCCGAGCGGAAGTTCGGGATAGGCTTGAATGAATTTTTCCAGCTCCGGGATCTCTTTTTGCATCTCGGGGATCTGCCGGGCCAGCGCCTTCTGCTGCTCCTGCCGGCTGCGGAGATTCCGCCGGTATTGGAACTCCAGTACATCCAGCTCCTTGAGGCGGGTTTCGATCACGACCTTGCGCCTGAGTTTGGGATTGCCGGAAATCGCGGCCGAGAAGCTGGCGTAGTCCAGCGCGCAGTCATCGTTGATCTCCTGAACGGTACGGGAACTGCGGCCCTTCATCGCGTCGTTGATGAATTTCTGTTTGCGTTCGAGAATCGCGTACATTCCGGCGTCAAGCGTCTGCTCGATTCCATAGCGGATGATCTCCACCTCTTCGAGGATGTTGCCCTGACGGACGATGCGTCCCTTGCGCTGCTCTACGTCGGCAGGCCTGAACGGACAGTCGAGGTCGTGTTCGACCGCGAGGCGTTCCTGAATGTTGACGCCGGTTCCGAGCTTCATGGTCGAGCCGATGATTATGCGGACCTCTCCCGAATTCACCCGCTCGAACAGGTCGGCTTTCTGCTTGTCGGTGTTGTAGTCGCCGATCACGGCAATCTCATCGGCGGGGATGCCGTTGGCGACCAGTTTGCGCTTGATCTCCTGCCAGGCATTGAACAGCTCGACGCCGTTGCAGACATTGCGGTAAAGATCGCAAAAGACCACCTGCGCCCCTCTGACGGACTCACAGGTCCGGTATTTGTCAAGAATATTGCGGACGCAGACATTCAGCTTGGATTCCGGGTCATCCTGAAAACGCGGATCGATCAGCCTCGGATCGATCGTCACCTTGCGGCTCATGCCGTAGATCAGCAGCGGAATATGCGAAAGCAGCCGCTTGTCCGGATGATCCTCATACCATTCGTACAGGTCGCAGAGGTAGTCCATGAATCTGGAAATCACCGGGCTGCGGGGAATATTGACCTGTTCGGGACGGCCTCCTTTGATCGGAGGACGTTCCACTCCGGCCAGATCTTCTTCCAGAATCACGTCGGCGACGCTGCGGAACATCTTCGAGAGTTCGATCACGTTGCAGTATTTGGCGAAACGCTGTATCATCCGGAAGCGTCCCGCCGCATCCTGCTCCAGCGCCACCTCCACGCCGCAGAATACCGAGGCGAAACGGTCGAAGGTGCTGATGCCGAACTCCTCCAGCGTCGCGGGGCTGATGTAGCGGATCATGTTCCAGAGTTCCGCAATGGTATTGGTGACCTTATCTTTAATTGGGGATAAGGTCACTTATCTTCAAAATCAGATTATCTTCAAAGAACGAAAAAATTCCTGATTTTGAGGGGCATCCTATATCTGAGATTGAAGATAACTCTTATCCATGTTATCCTTTTCCTGGTTATAAACCTAAAACCAGAAAAGGAAAAACAGATGAACGAATTGGAACACACAGTACACATTGTATGTGCTCGGCTCAAAGAAGGTATCCATCCAGGCAGATTTAACACGGTAAAATGGCTTTTAAACAATCTTCTCGTAACGGCCCAAAAGATGAGTATTGAAAAACCATGTCAGGAACTTTTCGATGTCTTTACAATCCACCAAGGTCCAACAACAAGAATATACCGTTACAAACGTTGGGTTGTGAAACTTGTTGATGCGCAGGCAGAAACCCATGCTTTAAAAGATTCTGAAACATTCTACAATGATTTTCCATTTCCTGATGAAGAGACGGTTTCGGCAGAATTTTCCTCTATGAAGTTTCCGGTTAAAAACATTGACCTGCGCCATCTCATGGTGAAGGCAGAAACGGAACTCCGCAAATATCATCTTTCAGAATCCACTCTTGGTCAGTACTGGCATGTTTGGAAAGTGATTTTTTGCCGCAGTTTCCAAAATGGTATACTTACTTATGATAAGGCCTTCCTCATAGCATATGCAGATACAATAAAAGATGAATTCGTTAATGGAAAAATTCTCTACTGGCGTTACAGAACTTGCCTCCGTGCAACACTCATACTGATTGAAATAGCAGAAACAGGTCATTATAATTGGGGGCGTTTCTCTAAGAATAAGAAGCCTTGCTGCGTGGTGGATGATTTTGAAATTATAAGGAATAAGTATTGCCTGTTTCTTATCGATCAAAATTTGGCAGAGCGAACTATCCAGCGCCACGATAAAGTATTCAGATACATGATGGAGTGCTTGGCTTTGACTTCATTGGAAAAACTTCGTATATTATCTCCAACAAATATTGAAAAAATGATGGGTCATTTTGCTTCCATATACAGTAAAAGAAGCATGTCTGTCATTGCACCGTCCCTGCGAAACATCTTGGATTTCCTGCATAATAATGGCTATATGGAACGACAGCTTTCAGGCATGGTGATGACAGCTTCTTTTCAGAAGGACAATGTGGCCACCTACATTTCGAAAAATGACGAGAAACGGTTAATTGCCGGATTGGAGAGTACCTCAAGACGAACGAAAGCAATTATCTTGATTGCATACCGTCTTGGACTTCGGGGTAGTGACATCTGCAACTTGAAGTTTCAGGACATTGATTGGAAGCAGGACAAGATCAGGATCAATCAGAAAAAAACTGGCCGTCCATTGGTGCTTCCCCTTCTGGCAGAGGTGGGGAATGCGCTTTGGGACTATATTATGAATGAACGTCCTCAATGTCCACTTGGGTATCCCTATGTATTTATCAAAAATAGCGCTCCATATAGTCGGCTGCATAGCGTTTACGGTTGTTGCGCGAAGGTTCTGCATGATCTGAATATTGTGCCTGTCAATGGAAACTCATTCGGTGTCCATGTTTTCAGATATTCGCTCGTCCACAGGCTTCTTGAAGCAAAAGTTCCTCATCAAGTAGTAACTGATACTCTTGGGCACACTTCAAAGGATTCTGATAAGCCTTATATTTCGATGGAAGAAGAAGTTCTGAAAGATTGTGCTCTTGATCTTTCGGTCATTGGAAAAATAGAATGGAAAGAGGGATCCCATGGCAAATGATAGACCGTTCTGCAGTAGCATAGGCGGCTATATCCAGTCATTTATTAATGTAAAACGCGCGTTGGGGTTCCAATATAAGGAACATGCGCGCTGTCTCTATCATTTTGACCGTATGGTAGCTGAAAGTTTTCCTGGCGCAGAAACTGTAACAAAAGAGATTTGCAGGGCGTGGATAGAACTTAAACCAGATCAGACGACCAGTGGGCTTACCAGAAGGCTTACGCCGGTGCGCAAACTGAGCAAATACATAAATGGCTTGGGGATTCCCGCATATGTAATCCCGGGGAATATTCCTGGCAAAGTTCCTAAATATGAGGCCCATATTTATACTGCCGCTGAACTTCAGGCATTTTTTCACGCTATTGATCAATGTGAATATTGCCCATGGTCTCCTACCCAATGCTATATTGTTCCTATATTCTTCCGGTTGCTCTATTGCTGTGGCCTCAGATCATCAGAGGCCAGATGCTTGCAGAGAAACGATGTTGATCTTGACACGGGAAAAATAATGATTCGTGAGTCAAAGGGGCGCCGAAAAAGGATTGTATTCATGAGTAATGATATGCTTATTCTTTGCCGTGAATATGATGCCATTATCGAAAGAATTCTGCCTGGCCGGGAAGCTTTCCTCCCAAACCGTAATGGAACCCATTACGGGAAATCCAGAACAAACGATTGGTTCCATAAATTCTGGGATTCTCTTCCTGAAGCAAAGGCCGTCAAAGGAAATCCGGCCAGGCTTCACGATCTACGCCACACCTATGCTGTGGACCGGTTGAATGCCTGGATAAAGGAAGGGAAAAATGTTAAAAGTTACTACCCTTATCTAAGCGAGTATATGGGACATGCGTCCTACCGTGAAACGGATTATTATCTATCACTTGTTGCTGCTTTTTATCCAGAGATGGAGAAGCGACTGGCAAAAATGAATAAAACCATACTTCCAAAGGTAATCAAATGAAAAACAAAGCACTTCAACTCTATTTACTCCTTCGTGATTATATTTTAGTATATCTCCCGGTCCATAGGAAAATGAGCGAGAAAACGATCCAGACTTATAAGCAGGCATTGAACCAATACCGGATATACCTAAGCGATGAAAAGAAAATACCGTTTTCCCAAATAGATTTCGGGAGTTTTTCTAGGAATTTGATCTATGGTTTTTTGATGTGGATGAGAGACGTGAATGGAAACTCCATTCAGACACTGAACCTGCGCCTGGCTGCCATTAAGTCATTCCTACGGTATTGCAGCGAGGAAAATATCGAACTGACTGCTGTATATTTGACGGCCGCATCAATTCATTCTTTCAAAGGGGCTGAGAAACTGAGAGTTGAACATCTCACCGAATCCCAATTGAAACTTCTTTTTTCCACTCCTCCCACGGATACCAAAGTTGGCCGGCGAGACCGTTTCTTCATTATTCTTGCGTATGAGATTGGTGGACGTATGCAGGAACTTCTTTCTCTCAAATTGAGCGATATCATGCGAACCGAAAAATTCATACAAATCAGGATATTTGGCAAAGGAGAAAAAACTCGGTATGTGCCATTGTTATCGGATACGAAAGATCACCTCGAAGCCTATCTGGAAGAGTTCCATTCAGATAGGGAAGCAGATGATTATCTCTTCTACACAATACACAATGGTCAGCATACACAAATGAAACCAGGTGCAGTAGACTACTTCCTGAAAAAGTATGCCAAAATTGCAGTCAAGTCCGACAAGGATTTTCCTTTGAATCTTCATTGCCATATGCTCCGTCATAGCATTGCCATGGCAATGTACAAGCAAGAAATACCGATTTCATATATAAAGGACTTTCTTGGTCACAGTAGCTTGGACAGTACGGCTATCTACGCATATGCAGACAGTGATACCATTGCTCATGCGCTTGAAAAGGTCACTCATGCTCCATCACCAAAAAAGAAAAATACCATAGAAAAGAAATGGAAAGGCAAAGAGGAGGAACTGCTGAAATTCTGTGGTCTTGAATAATAATCCGAATAAAAGTTATCTTCAATCTCAGATATAGGATGCCCCTCAAAATCAGGAATTTTTTCGCTCTTTGAAGATAATCTGATTTTGAAGATAAGTGACCGGCGTTCCGGTGGAAAAGTAGATGTTGCGGCCGCCGGTTTTCTCCATGATATGACGGATTTTCAGGCACAATGAGAATGCCCTCTGGCTGGCGCCGCGGTCAAGCCCCCGGATGCGCTGCAGCTTGGTCGGGAAGAAGTTGCGCTTGTAGGCGTGCGCTTCATCGATCATCAGCGCGTCGATACCTAGATCTGAAAAATAGATGATATCCTCTTCGGCTTTTCTGTCGTTCAGCTTGTCGAGCATCTTCAGCAGGCGCTTTTTCTGCCGTTCCACATTCTTGATGGTGGCCTGATCCTCGCTCTCTTCGATGATCTGTTCAAGCTCGGCGATCTGCTCTTCATAATGCCGGGCCACCAGATCGGGATCGTCCTTGATCATATCGAACGAGGATTGCGCCATAATCACCATATCCCAGTCGCCGACCGCGATGCGGGACATGAACCGCTTCCGCTTCTCCCTGACCAGGTCCTTTTTATCGGCGATCAGGATTTGGGCGTGGGGATAGAGCTTCGGGGCGAATTCGGCGAACTGGCGCAGCGTCGCATTCTGGACCACGATCAGCGTTTTGCTCGCCAGCCGGAGCCGCTTCAATTCCATCGCTCCGGTGACCATGATGGCGGTTTTACCGGCTCCGACGCAGTGCGCCAGCAGGGCGTTGCCTTCGCTGCAGCGGCTGACCGCCCGCTTCTGATACTCCCGCAGGATGAATTTCCTGCCGTTGACGATGTCGACCGCTCCGGGATAAACGTCGAAGGCGGGCAGCTCGTACTGCCGCGTCACATGGGAGTTGAAAATGGCGTTGTAGATACTTTCCAGTTGTTCGGCGGCCTCGGGGGAGTCCATGACGTAGTTGCGGAACCGGTTCTTCAACTCGTTTTTGTATCGTCGGGCGGTCAATGTCGCCTCCTGGTCGAGCACCAGCTTTTCCTCATTGTCCGCATCGTACTCTTTGCGGTACACAGCCGGTTCTTTCAGGTTCAGGGCAGCTTCCACCAGCCGGAAAAGGTTCCAGTCGGCGATCTGGAACTCCGTCACGCTGTATCGCTCGGCGAAGTCCGCCGTCACATACCATTTGTCCTCGGCTTTCGCATAGGATACCCGGCATCTGGTTTCGAATGAGGTTTCGAGCCAGTTTTGAACGATCTCCGGCGGAATCCAGAAACTGCCCAGCTGGAAGTCGATCTCCTCGATCCGCAGCGGTTTGGGCTGCACCGCTTCCAGCGCCGGGACGTTCTGCGGAGCCAGTTCGCGGGCGATCTGCAGTTTCCGGACGACATTCCCCGAAAGGTATTCGCTTTTGAGCTGGATTTCCCGCGTGACCGGTTCCTCGAAAAACTCGCCGGAGGCCAGCAGCAGTTTCAGGGCTTCCGCCTGATTGAGCTTCACCAGCTCCGCAACGTATTCCATGTCGATCCGGTGCCGGTAGGCGTGGGAGATCAGGCCCGCCTGCACGATGTCCTCTGCCGAATCCGGCTCTTTCCACGGGTGCTGCGTCCGCTTGAAATAGATGTCGCCCTTTTCGTAGACCAGCTTATGCGTTTTGATGCCGTCAAGCGTCGTTTCCACCACCTTGCGGATGTTTTCGGTCGCGGCGAGTTTCAGGTAATCCGGGTCTTCCTGCATATTGCGGTGGACGATCCGGTTGTTGAGGCGGCCGAACAGCCTGACATGGTAGTCGTATTGACGGTTCAGCAAAGCCCGCTTCCCTTCGATGGCGATGGCAGCGGCCTGCGGGTCGAGCTGAAGCGCCAGCAGGGTGTTCAAGGTTTCCTTGAAGTCGATGAAGTGTTCCAGCTTGCGCCGTTCGTTGCCGGAAAACTCCCGTCCGTTCCTGTCGGTGAACAGTACTCCCCGGTGGTCGCGGCACTGCCAGATGCGGTTGTCAAACCGGAACAGGGTGTATTCGCGCATGGGATACGGCAGTTCGACTTCCAGGGGTTGTTCTCCGGTGTCTCCGAAGAGATCGGGCTCCGGCTGCTTGACCTGCTGAACCGCCAGCTCCGGCACGGTCAGAAGTTCCGCCAGCGGCCGGCTGAACGGCAGGACGGTGGCGCTGCCGCTCCTGCCGTACATCATCCCGGTATTGGACGGAGTTCCGAGAACCATTTCCGGATGGGCGGCAAAATATTCATTCACCCGCATGATTCCGGTGCGATCCGGCGTCTCAATCGCTTGGAGTTCAAGGAATTTTTCCCTGTTTTCCGCTCCTTTTTGAAATATCAGGATATCCGCGACCACTTCGGTGCCAACCTCTTCGAATGCGGTGTTCGGCAGGCGGATCGCGGCGAGCAAGGCGGCTCTCGAAGCGAAGTTGCCTCTGGCATTGACCGACTTGGAATCCATCGTGGAGGCGGAGGTCAGCAGAATCGCCAGCCCGCCCGGCTTCAGCGCATCCAGTGCGCGCGCAATGCAGTAATTGTGCAGGTTGTAGCCGACATAATCCGAATCGTGCGGCCCGACCTGATCGAACGGAACATTGCCGATGACCAGATCCAGCGAATTGCGTTTAATCAATGTTTGGGCGAGATCATTGATGATGATTCGCTCATTCGGATAGAGTTGCCGCATGATCCGCCCTGAGATGTCGTCGATTTCCACCGCCGTGAAGCGGCCGCGGATCTGTTCCGGCATCATCCCGATAAAGTGGCCGACGCCGGCGCCGAACTCCCCGAACTCGCCTCCGGTGATCCCCGCCTTTTCCGCGATTTTCCACAGAAATTCGATCAGGAACTTCGGCGTGTAGTGGGAATTCAACGTCGAGGCGCGGGCCGAAACGTACTCCTGCACGGTCAGTGCCGCTTTGAGTTCCTCATACTCCCGTGCGAACTCCTGCCGGTCGGGATCGAACGCCTGCGGAATCCCGCCCCAGCCGGAGTATTGAATCAACTGCCGGCACTCGTCATCCGATGGGGAGCGGCCGGAGTGTTCCAGCTCCTTCAGAAGCCGAATCGCGGTGATGTTGGCCGCGATTTTGTGTTTGGCCCCAGCCGGATACAGCACATCCTCCGGCCTGATCCGATAGTTGCTGCGGGGAATGTCCGCAATCGGTTTCAGTGCGGCGGGTGATGTGAAGCGAGGCTTCCAGCCCAGGCTCTCCAGCGACGGCAGCGCCAGAGATTCTTCCGGCGCCTCAAGGTCGAACAGATCGAAATTCAGTGCTTCCATGATAAATCCCTTTAGACCAATGACAATGCTCAGGCAGCTTCGCAGCCTTTGAACGCGTTGCGGTATTGTGCCGGAAACAGGTAGGAAGTGGAATAAAGATTCTTGCGCAGTTTGGCGATGTCGAGTGTTTGGCTTTTCTGCGCATATCGTTTACAGGATTCGTAATGTTCCCGGATGCGGAACGCCATTTCCAGGTCAAGTACGGTCGGATGTTCTTTTACCAGCACCTTTTCATTGAAAAAGTTTTTAACCTTGTAGCCGATCTGTTCAAAATTGCCGAAGATGTCGGCGCAGGGATCGTCCTCCTTGAAATAGAGAATATTATAGCAGTCGATATCCGGAACCGGGCCGGAAAGTTCGGCGGCGCGTTTCAGCGTATTCTCGCCATAGGTCATGAACTCGGAACAGGAGCCATCCCGTCCCCAGTCGCGGCCGCGCCATTTGAGCATGCCTCCGTATACATCGGCGGCCATCTGGCAGATCGTCTTCATCACCTCATATTTGCGGCCGGCTGCGATCGGCCAGTGATTGTAGCAGATCGGGTGCAGATTGCTTTCGGCGGTATCGGTGATCAACGCATAGATCATCTCCCGCTCGCCCCGGCATTGATAGGCTTTCATGCTGCGAAGAAGAGTCGAACTCATTATGCTGCCCTCCCGATTTCGTTGATGGTGTCGATCAAGTCCATCCGGGTAAAGGTCAGATGGGCCGTCTTGGATTTTTCATAAAATTTCGCCCGGAAATACGGACACTCAAATTCCAGCTGATGGCGTTGTACAGCCTCATTCATCCGGCAGACGAGACTGTCGCTGTAGGCCGGCAACGGTTTGCGGTCCAAGAGAAGCAGGGCTTTTTCCAACAGCTCCCAAGCCGGAGTGTAGCAACTCGAAAAAGAGATGGAGCCGTATGCGGCGCAACTGTAAACGGTTCTCTGCCGGATCGGCTCCTTTCTGGCATAATTCGGGCTGAAATACCGGAATGCTTCCCGGGCCACGTTTTTCACGAAGCTGCCTTCGGTCTCTTTCAGCTTCTGTAAAACATGGATGATACTTTCCTCGGTGAATGCTCCGAAAGTACCGTTGTTGATTCGCTCCTCAAGACTGCAACGGTCATCCCTGGTGGCTGCTTCCATGATTCCTGTGTTATTGAGCAGCAAATGCCAGCAGCCTTTTTCCAGCCGCCTCCGGTAGTCGGTAAGATCGCGGTCATCAAGATTGTTCAGGTTCAGGCCGCCGCGGTGTTCGTCGAACGGATTGAAACCGGTGATTTTTCCGTTATTGACGTTCGTCATGGCGATTACGAATTTCCGCAGCTCTTCGACGGCATTGGTCATGTGTTGCCGCGCCAGCCGATAATTGGCTGCGGCGATTTGGATCTGCTCGGTGGTGAGTTCTTTCATTCTGTCCTCCAATCAGGTTACGGTTGCCGGGGGATTATCTTCTGATTTCCCGGTCGCCTCACCGCCGGGAAATCAGCCGGATCAATCATCTTTTTTTAATTCTTCATCCGGCGTGTAGAGTTTGAAGTTATTACCGACATACTGCCGGGAAAAGTATTCCAGAACACCGGCCGCTTCCCCCATGATTTTATAGGCCGCAAGATCCGTCTGCAGTGTTTTGATTGAAGCAATATCAACATAGACATCCGTATTCCGCTTTTGTTCCTGTCGGAACCGTCCCCTCAGCACCCAGTGCAGATAGATGCCTTCCTCGGAACCTTGCGGAATACAAAAACAGTCATCAAATTCATAGCAGGAAAGAGCTGTTTTTTCGCCTTGCGGTGTTTCCTGATGGTCGCAGCCGGGCAAAAGATAATCCAGAATGGTGTCGAGAGCATTCAGTTCCCCGCTGTCCCGAGCTTCCGCGACAATGTTCCAGACATGTTTTTCAATGGTATTGCGTTCCCGGTTGCGCCAGTTTGTCAGCCGGGGCTGATAAGCAGGCTTGTCCCAATAAAAGCTCATGATGTCATGAAGTACATCAATATAGCCGTTCCGATTTTCCCGTCTGCACCAATCCAGATATGACAGACAGTCCTCGATCATGATATGGGGCATGTCGTTGACGGCATTGGCCAGATGATGGAAATCCGGTTCCGCAATACCGTCGATCCGCGAAAAACCATCGAATTTGATCGCGTCAAAAAGCATACGGTGTCTTTGTTTGGATACGTGATAAAGGTCTGTTTCCATATCAATCGCCTTCTTGTTGTATTAAAAATCCATCTCGCAGGGAATATGAGTTCTGAAGATTTCCGGGAAATGTTCAAGCGCATGATTCAACGCGATTCTCTGCGCTTCGGCGGGAATCTGTTCCTTGACCTGTTCAAAAACGGCAATGGCGGCAGCTTCCCGGGGAAAACATCCGATATTGGTGGTGTACGTGGGAGAAAAATAATCGATTACATACCAATCCCCGGAACGCCACAGAACATACCAGCCGGATTCCCGGAGAATATTTGAAGATTTTTTCGTTTCTTCCTGTCGCGTTTCAACAGTGACGGGCTCTGATTTCTGCGTGTCGTTCATGCCACATTCCTTTTTTCTTCTTGCCAAAGTTTATGCAGATTTTCAGTATGTTCTTCCAGCATGGCAACGGCCTCTTTTTGGCGGATTTTCCGGAATGTGCCGATTTTCGGTTCGATCAGATAAAAATCGTGAACAGCCTCATTGAAACAATTGCGTAAAGCCTCCAGCTCATTGTCGACAATCCGCTCGCGGGTTGCTGTTCCGAAGAGATACGGAACACTTTTCCCACTTTCCGGCAGTTCTTCGCTTTTCCAAAAGCGGGCAAAATGAGTACCGCATTCATGGGTAATCCAAATGAAACGGTCAGGATCATACATCTGGATAAATGCAAAATCATGCTTCAGGTCGGAGTGGTAATGGCGTAGCGTCCAGTTGACGACAAAACGCATTTTCAGCTCAATCGGTCTTTTCATAGTTTACTCCCTGTGAAAAAATCAGTAAAGTTTGCGTTTCCCCGTCCGGGCCTTCTCCGCCATATCATTGGCGATTCGCTCAGCGGTCCAGTATTCATAATCTTCAATCAGTCCTTCATCGCGGGCTTTCATGGTCATGCCGGCCGTCCAGTTTTTGATGGAGCCTTTGAAACAGAAGCGTTTGGCCGCTTCAAGAATCCGCTCGTGAATCTCTCCGGCCGGAAGCGGGCGCCCATCCGGATAATCCAGACGATCTGCGAGAGTGGCGAACGACATCGCCTCGTTGACACGGTTGACAAGGTCGTCGATCCACTCCGCCAGAATATCTGAGGGAATATCAGCCAGATATTCAAGTGTCTGTTTCCGGCTGATCTGATGATTCCAGTATAGAAACAGGATGTGATTGACTGCCGATTCCATCAATGCTTTCCTACTTTTGTTTTTTCATTTGAAATGGACATGGTTCCATCTCTTTTTCCCCGGCGAGAATCTGCTTCAGGGATTCCTTGTGCCGAAAAGTGAATCCGGTCTGTTCCTCCAGACGCAGATATCGTTCCTTCAGATCCGGACGGTCGCGGGCGCCGTTCCACAAATCCCGGTTGCAGGCGAAAATGCAAAGCGCACAGGAAAGCCGTTCGTTGCCCATGTCATAGGCGGGATGGTGGAGCAATTCCGATTTGCGAATGGTTTCCCAGACCTCTCCGAGTTCATAGTCCAGAATCGGGCGGTAATGAAAGACCTGGCGCTGTCCGGCAGTCAGCCGGGTGCAGGGTTCAAATTCCGACAATTTGGCACGATGGGAACTTTCTTCCCGGCGTTCCCCGGTAACGGAAAGAATTTTGGATGGCGCTGTTGCCGGAAAAAACTTGCGCAGCAGTTTGTCGATGGCGGATGTTTTTAAAGAGGTGCAGAAGCGCCGTCGCATATCCGGGAAGCGCAATCGGTGTTCGATGTAATCCGGAATAGTCCACTTTGGATGTACGACATATAGTGGAATATTCAAAAGTTTTGCAATTTTAGACGCAATATCTTCCGTACAGCTCCATTCCGCGCCGGTTGCCGAGTGAATCGCAATCACCCGTTGCAGGACGCCCTGTTTCCGCGCGGCTTCGGCAACTTTGATCATCGTCACTTCGCTGTCCTTGCCGCCTGAGGTTGAGAGTGCAATCAGGTTGTATGGAGTCAAGTCGAGATCGATCATAAGGACTCCTCGGCAAAGGCTTTCAGTTCCTCCAGCAATGACCGAAGCGAGGCAAGCTCCATCTCCCGTTCAGCCGCTTTCAATCTGGTTTCAAACGGGTACACTTCCTCCACCAGCAATGCCTGCGCCTGAAGCCGCAGCAACTGCCGCTGATCTTCCGGGAGATTCGTCCGCCGTTTCCGCGCGATCAGTTCCTGCATGGAATCCATGATGTTGCAGAACTCCGGTTCATCGCTGCCATAGCGTTTCAGAATGGCATCGGAAAAATTTTCCAGATGGGCTTCATCCAGCTCCGACAGGAATTGCATGAAGCGGTACTGGAACAGCGAAAATTTTCCGCTCAGGTAGCCGTAGGATTCGGAAAGCCTGAAGTCCGGGAAGATTTCGCTGCAGAACTGTTTGAATTGGACATCGCGATGGTACTGAAGCAGATTTTTCAAGGTCTGTTTGTGCATGGTATTTATTCTCCATAGAGTCTGGAAAAGAAAAATCTGGAACAGAAAGTATTCTCCGTTCCAGACGTGAAGCGATTTGAGAAAATCAGGCGGCAAGTTCGAGCTTTTCCTGCAGACAGACCTCTTTGATTAAGAGCTGCTCACGAGCCGCCGCCAATTTGACGGCTTCCCGTTCCGTTTTCCCCCCGCGCCGGTCGGCCCGGGTTTCTTTCAGAAAGTATTTCAGCCCACTGCCCAAGGTGAATGATTCGCTTCGGAGTCCATTTGAGACAGACCGGGAGACAGGTTGGACGGACAACCAATAACCCCGTTGAATAATACCGCCGGCCAGATAGTTCGCTCCTCCCTTTGCATAATAGACTTCCACCTTGAGTTCCTGCTCAGTTGTGGTTTTCAGATATTTTGTGCTGACCGTTCTGTAGTTCATACTGCTTGTTCCCTCCTGATTTCAATTTGTTGAAAGAGTTCGGCAATGTATTCCCGAAGCGGGCGGACGAATTCATCGAAGCAGATATGGAGCTGTTCTGTTTCAAGCAGACAACTCCACGACTCCCGCTCGAACAACCACTTCCCCACCTCGTAATGAATATGATGACCATCCTCAAATGTCTCAACGTAACGATATCGATAAAGATTTCCCTCGATAAACGTATTGTCATCGTCTTTATTACCAAAGAAAAAATACCGGATAGCATCGAGTGCCAATTCAAGATACCCGTCAGCATCCTGCAAGCCGGCAATCTTCCAGAGTTTTTCCCGGGGATCATTGCGGAACACATCCACGGGTTCCGGTTTGGGCAAACGCTGTTTCTGAATTTCCTGCCGGGTCAGCGGTCGAAAACAGCCGGGAACAGTCGGATCGAACATCAGTTCCCGGTAATGGATAACGCGAGTCATTGGATTGCCTCAGCATTGAATTCCCGTTTGGCCCAGTCGAGCGTATACCCGTGCCGGTAACTCTGCCAGGCACCACTGTTCGGCGCCCACCGGAACCCATTCTGTTTGAGTCTGGTCCGAACATCGGCATCGGGCTTCCCGTCGAAAAAGATTTGAAGGCGGTTGGCCGGAACGTTGTCCACGATCCTGCCGCCGTCGAACGGAAATTCCGAATTGCCTTCTTCTTCCGCTCTGGCGGCGGCTTCCCGATAGCGTTCGACCTCCCGGATTCTCTTGCGGAGGCGGCCGATCTCCTGATTGTTGTTGGCAAGTTCCCACGCGGCGAATCCCGGGGTGCGCCAGCTTTCGGAGGGGTGAAGAAAATTCCGGGCCTCTTCCCGGCTCTTGCCGCATTTCTTCATGATGAAATCGATCTTGGCGTCATCGCTTTTGGAGCTGCGGATAACGGCATTGACCTCTTTCATCATCTCCTGAAGCTGTCGGCGTTTGCTGAGCTTTTCCGTCAGTTGCTCCAGGGCGTTCGGGTCATCAAGTTTGATCGGCATAAGGTTGATAGGTAAAAGGATTTAAAGTAAATAAAGGCGAAGAGGAGGCAGTTTGTTTAAATATCGTATCATTAGGATAATAGATAAAAGTTTTATTT
>ERZ779894.1553-NODE-1553-length-22971-cov-4.516844_pt1 | contig 22971 bp, 10 predicted proteins | sample MGYA00511587_ERZ779894 | MGnify/ENA primary metagenome ERZ779894 (study PRJEB29588, sample SAMEA2160490) | human gut metagenome | biome: human gut; feature: human-associated habitat; material: faeces | place: Denmark | collected 2008/2010 ... | reverse complement strand
GTTACGGGATGAAGCGGGATTCGGCGGACGGGCGATTGCTGATGTGGAAAGTGACAGGGAAAGCGATACTCGGACAGCCGCTTGCAGGAACGGGGTTAGGCGGATTCCCGGCAGCATACGCGGAGGCGCAAGGCGAGTATTTCGCAACAGGGAACGCAACAGGCCAGGAGAAACAGGTGGCGGGATGTCCGGAATATGCGTTCAATGAATATCTGCAGATCGGGCTGGAACAGGGAATCGGAGGGTTGATCGTGTTCGTGTTGTGGCTGGGGAGCATGGCGTACTATGGGATCCGGAACAGGCAGCATGGGGCGGTCGGAGGCGTGTTGGCGTTAGCGGTGTTTGCGGTGTCGTCCTATCCGTTGCAGTTGCCGTCGTTTTGGATGATACTGGTGTTTTTGGGGGCGATATGCGTGACGAAAGATGGGACGCAAGCAAGATCATCCGCCTTATCTGTGTCATCAGCGTACCCTATAACTATAATAAGCCTGTTGTCGCTTGCATCCGTCTGCCTGTTCATCTTGCAGAAAGGGCAATATGAGGCATATAAACAATGGGGGCGGTTGCAGATGATCTACAACAACAAGGCGTATGAATCGGTTGCGGAAGATTATCACGGTTTGCATGACAAGCTGAAGCATAAACCTGAATTCTTGTTCGAAGAGGCGCAATGCCTCAGCAAGACGGGACAACACGCCGAAGCGATACGGGTGCTGGAACGGGCGAAGCGGCTGAGCGGAGACCCGATGATCCGGTACATGATCGCCAAAAACCGGCAGACGCTCGGAGATTACCGGGAGGCGGAAGAAGAATTGCTTCAGGCTATCGGGATACTGCCGGAGAGATTGTATCCATATTATTTGTTAGCCAAGCTATATGCAGAGCCGGAGTTCTACCAGGCGGATAAATTGCGGGCTGCCGCCAGTGTCGTGCTGGCCAAAAAGCCGAAGGTGGAAAGTACGGCAATCCGGGAAATGAGGGAAGAAGTAAAAAAGATAATAGAAAAAAAGTAATTACGAAAGGCTCGTAACTAAAATATGTTTGTATATTTGCGAAACAACTTTGATAAAAACAATAAAATATGAAATACTACAAATTGTTTGCTATACTGATTCTGGCCGGGATGATGGCTTGCTCCGGTGAAAAGAAAGAGAAAGGTTCCGAAGAAAGCGTAGAAACCGTTCTGCCGGATGAGACAAACGAGGTGACGGTGATGAAGTTGAATACTACTGATTTCAACCACGAACTGATCAGTAACGGCAAACTGTCAGCCCGAAACTTTGTCGACCTAAAATTCGAATCGGCAGAACCGATCGCCAAGATATATGTGAAGAACGGCGATCGCGTGACGAAAGGGCAAAAGCTCGCAGAACTCTCAACCTTTCGCCTTGCCAACAAGACAGCGCAAGCCAAAGATGCACTCGAACGCGCCAAACTGGAATTGCAAGACGTACTGATCGGACAGGGCTACAAACTGGAAGATTCTACAAAAGTACCGCCCGCAACCATGCAGTTAGTCAAGGTAAAAAGCGGGTATGACCAGGCACTGATCTCTTGGCAGCTTGCCGAATACGAACAACGAAAGGCAGTCCTGACCGCCCCTTTCGACGGTGTCGTCGCTAACCTGTTCGCCAAACAGTTCAACACGGCTTCTACCTCTGATGCTTTCTGTTCCATTATCGATACCCGCACATTGGAAGCCGCTTTCACAGTTTTGGAAAGCGAACTGCCGCTTATCAAAACAGGCGATCGTGTAGAGGTAGCTCCTTTTGCCTTGTCCGATGTCACGGCTGACGGCCGTATATCCGAAATAAACCCGCTGGTAGACAAAGACGGGATGGTACAGGTGAAAGCTGCCGTAAACGATAAAGGTAAGTTGTTCGAAGGGATGAATGTACGAGTAAGTATCCATCGTTCGCTGGGTAAACAGTTGGTCGTTCCCAAAAGCGCTGTCGTACTCCGTTCCGGCAAACAGGTTGTATTCACATTAACGGAAGACAAAGCATACTGGAACTATGTACATACAGGGTTGGAAAATGCCGACAGCTATACGATCATTGACGGACTGAAAGAAGGGGATATCGTGATTACAAGCGGTAACATTAACCTGGCTCACGAAGCACCGGTCAAAGTAATTGACAATTGAAAATGGACAATTGACAATTCAGAAATCATAATTTATAAATCATAAATCATAGTTCTAATACATGATAAAGTTTCTACTACAACGCCCTATCGCGGTATTGATGGCTTTTACGGCTTGCTTTATCGTGGGACTGGTTACTTACTTCACCATTCCGGTGTCGTTGCTGCCTGATATTGCAATTCCGGAGATCACCGTACAGGTATCCGGCCAGAACACTTCGGCACGCGAATTGGAAAACACAGTAGTAAAAACCATCCGCCAGCAATTAATGCAGGTTGCCAGTTTACGCGACATCCACAGTGAAACACGCGACGGTGCTGCCATCATACGCCTAAACTTCGATTTCGGAACGAATACGGATCTGGCTTTTATCGAAGTCAACGAAAAGATAGACGCAGCTATGAACTACCTGCCACGTGAAGTAGAACGCCCACGGGTAATCAAAGCCAGTGCCACTGATATTCCCGTATTCTGCTTGAATCTGACATTGAAAAGCGACAGCGCTTACAGTGAAATAAACGAAGGATCGTTCCTCGACCTTTGCCAGTTTGCCGAAACGGTGATCAAACGTCGTATCGAACAGTTGCCCGAAGTGGCAATGGTAGATGTGACCGGAATTCTGAAACGGCAGTTACAGATTGTTCCGGACATGAAGTTGCTGAAAATGTCGGAGATCACACTTGACGATCTGGAGGCCGCACTGACATCTAACAATATAGAACCGGGTAGCATGACCGTACGTGACGGCTATTACGAGTACAATATCAAGTTCTCGACACTGCTGCGCACACCGGAAGATGTCGAGAATATTTATATCAGGAAAAATAACCATATTTTTCAATTGAAAGATTTGGTACGCATCTCCGTCGTGCCAGAAAAAGAGACCGGAGCTTCCCTTTCCAACGGGAAACGGGCAGTGACACTGGCTGTGATCAAACAGGCGGATGAAAATATGGATAACATGAAAGAGGCATTGGCAGAAGTGACGGATTATTTCGCTTCCGTCTACCCGGACATCGATTTCAGCATCAGCCGCAACCAGACGGAATTGCTGGATTATACCATCTCGAACCTGAAACAAAACCTGTCGTTGGGTTTCCTTTTCATCTGTATCGTCGCCATCCTTTTCTTAGGGGATATCAAGAGCCCGGCAGTGATCGGGTTAAGTATGGTGGTGAGCCTGATCATCAGTTTCCTTTTTTTCTACCTCTGCAAGATGTCGCTGAATATCATCTCCATCTCCGGGCTGATCCTGGCTTTGGGTATGATGATCGACAGTTCGATCATCGTAACGGAAAACATTACCCAATACAGGACACGAGGATACTCGCTGGAAGAGGCTTGCAATAAAGGGACGACCGAAGTAATTACTCCGATGCTGAGTTCCACTTTTACGACAATTGCCGTCTTCGTTCCACTTGTGTTCATGAGCGGAATAGCAGGAGCGATCTTCTTCGACCAAGCCTTTGCCGTCACCGTCGGTCTGATGGTTTCCTATTTCACGGGAATCATGCTGCTGCCGGTACTCTACAAACTGGTATACAGTATTCCGGACATCAAACATAAGGGTTTCAATATGCGAATCAATAATCTGGTAAAAGAGCATACATTGGACCGCTTCTATGATACCGGAGTGGATTTTGTGTTCCGTCACAAAACGGCAAGTCTGATTTTCATTGCCATTACGCTCCCGCTTTGCGCCTTTCTGTTCTACGAAATACCGAAAAGCCGTATGCCGGAGATAGACCAGAACGAACTGATCGCTCATGTGGAATGGAACGAAAACATCCATATCGATGAAAACCAGAGCCGTGTCAGCCAGTTATTCGCCTCTATCGACAATCAGGTACAAGAACACACGGCCTATGTCGGGCAGCAGCAATTCCTGTTGAACCGGGATCGCGAGATGTCGGTTTCCGAAAGCGAGTTATATTTCAAGACGGAGAAACCAACCGGAATCGCTCCTTTGCAAAAATCGGTGGAAAAATGGATCAAAACGCATTACCCCATGGCAGTGATATCCTTCTCGCCTCCCGAAACAGTATTTGAAAAGCTGTTTGTGACAGGTGAAGCCGACATTGTCGCCGAATTACACACCCGCAATAAATCTGAAGCACCGGAAGCCTCCGTCTTGAATAAAATAGAACAGCAAATCGAGGCGAAAACAGGACATACTCCTGTCGGTATCACCTTCGACAACCAGTTGAATATCACGATAGACAGACAGAAACTTCTGCTTTATAACGTCGACTACAACGAAGTGTACCGGTTGCTGAAAACGGCATTCAAAGAGAATGAAGTAGCAACGCTCCGCTCCTACCAGCAATATCTGCCAATCGCATTGGCCGGGGAAGAACAAACGGTTAACGAGGTCTTACAGAAAACATTGGTAAACACTGTTCCTGACACGGAAGGCAACGTACGATATATCCCGCTGCAATCGCTGGTGCGTGTCACTCCGGGAGAGGACTTGAAAACGATCACGGCAGGAAAGAACGGAGAATACATTCCATTCAGTTTCTATGATATAGACAATGCCGAACAGTTGATGGAAAATGTAAAAAAAGAAATCGATACTGACTGGGATATCGATTTTTCAGGAAGTTTCTTTTCCAACCGGCAGATGCTGAACGAGCTGGTCGTGATTTTGTTCATTTCGATCCTGCTGATGTATTTCATCCTGGCAGCCCAGTTTGAAAGTTTCCTGCAGCCGCTCATCGTGCTGCTTGAAATTCCGATCGATGTGGCAGCCTCCTTGCTGGTGCTCTGGATATGCGGCCATACCATGAACCTGATGAGTGCCATCGGTATCGTCGTGACCTGCGGTATCATCATCAACGACTCCATCCTGAAACTGGATGCTATCAACGAACTACGCAAAGAAGGGGTTCCTCTTATGGAAGCCATACATGAAGCCGGACGGCGGCGCCTGCGTCCTATCATCATGACATCATTAACGACAATATTCGGAATGGTTCCGCTGCTTTTCACATTCGATATGGGCAGCGAACTGCAAAAGCCGCTTTCCATCGCCATGATCTCGGCCATGCTGATCGGTACGGCAGTCAGCCTTTTTGTCATACCACTGATATACTGGTTCATTTATCGCAAACATGAGGTTGGTAATTTGAATGTTGAAAATTGAAAATTGGAAGTTATGGACAGGAAATTCATTTATAGATATGTCATCACGTTGTTGATGCTTGCATGCGTATTCGGAGGAAAAGCGCAGCTCACACTGACGCTGGAACGAACTATCACACTGGCGGCCGACAGTTCGCTGGACGCTTTCCGATACAAAAATATGTATCTGGCCGGCTACTGGGAATACCGGACTTACAAGGCCGGCCGTCTGCCAAGCCTTACCCTAAATCTGACGCCGGCACAATACCGCCGTTATTTTACCCAACGATATGACTCGGAGGCTGATATCGACGTATATAGAAAACAACAATCGTTTTATGCGGGCGGGCAATTGGAGATCGAACAGAATTTCGACCTCTTAGGCGGTACATTCTATTTGGATACAGACTTGGATTATATGCGCTATTTCGGCGACCAAACTTATAACCAGTTCTCATCGGTTCCGATCCGCCTCGGCTACCAGCAAGACTTATTGGGGTATAACGCTTTTAAATGGGAACGGAAAATCGAACCGTTGAAATACGAGAAGGTCAAGAAAGAACTATTATATAATGTAGAGCAAATGAGCGAGCAAGCAACGACCTATTTCTTCGCTCTGGCAATGGCACAGGTGGAATATGATCTGGCCAAGGAAAATGTCGCCACGACCGACACACTGTACCGGACAGGGCAGGAACGGCATAAGATAGCTTCTATCAGCCAAGCAGATTTGCTGACACTGAAATTGGATGCCGTAAACGCACGCAACACGTTGAAAAATGCGGAAATCGCCCTGAAACGTGCCATGTTCAGCCTCGCCTCTTACTTGAACTTCGACAAGAATACAGAAATACGCCTGCGCCTCCCAAGCCGCCCGCGCAATATGGAAATCTCGGTCGACAAAGCACTCGAATTGGCACGTGCAAACAACCCGACCTTTCTGGAGTTGCGCCAGCAAATATTAGAAGCCCAGCAGCAGGTAGACAAAACCAAGAAAGAAGCGATGTTCAACGCCCAGATCAATGCCAGCGTCGGATTCAACCAAGTGTCCAAGAACATACAGGACGCCTACAAAAATCTGCAACAGCAGGAAATCGTCTCTTTGTCTGTTTCGATCCCGTTGGTAGACTGGGGCGTACGAAAAGGGAAACATAATATTGCCAAGAACAACCTGCTTGTCACCGAAACATCCGCCAAACAAAAAGAATTGACAGTAGAAGAAGACGTGATTATGACAGTCGGCGACTTCAATATCCAGCAAGCCCTGATTGGGAGTGCCGAAGAAGCGGTAGACCTGGCAGAAACAGCCTACAGCGAAACCAAGCAACGCTTCATGATCGGAAAAGCGGATATCAACAGTCTTACTCTGTCGCTGAACCGCCAACAGGAAGCGCAGCGGAACTATATTTCGGCTTTACAGAACTACTGGCTGAGCTATTATAAGATCCGAAAACTGACGTTGCACGATTTCGAAACGGGAGTTTCCCTTTCGAACGAGTTCGAATATAAATACGGATTGTAACAAAAAATGAATAATGAGTGCATCTCCTAAAATATCCTCTTTCACCATCATCGTCACCTTCCTTTGCGTGGCGCTGGCGGGGATTGCCTTTATACCGCTGCTGCCGATCAAGCTGTCGCCGTCACGCACGCTGCCACAGTTGACTATCAGCTATAACATGCCGGGCAATTCGGCACGCGTGATAGAGATGGAAGTGACCTCGCGGCTCGAAGCGATGTTGGCACGCATCAAGGGGATCAAGGAGATCAATTCCACTTCCGGCAACGGATGGGGATATGTCACGCTCGAGCTGGACAAGCATACCAATATCGATGCCGCCCGTTTCGAAGCGTCTACCATCATCCGACAGACATGGCCCAGCCTACCGGACGGACTGAGCTATCCGGTCCTGGAAATGAGCCGGCCGGACGACAAGGAAGTACGGCCTTTCATGAGCTACACACTGAATGCGGCAGCCACACCCATATTTATACAACGCTTTGCCGAAGACCAAATAAAACCTCGCCTAAGCGGGATTCCCGGCATCTACCGCATCGACGTCAGCGGTGCCACCCCGATGGAATGGCGACTGGAATATGATAGCCGTCAGCTGGCAACGTTAGGTATCAGCATCCCGGATATACAGAAAGCGATCAGCCAGTATTATCAAAAGGAATTCTTAGGAACTGGAAACGTGGAAACCCAGTTGGCGACTTCGTGCAAAGGAGGACAAAGCAGCCAGTGGATACGTCTCGCTTTGGTTCCTGAAAACGAAACAGATGGATTCAACCCATCGCTTATAACCGTCCTGAACAAAGACGGCAAGCTGATCCGCCTGGACCAACTGCTAAAAGTCACCCGTCAGGAAGAGGCTCCACAGAGTTATTACCGTATCAACGGCTTGAATTCCATTTATCTGTCCATCCGCGCCGAGGAGACGGCGAACCAGCTGGAACTTGCCAAACGGGTAAGAGCCGAAATGGAATATATCCGTACCTTGCTTCCACCCGGTTATGAAATACATACCAGCTATGACGCGACCGAATTCATTCAGGACGAACTGAACAAGATTTATGTCCGTACGGGGCTCACCGTCCTGATCCTACTGATGTTTGTCTTGCTGATCACACGCGAGATAAAATATCTGTTACTGATCATCATCAGCCATTCGATCAACCTCAGCATTGCTGTCATCCTTTATTATCTGTCAGGACTGGAAATGCAGCTTTATTCGTTGGCAGGCGTCACAATCTCACTCAGCCTGGTGATCGACAACACGATCGTCATGACGGAACATATCCGGAACCGACATAACCGAAAGGCGATCCTATCCATATTGGCAGCCACTTTGACAACGATAGGTGCACTGGTCATTATCTTTTTCTTAGATGAAAAGATACGCCTCAATCTGCAGGATTTTGCGGCTGTCGTCATCATCAATTTAGGAGTCTCCCTATTGATCGCGCTTTTCCTGGTTCCCGCCCTGATCGATAAGATGAACCTGGAATGGAAAAAAAGCGGAAAAAAGAACATATCCGGAGAAGAGACCGAGTATACATGGAAAAGCCGGATCAAAAAAAGAACGAACCGCTTTCTCAAACGTTTCCCTGTCTACTACAACCGGTACTATCAATGTCAGATCGATTTCCTTTGCGGATGGAAGAAATTGGCATGTTTCATTTTACTGTTAGCATTCGGCATCCCGGTTTTCCTGTTACCGGAAAAAATCGAATACGACACGAAAGACAAAAAGAAGATCTACACGGCAACAGACACCCTGCTAATCGATACATATAATAAATTCGCCTCCAACGAGACGTACAAGGAGAAGATCAAACCCATCGTCGATAAGGCGTTGGGCGGGACCCTACGTCTGTTCGTACAAAAAGTTTATGAAGGAAGTTACTTCACCCGCAACGAAGAAACGGTCCTGTCTGTCAGCGCATCGCTCCCGAACGGGACAACCTTGCCACAGATGAATACCCTGATGAGCCGGATGGAAGCCTATCTCAGCACCTTCAAAGAGATACGACAGTTCCAAACAAACGTCTACAGCGCACGCCAGGCCGGTATCCGCATCTATTTTACGAAAGAGAGTGAACGGAGCGGTTTCCCGTACACATTGAAAAGCAAAATCATCAGCAAAGCACTTGAATTGGGGGGGGGAAGCTGGCAAGTCTACGGTCTGCAGGACCAGGGATTCAGCAACGATGTGCGCGAAGGAGCCGGTTCTTTCCGTATCGTGATGTATGGTTACAACTACGACGAGCTGTACGAATGGGCCGAACAGCTGAAAGCCAAGTTGCTCACCCACCGCCGCATCAAGGAAGTGCTGATCAATTCAGAGTTCTCGTGGTGGAAAGACGATTACCAGGAGTTCTACTTCAACCTCAACAAAGCCCGACTGACCCAAGAGGACATACAGCCGATCGACCTGTTCGCCTCCATCAATCCCGTTTTCGGAAAGGACATTTATACCGGGACGATCGTCGTCAACGAAGAGACAGAGAAACTGAAACTCTCCTCCCGCCAGTCACAGGAATACGATGTGTGGAGCATGCAGTATGTTCCACAGACTATTGACGGCAAGCCCTACAAGTTAGCAGAGCTTGCAAGTGTCGAAAAAGGACAGATGCCGCAGAAGGTTTGCAAAGTAAACCAACAATACCGCCTCTGTCTGCAATACGAATATATCGGGGCTTCCAATCAGGGAAATAAGATACAGGAACGCGACCTGAAGGAAATCAATGCCATACTGCCGATGGGTTATACCGCCAAGTCGGAAAGCGCTTACTGGTATTGGGACAAAAAGGACAATAAACAATATCTTCTGTTATTGCTGATCATCGTCATTATCTTCTTTACCACCAGTATCCTGTTCAATTCGCTGAAACAGCCGTTGGCCGTTATCTTTGTAATACCGATCTCTTACATTGGCGTATTCCTCACGTTCTATTGGTTCAAATTGAATTTCGACCAAGGAGGATTTGCCTCCTTCGTCCTGTTGTGCGGCATAACCGTTAACGCAAGCATCTACATTTTGAATGAATACAACCAAATCCGGCAACGCAAACCGTTGATGTCGCCCTACAAGGCATATCTGAAAGCCTGGAATGCTAAGATCACGCCCATTTTCCTCACAGTCGTTTCGACCATCTTAGGCTTCATCCCATTCATGTTAGGTCCGGATAAGGAAGCGTTTTGGTTCCCGCTGGCCGCCGGCACCATCGGCGGGCTTGCCATGTCTATATTAGGAATCTTCCTCTATTTACCTCTTTTCACATTAAAAAAACAACCCTAACCTTAACTTTCCCCTTTCAAATAAGGATTACCGTTTATCATCAAAATATTTTGTATGCCAGCCGTTTGCATATTGTCAACAAAATGTCAACTCTAACATTCACCCTCCAATAAAGCAAAATATACTTTTGCGACCTCTTTAGACCTGTTCAAATCTTTCCTCCCAAAAGGAAAACACACTGGCTTCTCTTTCTGTTTAAATAGGGTATACTTGCATCGGTCCATTTCTTTGCCATCCATTTGGCAATGCCTGACAGATAAGTTGTGAGAAGGTCTCTGCCTCTCAACCCATAGAAAGCAGAGTTTTTTTCACATTTTAATAAATATAATTATGAATAATTTTTTTAGTTATCTGAGATTACTTTTACTCGCAACGAGTGGAATGTTACTATTGTGTATAATCTTCGCCATGAATCCGGAATTAGCAGACGGCACGCTGTCCGGAAAAATTTGCTGGTTTCATTTCACATCTCTATTGTTAGCCGGTGGGGTTCTACTTATGGAATTTACAACAAAGAAAAGCCGTTTTATCTTTTCATTACCGGATGCCTTATTACTGCTCCTATTCGGTATCGTATTGATTTCTTACGACAAAGACGAGAATCTTCAGCCGGAACGTTTCCTTTTCATCGCTCAACTGGTCGCCCTTTGGTTTATGCTCAGAGGTGCTTTACAGGCGCATCAGGAATTACGACCGTTTTTCATTACAATCATCATATTTACCGGAATCGTTCCGGCCATCTGGGGGATCAGCCATGCCATCAATCCTGCTCCCATCACCCATCCTGTCTTCAGGCTGCTTGAAACATCGCTGAAACCAGAGCCTTTCTATGGCTATATCGCAGTCATTTTTCCAGTCTGTCTGAACACATTACTCCGTTTTAAGAATTGCGACAAGGTCGCTTTGTGGAAATCCCGTACTTTCCTATTCTATTTTTCCATTCTCGGATCTACTTTGATTATCACTACCTTAATATTCAAAACAGACCAACCCGTATGGCTTGCAGCCCTCCTTTCCGGAATCTGGGTTTGCTGGATGAGGCTGATCGGATGGAAACAGACGAAAGAAGCCATACAGAAACACATCCAGCTGTTTGCCATCTCTTCGATTATCCTGTTTGTTGCGATCACGGCAGTCATTTTGGTCGGGAATATCCAAAAAGCCCAGGCCGGAGATCGCCGGCTTTTGATCTGGAATATCACGACCCAGGCCATCATGGAACATCCAGTAACCGGCATAGGTATAGGCGGCTTTCCAGCCACATACGCAAAGGAACAATCTGCCTATTTTGAAACCGATACCGCTTCTTCCAAAGAAAAACAAACCGCAACCTGTCCCCAATATGCATACAACGAATATCTGCAAATAGGACTTGAGTTAGGTATTACGGGGTTGCTGTTCTTTATCTTCTGGCTCGCATTTTCCCTTTATTATGGGATCAGACACAGACAGATAGGAACATCCGGTGGAATTCTGGCACTCGGAATCTTCGCCCTTTATTCCTATCCGCTCCAACTCCCGACCTACTGGGTTCTGCTCTTATTCCTGACCGCCATATGTGTGACCAATCCGAAACATGACAAGCAGCGAGCACAGAGGAGCATCCCGTATATCAGTGCCATCGCCGCCATTCTTACCTGCATTCTTTTCTACGGACAGAAAGATACCTACTATACCTATAGGGAATGGAAGACGCTTCAGGAATTATATCATAATCAGGAGTACGAACAAGCAGCCAGCCGGTATGCCGGTCTGTTTGTCCAGTTATACCACCGGACAGATTTTCTATATGAGGGAGCAGAATGTTTCTATAAGACCGGACAGCACGATATTGCCATCAAATGGTTGGACAGGGCATTAAAACTAAGTGCAGCCCCCGAACTATACTATGCAATTGCAGAAAACGAAAAGGCGATCAAGCAATACCGGAAAGCGGAAAGTTACCTGCTGGAAATCAGCCGGATTTTACCGGAACAGGGATATACCTACTTCCTACTCGCCAAATTGTATACAAACCCCTCTTTTTTACATCCGGACAAATTCCATAAAGCAGCCAAGAGGTTTCTCGCCTTCCAGCCCAGTACACAAAACAACATAACGAAGGAAATGAAAGAGGAAATACTGCAAATCATCAGGAACTGGAATTTCGGCAAATAACAAATAGGAATTGAAGCATACCGATATGCCCATTCAGCGGTATTGTCGTACCCCGGCATATCGGTACATTCATGTATTATTCCACAACCGGAACCAGCCGCACTTTCAATGTTTCCTTCCGACCGGCTTTCACATCAACATCAAAAACAATCCGGACAGAACCGGGATTCGGAGCATCGTAGCTATGCGACGGAACATTATCGACCACAGAGAAGGCGGCAGCCGAAGGACTGTCGATAATCACATGTAATTTCTTACCTTCTTTCGTCAATTCTATCGTGTGGGAATCGAGCAGCTTAGGAGTGGCGGAGGTGACCATCGTCCACCGGACAGAAGCTGGTTGGCCGGCAGCCTGCACCTGATCCGTTACCTGCAAATACCGTTCCTTCACAAGCACAACCTCGCGTGTCGCTTTCTTCAGATTACTACCGAACAAAGAAGTCATATCCAAGCTGGCTCCCAACCGTGCATCTTTCGTATAAGTAGCGAGAATCGGAACCGCTCCTTTTACCTGGTGCTTTTCTCCGTTTACCGTCAACGTACTATGCACAAAGTTATTATAGCGGAAGACATCCCAACGTTGCCCGTCCTGATCACCGTTCCACAGTCGTACGCCTTCCTTTTCCAGAGAATAATACTCCTGCATACCCAAATCCTGTGCCCAACGAACTCCCTGAGCTTCGAACACAAATGATCCGGCATCCATATGAGCATGGTTGGCCGAAGCCGTTCCTCCTTTTATCCCGACATAAAAACCTTCACCCTTATCCCATCCGGTACGGATCAGAGCTACAGGCACTTTTCCATGTCCGGTCCAGATTTTCGAGACAGGAGGCGTCACTTCCTTCATATCGAAGCGGGAACCATAGATCAAGATAATCGGCAGGAAACGCTCTTCTTCCGCAGTAAAATGCGTATCCTCGCGTGTCAGGAATATTTTTTCGTTCCAGAGCAAGGAAGGATCGCCTAATTTGGATGCATACCAGAACATGGCCGGAAAAGATTGAGTCGTTTCGCGTGCATCACTGAAATTGAAGGCAAGACCGGTCGTTCCCGCCATATACTGCATGAACCGGGCCGAAGACATAAAGCCCTCCACCGCACTCAGTCCTCCATCCGAACCGAGAGCCGATTCCAAAGCGGCGATTAGCATCACATTGAAACTCGTCCCATATCCCCAATAATTATACCCTTCCGGATAGTTGCCGTCAGGCGCGTACACTTTCATCGACAGAGGAACAGACGACATAGCCCGTTCAATAACGGCAGGCGCTTCTTTGCTATCCGAATCCAAAAGGGCAAGGGCTCCATATACCAGCCCGGTATTGCAAACCTGGTTCCAGTTGTTTTCTGCTTTCAGGAACCAGTTATATTGTTTGTCGTTCGACGGAGCAAAACCTTTCTGAAGAATCGATTCACGTACCACTCTCCTTGTCTCCGGAGACAGCTTATCGAACAGCCAGTCATAACCGATCGCAACCGCCATCGTCATCTCGCCGACATCCAAGAAATGAGACGGGTTCCAGTCACCGAAAGAGCAGACGGACACCATCTCCTGCTCGGCACGCAAGCGGTATTTATCTTCGCCGGTCATCCGGTATACAAACGAAAGGTCAAAAATACGTTTCAAAGCCTCACGGGAAACGGCCAACAGACGACGTCCCTCTTTCTTATACGTTAACGTCGGACAGACCAACAGCCGGTCGGCTTCTCCGACAATCTGCTTATAGACGCGCTGCATTTCGGGGTTATCTTTCAGGCTTTCTCGTATCTGCTGCTCCTCACCCTGCTTCATCAATAAGCGGGGATGGCCACTCACTCGGTTATAATCAAAAGTCTGGGCAACAAGACGGGTGCCGGCACATAGAAGGAGACAAATAAAAATGAGATAAAGTGTCTTATTCATAATATCAGAATTATTTGAATGATTGATGGGGATAAAGATAGGAAAATAAAATTATCTTCCGGACATTTCGGTCAACTTGAAAAGTATTTTTCAGAAAGAGGGCACCACCATCTCTTGCATGTTTGAAATATAAGCCTTATCTTTGCCGAAATTTTGAAGATAGAGTTTCATGACACAGAAAGCACATAAGGATAATCCAGCGTACTTTTCCGGTTATATGTCGGACAATGAAGCTCATTTTTTTATTTTAAAGGATTATCATTTGGTTATATAGGATGCGTTAGTTATTTTTACTAACGCATTTTTTTTGCACCTTGTGATCTCGTAAGGCAATTATAACATTCTATAAAATCAATAAATTAAACAACCCAAATTACTATGTCGAAAAGTGGTATCAAAAAGGTGATTGTTCTGGGCTCGGGTGCCCTGAAGATCGGACAAGCCGGAGAATTTGACTACTCTGGTTCACAAGCACTGAAGGCGCTGAAAGAAGAAGGAATCAGCACCGTATTGCTCAATCCGAACATTGCAACCATTCAAACATCAGAAGGGGTAGCCGACAAGGTGTATTTCCTGCCGATCACTCCTTACTTTGTTGAAGAAGTCATCAAAAAAGAACAACCGGACGGTATCCTGCTGGCTTTTGGCGGACAGACTGCCCTGAACTGCGGAACCGAACTGTATACCAGCGGGACACTGGCCAAATATGGTGTAAAGGTACTGGGAACTTCAGTCGAAGCGATCATGTACACGGAAGACCGTGACCTGTTTGTAAAGAAACTTGACGAGATAGCAGTAAAAACTCCGGTCAGTCACGCTGTCGGAAACCTGGAAGATGCCGTGAAGGCAGCCTACGAGATCGGCTTCCCGGTCATGATCCGTTCCGCATACGCATTGGGCGGTATGGGTAGCGGTATCTGCAAAGACGAGGCAGAACTGCGTACGCTGGCAGAAAGCGCTTTCGCCTATTCTCCCCAGGTATTGGTGGAAGAATCGTTGAAAGGCTGGAAGGAAATTGAATTTGAAGTAATCCGCGATAAGAACGATCACTGCTTCACGGTTGTAAGCATGGAAAATGTGGATCCGCTAGGCGTACATACAGGCGAAAGTATCGTCGTCGCTCCTACCTGTTCACTGACAGACAAAGAACTAGATCTATTGAAAGAACTTTCGATCAAGACGATCCGCCATTTAGGTATCGTCGGCGAATGTAACATCCAGTACGCATTCAACTCCGATACTTGCGATTACCGTGTGATCGAAGTAAACGCCCGCCTAAGCCGTTCTTCCGCACTTGCATCCAAAGCGAGCGGTTATCCGCTGGCATTCGTGGCTGCCAAGCTGGCATTAGGTTACAGCCTTGACGAAATCGGTGAGATGGGAACTCCCAACTCCGCTTACAAAGCACCAGAAGTAGATTACATGATTGTAAAGATCCCGCGTTGGGACTTGACTAAGTTTGTCGGTGTAAGCCGCCAGATCGGTTCGAGCATGAAATCTGTCGGCGAGATTATGTCGATCGGCAAGAGCTTCGAGGAAATCATGCAGAAAGGTCTGCGTATGATCGGACAGGGCATGCACGGTTTCGTCGGCAACAACGACGTGGAATTCGATAACCTGGACGACGCGCTGGCCAACCCGACCGACCTCCGTATCTTCGCCGTAGCCAAAGCGCTTGAAAAAGGCTACACGGTAGACCGCATCCACGAACTGTCCAAGATCACTCCGTGGTTCCTGGAAAAACTGAAAAACATCGTAGACTATACGAAAGTATTGTCTGCTTACGATAAGATCGAAGACCTGCCGGAAGATGTGCTGAAGGAAGCAAAACGCCTGGGATTCTCCGACTTCCAGATTGCCCGTTATGTTGAAAACCCGGAAGGCAACATGGAAAAGGAAAATATCCGCGTGCGCAACCTGCGTAAGAAATTAGGTATCCTGCCGAGTGTAAAACGCATCAATACGATCGCATCGGAACATCCCGAACTGACGAACTACCTGTATATGACATACGACGGCAGCCAGCACGATATCTCTTACTATCCGAACGACAAGAGCGTCGTGATTCTGGGATCGGGCGCTTACCGCATCGGTTCTTCCGTTGAGTTCGACTGGTGTTCGGTGAATGCCGCACAGACAGCCCGCAAGTTAGGCTATAAATCCATCATGATCAACTATAACCCGGAAACGGTTTCCACTGATTATGACATGTGCGACCGTCTGTACTTCGACGAGCTTTCGTTCGAACGCGTACTCGATGTCATGGACTTAGAACTGCCGAAGGGCGTAATCGTCTCCGTCGGTGGACAGATTCCGAACAACCTGGCCATGAAGCTGTACCGCCAGAACGTACCTGTATTGGGTACTTCACCACTGTCGATCGACCGTGCCGAAAACCGTCACAAATTCTCCGCAATGCTGGATACGTTAGGTATCGACCAGCCACGTTGGGCCGAGTTGACCAGCATGGAAGAGATCGACGCTTTTATCGCAAAGGTCGGTTTCCCAATCCTGATCCGTCCGTCTTACGTGCTTTCCGGCGCAGCCATGAACGTATGCCACAGTAAGGAGCAGATGATCGAATTCCTAAACTTGGCAGCCAAGGTTTCCAAAGAATATCCGGTAGTTGTTTCCGAATTCCTGCAAGGGGCGAAAGAGATAGAATTCGACGCGGTAGCCATGAATGGCGAAGTGGTCGAGTACGCAATCTCCGAACATATCGAGTTTGCCGGTGTCCATTCCGGTGACGCGACATTGGTATTCCCGGCACAGAAGATCTACTTCGAAACAGCCCGCCGTATCAAGAAGGTCAGCAAAATGATCGCCAAAGAGTTGAACATCAGCGGACCGTTCAACATCCAGTTCCTAGCCAAGAACAACGATGTGAAGGTTATCGAATGTAACCTGCGTGCATCCCGCAGTTTCCCGTTCGTATCAAAAGTCCTGAAACGCAACTTTATCGAAACGGCAACCCGCATCATGCTTGACGCTCCTTACACCAAACCGGACAAGAGTGCATTCGACATCGACTGGATCGGTGTGAAGGCTTCGCAGTTCTCATTCGCCCGTCTGCATAAGGCCGACCCTGTACTGGGCGTAGATATGAGCTCTACAGGTGAAGTAGGCTGCATCGGCGACGACTTCAACGAAGCATTGCTTTCTGCCATGATCGCTGTCGGAAATAGAATCCCGCAGAAGAACGTACTGGTTTCTTCCGGTGCCGCCAAGAGCAAGGCTGAACTGCTGGAACCGTGCCATATGCTGGCAGCCAAAGGTTACAACATCTACGGAACGGCTGGAACGGCTAAATTCTTGAATGAAAACGGCATCTCTGCGACAGCAGTTTGCTGGCCGGACGAACAGGGCGACCTGAACATCATGGATATGTTCAGCAAGCACGTGTTCGAACTGGTTGTCAACATCCCGAAAGACCACAGCAAGCGCGAGCTGACCAATGGCTATAAGATCCGTCGTGCAGCGATCGATCACAACATTCCATTGATCACCAACGCCCGCTTGGCAAGTGCCTTCATCAGCGCTTTCTGTAATATGGACGAAAAAGACATCCAGATTAAGAGCTGGCAGGAATACAAGTAAATAGGAATTTCATTATATTTGTAACCTCATTCAGGCACGGAATTCTAAGACTTCCGTGCCTATATTCATTTAGACTTATGTACAGACTGCTGACCATTCTCATTTCTTTTCTGTTCACGGCACATGCCATGTGCGCGTCAGTAGCCATCCCTTATGTATTCGTAAAAAACTATACGGTCGACGATTATAAAGCGAGCTGCCAGAACTGGGGCTTTTCGCTGACACCCGACGGTATGCTGTATGTCGCCAACAATTCCGGCCTGCTTGCTTTCGACGGCAACACATGGAAACTATATTCGCTGCCGGGACAGGAAGAGGTGACCGGCGTAACGAACTACAACGACACGATCTACACCCGCAACGAGACGATGTTGGGAAGCTGGACATACGACAAAGACGGAATCCTCCGCTATCACCCGCTGGACACGATCCCGCCAGAAGTCCGCTTCACTCCACCCCCTGTTGAAATACCTTTTACTTTACCGAAAGAAATACAGGATGCACAGCCGAGTGCCTTCGCTGCCAACGGAACGCTCTTTTTCATCGGAACCCTCACACAAGGACTATATATCACTGACTCTGACGGTACGATCCTGCAACATCTGTCTTTGCAGAACCAGCTGCAGGACAATATCGTCCGCTTTATCTGCGTACAGGACACCCGGCAAATCTGGGTGGCGCTCGACAACGGATTATCACAAATTTCTTTCGATCCTCCGATCACTTTGTTAGGAAAAAGAAGCGAGATCGGCAAACTGGTGAATGCCGGATTGGATGGCGAAGAGTTGTATATCCAAACCAACCTCGGCTATTTCAAGCGCTCATTGGGAGCCACAAGCCCTTTCATCCCCGTAAGCAAAGCCGAAGCGCAACTTTGCTTTAGGATCGAGAAAGAACCCGCTCCGACCGTTAAGAAATTATTTAGGGACACGGAAGCAGTGGGCGTATTTGCCGATGCCGAACATGTTTATCCGGCCGGTGACAACCTCTACTGGCTTTCCGTCGAAAACGAAGCCGGACTGTTTCACGTAGCGGACGGCATCGGAACATTGAAATGCCGCCTGCTCTTCGACAATTACAATATGAACCTCGTGACGAGAGGCAAACGGATCATCCCTTTGAACGACTCCCTGGTCTTGGTCTCTGCCATGCAAGGGGCTTTATTGGTCAATATCCGAGAACTGATCGGTAATAGCCTGGGCAGCACTCCCCTGAAAGTTTCGGGACTCGAATACGTCGATGCTTCCGGTATCCATCACTTGCCGATCAACACGCAACGCATTTCTCTCCCGCACAACTTCCAGGAGTTCAATGTCTGGGCAGGCACCACGATATTCACCTCCAACCACCAGATCAGCTACAAGATCGAAGGCGTATCTTCAGACTGGTCAGCCTGGCAACACGACGGGAAAATCACTTTCCTGCAATTGCCGGAAGGGAGGTATGAATTGAAAGTCCGCAAATACGTCATCAAGGGTCCCTATCCCGAACTCACACTGCCCATCGAAGTCCGCCCTCCCTGGTATAATACCGTATGGGCATGGCTGGTCTATATCACACTCGTCTGGTTTCTCGTGCAGGCCGTGCTCCGCTACAACCTGAAGAACCTGCATAAGGAAGAACAGGAAAAAGCCGAAGCCGAACGGCAAGCCGAGCAACAGCAGATGCAGGTCATAAAAAACCAGATGCTCGAAGCCGAACTGCAAAACAAGAACAACGAACTGACACTTCAGACAACAGCCCTCGTCAAACGCAACCAGGCCATCCAAAGCCTGTTGGAAGAACTGGAAAAACAAAAAGAAACGCTAGGCGAACGTTATCCGAACAAACTCTACATCCGCATGAAGACTCTGATGGAAGAGACTTTGAACAACCAGGCGGACTGGGTACTGTTCGAAAGCTATTTCAACAGCACGCACCAAAATTTCATGGACCGCCTCAGACAGCGATACAGCGATCTCACGACAGGCGATCTTCGCATCTGTTGCTTGCTCCGCATGAATCTCTCCACAAAGGAAATAGCATCCCTCATGAACGTATCCGTACGGGCAATAGAGCTGCGCCGATACCGTCTAAGGAAGCGTTTGGAGCTGGAAGGAGATACGAATCTCGTCGATTTCCTAATGAATTTCTGAAAATATTTTCTCAGATTTTCACATCTTATATACTATTACATATCAGATAATTAAATGCATCATAAAAAGACATGAGAAAGTAATGTTGTAGTATTTCTTTCTACTCAAAGCACTTGCGCAAGCCATGTAGTAGTCCTTTCTTTGTACGCTCCTGCGGATTATCCTTTCTTTGCGATCAAAATCTAATTTTCATACATGATGAAACACGAACTGGAAGATCAATTAAAGGCGTTCGAGAAGAAAGGTATCGACCGCCGCCACTTTTTCAAACTGATGGCAATGGCCGGTTTACTGACTGCTGCAAGTACCCAAAAGGCAAAAGCATTTTCAAGCAAAGCCAAAGGTAAAATTGTAATTATCGGCGGAGGTGCTGCCGGTATCAGTATGGCTGCCCGTTTAAAGAGTTGGCTGGACAAGCCGGATATCACTTTGATCGATCCCAGTGACCGTCAGTTTTATCAGCCGGGGTTCACCTTAATCGCATCGGGTGTATATCAACCGGATGACGTCTGGAGAAAGCAGGAGGACTGCATACCCAATGACATCAAATGGATTAAAGATTCTGTTGCTGCCGTCGATCCCGTATGGAATCAGGTAACGACCAAAAATAACGGAAAGATCGCCTACGACTTCCTGGTCCTGACTCCCGGAATCCAAATCAACTGGGAAAAGGTAGAAGGTATCACGCAAGCGACACTTGGACAAGGGAACGCCCACAGCATCTATGATTTCGAAGGTGCACAAAAGACTTGGAAAGCCATACAGGAATTCTCCAAGACGGGTGGACGTGGAATCTACACTGATACTTATACCAAGCACAAATGCGGAGGTGCTCCCAAGAAAATCTGTTTGTTGACAGAACACTATACCCGCAAACAGGGTACACGCGAAACGGTGGATCTGAATTTTTACACAGCATCCAAAGAGCTGTATGATGTCCCGTTTTTCACTCCCCGCTTGTTGGAAATCTACAAAGAGCGTAACATTCCTATCAACCTGAATGTACGAGTGAAAGGTGTGGATACGGCTGCCAAGCAGGTTCATTTCGAGAAGATCGAAACAGTGGGCGATCAGAAAGTCTACACTCCGTTTGTAGAAGATTATGATTTCCTGCATTTCACGCCGCCGATGTCGGCCCCCGATTTTGTAAGAGAAGCCGGACTGGGCTGGACGGAAGGTAAACTGGCTGCCGATGCCTGGGTTATGGTAGACAAAGAGACACTGGTACACAAAACATATCCGAATATCGTTTCCCTAGGAGACGTAGCCGGCATCCCGACCAGCAAAACATCCGCTGCAATCCGCAAGCAAGTGCCGATCGCAGCCAAGAACTTGATCTCGCTGATGGAAGGCAAAGAACCGGCAGAGAAATACGACGGATATGCCGCCTGCCCGATCGTGACGGACTACGGGCATGTTCTCTTGTGTGAGTTCAACTATAAGAAAGAGGCGCAAAACTCGTTCCCGTTCACGTTGCTGGACACATCGAAAGAGCAATGGGCCGCATGGCTGTTGAAGGTTTATTTCCTGAAACCCATGTACTTCTACGGAATGTTGAACGGTTGGGCATGATAACTTAAAACAACTCCCTATAATAAAAATGCCAAACTGAAAATCCCCCGGCTCGCTTGTAAGAGTACGGGGGGATTTTATTTCCTTCCGGTTCTATCTCTTATGCTTGACCAACATCAACACGGGATTCGATTCTTCGTCCAAACCGGCCGCAATCTCTTTCAACCCGCCTTTCAACTCACCTTTCCCGTAGGCCTCAACCAGCCGGTCGGCAGAAAGGGTCTCATAGGCGGCCACTTCCTCGTTTCCGAGACGGGATATCAAGTCCAACCTTTTCCGGGTCGTATAATCAGCATTGAGCACTATCGGCTTGAATACAGCCTTTTCACGGATGTCGTACATCAAGTCCGTAGTCGGGAAACCCCTTCCTTTTTCAAAATTAAACTCTTTTCCAATGGTTTGCATGAAACAATAACGACCAGTGTTCACCCCCATCGTAAGGAACATATCCGGATTTTCCGCCGGCTTTTTTACGATGAACGGGATTAATTTGTCTTTTCCGGGAATATAGCGATACACCGTATCGGAAGAGGTATCGGCAAGCAGCCAGTTTCCCTGGTCAGGCGTGATAGAGCGAACGGAAGCAACAGCAACCATATCCCCCTTTTGAACAAACGGAGCCTTGATAATGTCAAAAGGAAGCGGAATTGCCCGGGTGACACTTCCGTCCTGCTTCGATATGAGTGCATGGTAAAACTCCTTATCCCTTTTCTGCCCGTCCTTATAAGAAGCAGACATATCGTAGCAGATCAGATTGTCGGCGTCATAATCGAACACATCCAGATACTGCGCGCCCTCGGCATGCTGGAAACTCCGCTTGAAATTCCCTTGCAAGTCATAGACGAATATCTTCTTGTTCGAAGCACTATTGACAAACATCTCGTCTTTTTCCTCATCCAGGATGATCCCGTTGATAAAAGCATACTCCTCGGCTCCCTGTCCCTTCCGATTGATTTTCCTGACCGCCTTGCCTGTCTTTCTGTCAAAAACGAAGATATTGCCATCGTTGAGCAGATTCGTCACCAGCACGAACCGCTTTCCTATCGCCTTGACACTGCCTTGGGTGATAAACTCGTCGTTCGTTTCCAACGGGATGTATTCCACATCCAAAAAGTCTTGAACAACCCATTCCTTTTCCGGATAATCGGCTTTTACATCAAGAGTCATAAGTGCCTCGACCGTTTCCTGCTGCTTACAGCCGAACATTCCCATGAGAGATAAGAGGGTAAGCGTCCCAATCGTTATTCTTTTTTTCATTGCAAATTGAAATTATATTTCATTATTCATTTGTTGGTGACACTTTGCACCGCTACTTCCTTCCTTTTGTCTTGATTGCATGCCACGACAAGAATCAAAACGACAAGGAAGGTTCCATATTGAACTATCTTATTCAGACTCAATCACAATCTATACGCACAAATGTAATCATTAATTGTGGAATATGGTCTGACACATACTTCTTTTATCAACGACTTCATTACAAAAAACGAATACCTGATGGACCTTAACTGTACCTGTGTTTTAACAATTACC
>ERZ779894.1552-NODE-1552-length-23010-cov-3.235286_pt1 | contig 23010 bp, 17 predicted proteins | sample MGYA00511587_ERZ779894 | MGnify/ENA primary metagenome ERZ779894 (study PRJEB29588, sample SAMEA2160490) | human gut metagenome | biome: human gut; feature: human-associated habitat; material: faeces | place: Denmark | collected 2008/2010 ... | reverse complement strand
GGCCGGACGAAACCCTGTCCTCGCGCTGTTACCGTTGGGCGCGGGACGGGGTGAGAGCGTGGCCCCGCAAGCTCGTGGACGGGCTGTTCTTCTGGCAGAGGGAACACTGCAAGAGCAGTTATGAGAGTGAGAAATGCGGACGGCAGTTACCTCCGGAACTGAGAAATAGAGGTACGGTATGATTAGCTTGAGGAACAATGCCCAGTCAGTTTTGACGCTTCCCGTATCCGCCGAACAAACGTTGCTGAATCTTTCGCTCGGGGATGGGGGCAAGTTTCCCGATTTGTCCCTTGGAGATTCCTTTCGGTGCGCCATCAAAGATTCGGCGGGGAACGTGGAATTCATCCGGGTTGTACAGCGTGCCGGGGATATTCTGACGGTTGAACGAGGGCAGGAAGGAACCAGAGCCCGCGATTGGAAAGTTGGAGCCCGTGTTCAACTCCGCATGACGGCGAAGACATGGGAGGAAATGGCCGGAGAGCATTGGAGGCGCGTCATGGACGCTTCGGGGCTCCCCATCACGCCTACAGTGGTGGACCCCTCTTCATTTAGCTTGCCGGGGGACTTCGTTTCCCTCTTTGCACAGACGCGTTCCTTCCGGTTGTACACGGGCGACGGAACGTTTCTTTATGGCTATGTAGCCAACGCTTCCCTCTCGGGTAATGCCACGCTCATCATTGTGGAAGGGATAAGTCTTCCTTCCTCTGTCGTCGCCGTCGATATTGGATTGCCGTTGAATGTGCATCCTAAGGCGGTGAACGCCGCTCCTGTTGCTCACTTGATGGATTCCGCCGCCCACTCCGCCATCATTATTCCCCTCAAGGGAGACATCGACGAGATTAAAGAGATCCTCAGCGGACTCGTCCGTTCGGACGGGACCATTGATGCCGCCATGCTTCCCCCCGCCACAAAGAAGACCCTCGGCGGCGTGATCATCGGGAAGGGGCTGAAGGTCAACGACGCGGGGGTCGCCCAAGTCGACGAAGCTGTTTTTGCGAAAGTCCCCAGTGCCGCCAATGCGGATTTGGCATGGGCCGCTAATCGCCTACGCAGGGAAGGGGGCGTCGATACAGTCTGGAATTGGGCGGGACAGGGAGGACAGCCCTCGCATGTGTGGGGAAGCAATGACGGAACAAACATGCTCGCTTGGAATCCCGCCAATTTCAGCGTGAATTATGCCAACAGTTCCAACTACGCGAATAGTGCGGGAAGCGCTCCTGCGAACGGAGGGACGGCTGATGTCTGTAACGGTATACAAGAATTAACCAGAAACAAGCTCCCTTCGGGGGGGACATGGGGTTTCATAGCCTATGTTTCCTATAGGCAGGATGACAACTCATATAACCAAATAGTGAGTGGAATAAGAGCTGGTGATTCAATAGTTTTTCAAGGGGCATCTGGGGTAACAGGATTAGCGATAAGGAAGGCATGAGGATGAAGCCCAAAGCCGTAGGAGAATCCGATGCCGGTTATTGATGTGACAACCTTTACCGGAATGCGTCCCGCCGTTGCCGGTCACCTGCTTGAACAAAACGAGGCACAGTCGGCATTCAATGTGGATACATCCACAGGTGTCCTATCCCCCGTGTATGCTTCCCGGCTGGAAGCGCAGTATCCTTTCATTGCGGGCTCCCTCTTTCGTCATGATGCCCGCGCATCGGGGAAGGGGCTCGTCTGGCGGGTTTATCCCGACAAGAGGCAGTTTGTTGAATCGCCAGTCGCCGGAGACCCGCATTCGCGCCTGTACATGAGTTCTCCCAATGGCCTCCGATTCATCGACGGACACGGGAACGAATACGCCCTCGGCATCAAGGCACCGGAGAAGGCCCCGCGCATTGGAGATGCGGGGCAACGGGGCGGGCCGGTATCTTTCGACGCAGAGACGAAGACCATGACCTTCACGTCGACGGATCGTGCGGCGTGCCCTTATCTTACTCCCGGGGGGAAGGTGGTTTTCTCCGGGATGCCGCCCTCGCCCCTCGCAGCAGGCACGACATATTCCGTACTGGAAGGCGTTCCCGACGGACAGGGTGGGCATCGTTACAGGCTTGGTAATCCGGCCTCCTCCTCCCCTAATACGCCCATAGCTTTCGCTGACGGCACGGCGCAGTGCTCTGTAGCCTATGAAGGCCGGCAACAGAACCGCGTCTATGTCTTCACTGTGGTGAACAGCTATGGGGACGAGTCCGCGCCGAGCCTGCCCGCCAGTGTCACAACCGATATTTCGTGCAATCAGCGTATCCTCGATCTCGTGTATGCGCCCGCTGCAGGTGAGGCCCCTATGGCGAAAAAGCGGATTTACAGGCTGGCCACGGGAGAGAACGGAAATTCGGACTACCTGTTCGTTGCGGAAATCGACGGTGGGCTTACCGAGTTTACGGACAACCGCCTCGACGTGGAGCTTGCGGAATCGCTTCCATCCCTGAACTGGCGACAGCCCGACCCTGGACTGCGCCATGTCGCGTCCCTCCCCGGAGGGGTCCTTGCGGCACATACTGCGGGTGGCGTCTACCTCTCGGAATCCTATAAGCCCTACGCATGGCCGGAAGCCCACAACTACACTTTTCAGGGGCGTATCCAGACCATAGCCGTTTCGCAGCGCACGCTGTTCGCGCTCACGGAGAGCGTCGTGCACGCCCTGACCGTGGACGATCCTGCCTCGGCATTCGCCACGACACTCGACGGGTATGCGCCGTGCCTGTCGGCTGACGGAACCGTCACTTCTCCGCTCGGAGTCCTTTTTCCCTCTTCGGACGGCCTCTATCTGGTGTCACAGGGTATGACCTCTCCTCAAAACGTAACCGACGGGCTCATCAGTGATCGAGAATGGCATGACCTGAACCCGTCATCTTTTTTCGCGGTGTTCTACGACACCACGTATCTCGCCTTTTATCGGCGCCTGAACGGGGAATACGGAACGCTGATGCTTGACTTCGGCAAGAATGGGCAGGCCCGGATGCGGCTCATGGACGAGTGGGGGATGGCGATTGTCGTCGTACCCGGTGGACGGAAAATCTATTATGCCAAGCAAATAGGCAATACTGGCGAAAGCGGTCTGTATGAAATGTTCGGCAATGAAGATGCTCCTTATATAGCCACATGGCGTTCCAAGGAATTTGTTTTTCCGACTCCGGTGAACATGGCGGCGGCTATCGTCGAGAGCGAGGGCGACGAGATGGATGGCGGCGAAGAGGAAATCCTGTTTTGGGGCGGGGCCGTTGGGGATCAGATGTCTGGCGAGATCCCCTTTGGCGATGAGGATTCGGACGTGTATCCCGGCGGCACTCCCATTTCTTCAGTGCTCCGTGTCTTCGCCGACGGGAAACTCCGGGCAACGCTGTATGTGAAGCCCAACAGATTTATGCGGTTGCCGCAAGGATACGCGGCACGGCGTTGGGAGTTTGAAATCACGACGCTCAAGCCTGTGAAGAGGATCGCCATAGGCACGGCGATCGAGGAGCTGCGATGAAAAATCCGTTGCCGCCCGTCCCTGCGAGGACGGACCCAGAATTGAGAGCCTTTCTGGAGTCGGTGCGGTCAGCCGTCAAGACAATTCTGGAGAGGGGGAATCTGAATGCGGGCGATTTGAAGGATGCTGGCATCATCACCGCCGAGCAGGCCGATCGCCTGAAAGGGCGGGGAGGGAAGTAGGATGTATGGCATGACCCACAAGTCGGCGCTGCCGGACGTGGCCCTGTATGAGCTGTACGATCGCCTGAAGGATGCCGGCCGATTCCACGAAACGTTTTACGATGGCGAGATTGAAGACAGCCACCACGGCTTTCGGGACTATGCGCGCCGCCCGGACATCCATTTATGGGCCTTGATCCACGGCGGCGAGCTTTCCGGCATGTGCTGGCTCACGCATGTCTGCCACGGCGGGACGGCCTTTGCGCATTTCGCCATGCTGCCGAACCTGCACCCGCTGGTGACGCTGCGTCTCGGACGGTTCGCCGTGGCCTCCATGCTCCGGCTGCGGGACGAACGCGGGGCGTTCATTTTGGAGGCGTTGCACGGCACGACGCCCGTACGCCGCCCAAAGGCCGTGCGGTGGGTCCAAAAGGTGGGTTTCGTCTCGGTGGGCGAGCTGCCGTATGCGGTTTTTATGGCGGATACGGGCCGGAATGAGCCGGGACTTATCAGTTATGCGGACCGGACGACGGCTCCGGGCGCATGGTGCGGAGAAAAGGAATGAGAATTTACACGCGGATTGAGATGGAAATACGGACGGGACGGGTGTTGCACGCCTGTTCCAGCGAGTACGCGGGGCCTATTGCCTGGCTGAAGGGCGGCAAGGGCGGCGGCAGTTCCACCACCAACATCAGTTCCGAACCGGACAAGGAATACAATGCCCGCATGGCGAAGGTGGCCGAACGCCAGCAAGCGCTTTCCGATCAGTTTTTCAACTGGTGGCAGACAGTGCAGGCCCCGGTGGAGCAGGCAAACGCCGATGCGCAGCTCGGCCTGATCCCCGCACAAACGGATATTGTGAGGGAAGGTCTTGAAGGGTTCAAGGGCATCCAGACGGACTTCTACAACGCCTCCCGCCCAACCTCCACGGAAACCTACGCGGGACGGGCGGTAACCGACGCGAACATGGCGCTGTCCAAAGCCACGGGCAGCATGAACCGGAACATGAGCCGGATGGGCATCAGTCCGACAAGCGGCGCGGCGCAGTCGGCCAGCCGCGATTTGGCCATACAGGGGGCCGCGTCCATTGCGGGGGCCGCGAACACGGGCCGGATGCAGGGCGAAGAGATGAACCTGAAAAAGTTGTCCGGGGCGATGGCCTACGGGCTCGGAGGGTAACGCATGAAACTCATGTCGTATACGTCGGCGATGCAGCAGGGATTTGTACCCCGGCTCCAGAGCATGATGCCGCAGGCTCCGCAGGGGCCGAGCCTTGCTGGTGGGATGCTCGGAGTCGGAGTGGGGCAGGAGGGGGATGGAAGCCTCATCCCCACGCCGCAGGGGGACGCCGGAGGCGATGCGCTCAAGGAACTGCTGCCCCAGTCCGGGCCGCAGCAAACGCAGCCCGGCCAGCAACCCACGCAGCCGGGGATGGGGACCATGCGGCAGAACGTCACCCCGGACGTGCGCGGTCAGCTCCGGCAGGGCATCGGGCTTGAGACGCAGTCTGCGATGAAGGCGGCTGGAGGTGCGTATGCCTAGAGGATTGTTCCAGATGGGGACGCTCGGCTGGACCCCGGCGGCGCAGCTCGCCACGCAGAATCAGGAAGGGGCCGCGCGTTCCTATGCCTCGATGGACAAGGCCGTGAACCAGACGCAGACCACCAAGGTCAGTGGGGGAAGCAGTAATATCTTCGGGGATATTCTTCCTGTCGTCGGCGCGGCTGCGGGGTTTGCACTCGGAGGAGCGAATCCCTTGGCGGGAATGGCACTCGGGAGCACGCTGGGCGGCGGCATAGGTTCGGCAATAGGCGGGCAGAGTGCGGCGACGCTTGGTGGACTTGGAACGTTTGCGGCTGGAACTCTCTCCGATATGTCGCTGAAGTCCGGTGAAGGGGTACAGAACCTTATTGGAGACGATACCGCGAAAAAGAATATTGCTAATCGGCTTGGGAAATTTTGGTAGGAGAACGTATGGGACGAGGTGGTTACGCAAGTTTGGCGGAGGCTGCGCCGATTAACAGTTTTGGCCAAGATTTTCTCGGCGGGGCAGCCGCAGGCGAGAAGATGCGGCAAGTTGTCGGGGATATACAGATCAATGACCGACTGAAACAGATCGGCGACGCGGTGACGCAGGCGGGAGGCTCGATAGACGGAATCGACCCGACGCTGTTTTCCGACCCCGTGGGGTTACGGGCGCTCGGCGAGTATACGACGCAGTACAATTCCTCGCAGGAGGGGTTGCAAAAAGCTTGGAAGAATCACGATCAGGCAATCATGCGTATGTTCGAGACAACAACCTATGCACCGCAGGCTTTCAAGCAGAGTGGGGATCCCTCCATATTGGATCAGGCCTCGGACAAACTCGGGTTGCCCTATCAGACGCAGTATAACCCTGAGACGAAACGCCATGAAGTGATGTACGCCGGACGATTCGGGCCGGAGGCCACAGGACAGAGTTTCACGTCTGAGGAGTTGAGCAACCTTTACGGCGGGCTTGCCAAAGATCCGAAACGGTTCAGCCAACTTGCCTTCCAGTATTCTCTGGCGACGATGCGCCAGAACGAGGACTACCTGAAAGATCCGAGCAAATGGCTGTACGACAACGACGGTAAAACCGTGTTCGTGCCACGCAAGATGATGACTGCGAACGGCTTTCGGTCAGGGTACATCGTGACGGACACGGCAAACAAGACGTCCAAGTTCATGACGAACGAAGAACTGCAACAGGCAGGCGTATTCCCGAAAGACCTTCAGACCATGAAGGGGCTGTTTGACATGGAAAAGGGCCGGGCGGACATGGCGAACGACAAGGTACGCCTCGGCTATGAAGGACAGCGCGTCTCACAGGGATGGGCAACGCACAACCTCAACCGTGAGCGGTTCGAGTACGAAAAAGGCGATGGGCTGATTCCGGGAATGCCCGGCATCAACCGAAAGGGTTTCAAAAAGACAATGGACGCCGATTTCAATCAATGGATGGCCGCAGCGGGGTATGCTGAGAAAAACGGTGTCTTCTACAAGCCGGAATACAACAAAGACGGAAGCATCGCTGTTGACGACGAAGGAAAACCCAAGCTGAGGGCCATGTCACCCGCAGAGGTTGGAGAGGCACGGGCCGAGCATCAACAAGATTTCGTGAAGCGATACACGGGGCAGTCGGCTCCGGGACAGGGGGGAGATGTTGGAAATATCATTCTCTCTCGTGGGTTGGAGTATAAAGGCGGTAAGCCCTCCGTGCCCCCTGCTGGCAATGGCGGGAATATACCCTCTCAGGGAAAAACCTCCACTGAACAGCCTGCGCGTCTCGGTGGGGGGATGTTCGGCAATTCTGTCGGACCCACCGATAAGCCCCAAAGAGCAGAGGATGCAAAACTCAGTGGGGCTATGCCGGGAACTGCCGCTTCTAGCTCTACACAGGAAAAGGAACGGATACTGCCGCCCAAGGGCAGTGTATGGGAAAGGATGCCTGACAAATACGAGGCTTACACCAAGGTATTCGGAAAACGTCCTGATAAAGTGAAACCCGCTCTTGCCGTGAAGGAGCTAGATGCCGAGCTTGAGCGACTGGCAGAGGAAAAATTACGCGAAGGGATGGATAGGCCGAACTGGTGGGAGGCAGATCTACGCGGCCTTGGTTCCGAAGGGGCGCTGAAGCCTGCCATCGAAAAGGCGAAACAATTCATCATGGACGAAATTTTGACATCAAAAGGTTATTACTCTTCTCAAAGCTAGATGAATTTATTGCTGTTCTTTGACAACCGCATAGAGAAAAGGAGGAGAAAACAAGGGCCGGGTTCCTCACGGTTCCCGGCCCTGCTTTTGTAGTCAACCCTCACACCCTAGGGGCTGTAAGGTGTGCGGCTTCCTTGTCCGATGCCTCGACCATCCATGCGGGGAAGTCCACATTGACGCGTTTGGTCTTCACGTTGGGCCGTTCCGCTTTGGACATGTCGGCAAAGGGCATCACACTGCCGCCATCATCAAAGTATTCATCAAAATCATTCGCTTTCATAGGCAGTTATCTAATGGATTGAATCCTCTCTCGCTTAAAGCCGTGGGCTTCGTTTTCCCGTAAGCTCATGGTCGGGTTATTTCATCAAGGCAATGATTGCGGCGATGATCGCCACTGTCTGGGCGGTGATGATACCCGCTACCCATTTGATGGTTTCGGCTTTGGCCTTCTGAATTTCGAGACGGACGCCGTCGATTTCCTTCATCAGGCGCAATTCTGTTTCCCGCAAGTCGCCCTTGGAGGCGCTGGCGCTCCTTTGGCTCTCGTCAAAGCGTTCCAGCACTTCCACGATGGTTTTCGCGGCTTCCTCGCCCACAGCCTTCTCAAGTTTCTTTCCGTCATCAAACAGCAACATGGGGGATTCCCTCCGTTGGGTGCAGGATACAGGATCATGTTCCCAATGCCAATGGGAATCAGCGTGCGCTCATGGCGCGGGCGTATTCCAGCAGGAGCATTGCCGGGTTCTTTTCGTCCGGCAATCTGTCGTCAAGGGAGTGCAGGGCGGCGGTCATGCGCTCGGTGAAGTACCGTTCCCACTGCGCTCCGATGCGGGCGCCGGAGAAAGGGCGGTCGGGAGCTTGCTTGTAGACGCGGCTTTCCAGCGCGGTGAAGACGGGAATGCTCATGGAGATCAGCCTGCTGCATAGGCGCCCGAAGGTACGGTAGTAGTGCTGTTGGGCCTCCCGGATTTCGGCGGCGAGTTCCAGCATGGCGGCTTCGTCGAAGCGCGGAGCCGCGGGAATGTACATGGGACGCGACTTAGCCTGCTCGTCAAGGTAAGATGCCAATCCAAAATTGGATTGGTTAAAATTGTCAGATAGTTGTTCGATAAGATCCTTAATCGAACGCATGACATGAAAATGCGTCTTCCCGAAGAACTTTGCGACTTCAAGGGAGGTGGTAGCGGGACGTCCATCGTGGAGAGAAACGGAAGGGACGGGATCGGAGAGAAGAAGAGCCTGACTCATATGAGCCTCCAAGTGATTAGTAGTTTGGCATTGGATATGAGAAATGCCGGGTCTCAACTACGCCACTTGGAGCGCTGCTCTTATTCCCCGTGAGGGTATTGTATTAGGAGCTATCAACCCGGCAAAATATGCATGGATAGATGGGCACTATAGCCCAAAAAGAAACCCAGCAAAGAGCCGGGCAGAGACGCGCGTAATTTTTTGAGCCAGCGGCGCGGACACTGCCAAGTGAAATAGTGAAGGTAGTCTCATTGAAAGCGCGTAAAAAGTCAAGAAAAAGCCCCGCACGAGGCGGGGCCAAGAAGAAATTACAGATTAGTATCTGCTGGAATAATGGCTTTGATGACTTCCGTGGCTCCCATGACTTCCGTGGCTACGGTGGCTATAGTGCGCCGCAATCAAACCACTACCGTTGTGTCCTTCAATCAGATCAGAAAAATACAGCTTTCCCGAGTCGGACGTGGTCAACGCACTGTCGTTTGTGATGGATGAGGTCGCCTGTGCTTCGGACTTGTTGAGCCCGAGACCGGATGCGACAAAACTGGCAAATAGGAACAGTAAGTAAACAGCCTTTCTCATACTTCCTCCCGTATAGGTTGTATATGTTCAAGCGGCAGTGAGACGGATGTGCTGAAAAATCCTGCACAGTCCTCCTGCCGAGTACATTCCGAACATTGTTGTACATATCGGTTTTTCCATGTTGAAATGGATTGCCGGGCAAAGGGGCGGATACGCGGGGTACAGAGGCAAAGAGGAATATTATAAACAGAAACAGGAAGCCCACGGCGATGCATATAGAGTACGGCTAAAGCGAGTTCTTCCTTGTATTCATGGGGGGATACGGCAATACGTTCCTTATTCGCTGCGGCATATCCACAAAGTTCCAGCCCCATCAAGGCATAGTGGGAGCAGAAGGGAAAATAGCTGTAGACGTGCTCAGCAAAATGGAGCAATCGCTTGTAATTGAGCTTTGTTATGACATGGCGAATTTCTATATATGCGCCGCATTGTGCCAAATTGTAGATACCGAGTTGCGTTTTATCGAAACTTCCTTTTTTCCCGACAAGTTCATCGTGGATTTGATCTATTTCGGAATGGAGCGAAACGCAAAACAAAGTATTTGCCGATGCAGCATGGGCTGCATCACGAGCAAATGTCATATCTGAAAATGTTTTACCGTTTGTCAGAATGTTGATGACGGATTCTGGGTGTTCCTTCGTGCATCGGTATAATAGACGGATAAAGTTATCTTTGAGAAGTGTTGGTTCTCCACCAGTGATACAGATATGAGGGACATGCTTGCCATGAAGCAAATCCAGTATATTTTCCGCTTGTTGCAGGAGCTCGGGAGCATGCTTCTGAGGAGGCTGCGGGCACATGAGGCAATTGCAGTTACAGGCTTCAGTAAGCATGAGTGAATTTTGCAGGGAATCTTTTTCCCAAAGGACGATAGCAGTGCCGCTGTCGTTGAGGCAAACAATATCGCCTTCTTTGACTTGATCCAAGTCATCGGCATGCCAGAGTGTGTCGGGATGTAGAAACGTTCCTTTTTCTCCATTGGTAATGCACCCCGCGTATCCTAGGCAGCCCATGTCCAAGTGCGGAGTAACCAGAATGGCTTTGCTCCGGGCATAGAACGGTCTTCTTGTCGTTACTGCCTCACCGATGATGGGAGCAAAAGCTCCTGATGCCTGTCCGTTAATTGTGCGCATGTCGTGCCACCAGTGCCGGATTTCGGGTTATCCAGCTCCAAATAATGGAATCTTCATCATCACTGCTGTTTCTCAATAATTCAAAGAGTCCTGTAAAAAGTGTTTTGTGTTTGATACAAAACGGAGAATTTTCCATGTTTCTCAGTTCATCACCGGTTTCCAGGTAGTTCCGAACAGGGTCAGTGCCACAATAAGCCTGATAGACACACCATGCACAGGAAGGAGTCGTTTCGACACAGGCCGTAGCAGTCATTTGTTTCAGTTTCGGACCTGCAAAAATTTCCTGATATGAGTCGTGTAGAACATTGCCCAGACAGAAATGCCTGTCCCCCATGCGCGCCAGCATTCTTGCCTCATCGGAAGGAAAAACAGAACCGTCAAAGTCATAAATGACGCCGCTGATGCCCGCACCTGAAGGGGACTGGAGATCCACGAAACCTGTAGAGAACGGTGTCAGGATTCTAGACAGGAGGAGTGTAGCGAAATGTTCAGGGAAAAAGACGGATTTGTTTTTTTCCAGAATATATTGGAGAGCCCGAAGATACTGGCTTGTAAAGGCGGCCATGCTGTAACCTAGCGTGTTGGCCTGTTCTGCGGCAAAACCATAGGGATTCAGAGAGCGGATAAAGATACCACTCATACCTTGGCGGATATACTCGTCAATGACTTCTTCGAGTCGATGAAGGGAAAAAGCCGTCGTCGTCATCAGCGCGTCTACGCCGTCATGACCAAGAATACGGCGGGAGGTATCCAGCCTTTCAAGAAAGCGGTCGTATGAGCTACCACCGGTTCTCACTATTCGGCATTTATCATGAATTGTTTTCGGGCCATCCAGTGAAGTGGAAACCGATATATTGTGATCTCGGCAGAACAACAGCTGCTCTTCCGTGATGCCAATCAAATTTGTACAGATGACGAAACTGACATTCTTATTTAAGAGAGCGGCCTTCTTTTCAGCATAGGTTACTGTTGCCGTGATGACATTCCAGTTGAGAAGTGGTTCTCCGCCTTGAAATTCGATTTTAGGGTGCTTGGTAGGAGATTCAAAAATCATATCGACGATTTTTTCCGCCACATCAACAGGCATATCGTACTTGTAGGCATCCTGTTCAGCACACGAAACCTGGCAATACTCACAGCGTTGGTTACAGCGTAACGTGATGACCATCATGTGAAGTGAAGTAAACTCACGGAGAAATGACTTTCGTGATCTGTATTTTGCGGCTATTTTTTGTAATGCCACCTCAGGATCATCTTGAGCGACGAAAAGCTTTCCCTTCAGATTCAGAAAATCCTCTGAAGATTCATCAAACTCGTGCCTGACGAGTGAATCAAAGCGATTTTCCTCCAAAAAAAGGAATTCGCCACACTCATTGACCATTAGGACATCATGTTCAGGAAACCTTGCAAACTGAAAAGGCAACATCTGATACATGCTATTTGCTCACAGGTGAAAAGGCGTATTCAATAATAATATTGCGCAACTGCCCAAACTCTTTTTGTAAATCTATGCGAATTTGTTGATCTATGAGATCATTCATAAATTGCTTGAGGAGATCCTCGCTGAGGCTGGAATGGGCTTTTGCTGAGATGGTGATTTCGACATCAAACTCCCCAACAGGCTGAACAGAGACAAAATACTGCTCGCTATATTTGCCGGAAACGGTGAGGACGGAATCCCTTTCAAAGAATTTTTTACTGGCAAGGATAGTTCCTTTCATACCGTCTTCACCAAGTTGAAAGGGAACCTGTTGTTTTTCCATGTAATCATTCTCCTAGAGAGATTTGTTTTATGCACAACAATCTGTAAGTTTTTAAATACTCGTTATTCTATATTTTGAAAAGTTCAAAGAACAGCGCGTATGAAAAAAGGCCACCCGAAGGCGGCCTGTATTTTGCATCAATCCTTTTTCCAAAACTTCCACCAGCTCCGGGGAGGGCGGTTTTTCTCTTCCCCCGGGAGGTTCTTCAAGGAAAACAGCGGGGCGTATTTCGTCATATCCCGATGCGCCGCCAGCGGCTGGAGGGATTCCTTGGCTATGCGGCACTCGGTGATGACATCATTCAGGGCGGAACGGATTTCACGGGCATGGTGAGGGGCAATCACCTTTGACTCTACAAGAATCCGTTGCACATCGCCAAGCGCAACCCCAGCGCGGGCCACGGACGTCAATACTTCCGCCCGGCTTTGGGCCGGAGGGACAGACTCTTCCTCTGATTCGACTTGTGCTTCCAACCATTGGAGAAGAATCGTATTTCCGAGCACTGCGCACAGCCGTGGGAGCATTTCGAGCCCCGGGAGATAGCTGTCCCCTGACTTGAGGTAACGCTTGATCACCGACGGGGAGACATTCAGCCGCTCGGCAATTTCATCGGTCGTAAGGGCGCTTTCATCCTTCGCAAGTTGAAACGCTTCCGTTCCGGTCATGTTCTTCAAATCCGCCATGTGGTCTTTTTCCTCAAAAGGATACGCTGATTGTCTTCCGTAAAGGCTATATTCACTCCGTGATAACGCCATATGTATAAGGAGGCAATCATGAGCTTGAGCAAGGAAGAACTCGTGCTGACCGCATGTTTTCTCAAGAGTACGGATATGTCGATTTCCATTGAGGATGCACTGGGCGATGTGAAGCAAATCTCCACGAGTCTCCCCGAGTCGTTTGACCCTGCTCATAGCCGTCTGCTGGCAAAGGCCGCCTGTATCCTGCTTGCGTCGAACCGCTTGTCCCCGGGAGACGCGATAGCTGAAGCTCAGAAAGTTATAACCCTTGCCGGACTCTGATACTTTCCTGTATCATTGGCATAACGCTCCTCCTTTTCTCTTTGTTTTTAACACATTGAAATGGAGGAGTTTTCTTTGAAGACAATCGGCGAATACCGTGCCCGTTACCCGCAGCTCCGTGAGCTTACAGACTATCAGCTTACCCGTGCCGTCTATGACACCACGGCCCCGGACATGCCGCTGGAGGATTTTGCGAAAGCGTTCGGAGGGGTGACGGAAGAAGACCCCGAAGAAGTCAGGATTCAGGAGTATAACCTTTCCCATCCCGACGATACCATCCGTCGGGAGGACATGGGGAAGGCGAGCCTTCTCTCCGACACGGGGCATGGGATCGCCGCAGGCATCAACGAGCTTGCGGCAATCCCTTTCTGGCTTGCGGAGGAGGCGGGCATTGAGTCCGCGGGCAAGGCCAAAGACTATTTTCTGAAAAGCGCCGAGGAGAAGCGCAAGGGCTATTCCCCGGAAATGAAGTTGGCTCGGGCAGAGGAGTTCTTCACGGAGGAGCCCGACGGTTCTTATGGTTTTGGCGGGGCATGGACGTCTCCCCGGAAGATTTTGGGAAGCGTCGCTGAATCCGCGCCCGGCATGGTCGGGGGGATGGGCCTCAGCGCACTTGCGGCACGCGGGCTCATAAAGGCGGGGCTTTCGCGCGGGCTTGCGTGGGCGGTAGGGTCTTCGGTAGGCGAAGGGACCATCGGCGGCGCACAAAACGCGCTCAATGTCCATGAGACGATTTTAGCCATGCCCGAAGACAAGCTTGCGGATTCGCCGGAGTATCAGGAACTTCTGCAGCGTACGGGGGATCCAAAGCAGGCGCGGGAGGAGTTGGCCAACTCCGTAGCCGCAATGACGGGGCTCAAGACTGGGGCTTCCACTGCGGTCTTGTCCGCGCCGTCCGGCTATATGTTCGGCAAGATCCTTGGCGGGGAGACGGGCAAAACGCTTCTGGGGACGGCGGCCAAGCAGGGGGCGGCTGAATTCGGCGAAGAGGCCGGGCAGAGCGGCGCGGAACAATATCTCTCTCAAGCGGAACTGCAACGCGCCGATCCGACCATTGACCCTATGAGCGGAGTTGGGGAAGCGGCTGTAAGCGGCGGTTTTGCCGGTATGGCGATGGGTGGCGGCATGGGCGGTTTCGGGCATGTGCTCGGGGGCCGTGCGCAACAGCAGCCCGGGGCTCCTGCGGTCTCCGATGCGCAACCAGTTCTCCCACCCGAACAGCAGGCGGCCTTGCCCGAAGGTGGGCATGGATCCCCTCTTGAGCTTGGTCCCGGTCAGAACATCGTCATGGGAACGGACAGGGCATACGAAGACCCCATCGCCACACCGCCTCCCACCTCCCCGCTGCAGAAGGGGATGGAGGCCATCCTTGGCGGTCCTCTCGGCCTTTCCACTGCTCCCGCCGCGCCCGACTTCGCCGTTACGCCGGGCGGGCGTGCCGTGTCCGCGAATGGCATCGTGCAGCCGGACGCCTTTGGCCCCATCGCGGCGGGGATGCGTTCCGACATGCCGCCGTTGCTGGCGGATCAGGTCTATGACGTCGAGTATTCCGTAGTCCCGGGTGCGCCCAAAGCGCTGAGCGAAGCTCCACGGGGGCTTCCCTTGGGGCAGGACAAATCGCCCGTCGCACCGGAGTCTCCTCAATCCGTTGCCGTGCAGACCGACGGCGAATCTACTCCGTTGCAACTTACGCGCATCAACGACAAATCCTTCATGCTGCACGGCGACACCGGGCCTTTCGAGGAGGCAATCAAGGCGGCGGGAGGACGGCTGGACCGCAAGGTTGGGGGATGGCGTTTTCCGCTTGCCAGAGAAGGGGAAATCAGGGAGTTGTTTGGTATCCCTCTCGGCGCAGAGACAGTGCCGGGAGACAACTTTGTCTCCGAAGTACCGGAGGCGTCACCGGAAGTCCTGCGGGAAACTCCTTTGCCCGTATCCGGCGATATGGCAATGTCCGGGCAAACCGGACTGGAGGTAACACATGGCGGTCTACAGCAAGGAACGCCCGGGGCTGGAACTGGAGAGCTTCTTTCGGAGTCTGTACCCGTCGACGCGGCGGGGAATCCGGGAGAACTGGCTGCGGCTGCAAGAGGATCCGGACGATACCATGGGGATTTGGGAAATAGACCTGATCTGGATACGGCTTTACCTGGAGTTGATGGCAGAGAGGCCGGACTTGGAGCCGCTGTTCAACGAACCGCGGGATCTGTCGAGGTTCCCGGAGAAGGGCGGGGCCAGAATGTGTCCTTCAACCAGATTCCTACGATTCCTGACTCGGGAAGATCTGCTTCTGGACGAGGAGATGAGCCAGCATTTCGAGGATTGCCAGAAGTGGGACGCGATGTATCCGGAGGAAGCAAAGGAACGAAAAATGCGTCGTTTGAGAAAAATGGGCGGAAAGGAATAGAGCGGAAGCTGCTTCGGGCCATAGAACGTCAGCAGGGCGGGGTTTCTCCTGAAGCCGAGGCATGGGCGCACGGATTGAACCCGCAGGAACGAAAGAAGGCTTACGAACAACTCGTACTGAACGAGTTCAAGAGACATACGGCGTCCGAACTCGGTGTGGATGAGGAGAGCCTCAGATTTATCCCAGTACGGAAGGACAGCGAAACCTCGCTCCGGCTGAAAGAGATCGGGGGTGTTTTCGGACAGGATGTCGTCATTTTCAAGGATAGTTCGTCCGTTCAGACAGGCATCCGCGGCGCGTCTGTTCCGACCATTGAGCATGTGGTGTTCATGGAGGGGAGCGCGGAGAGAGAAAAGCCTTATCTCTTCGTCCTCGGGCATGAACTCCTGCACAGAATGCGGAGCGAAGACCTCAAAGCATATAAACAATTCCAAGAATATCTGTTGGATGACCTTCAGGAAGGTGCCATTCCCCGTTACCGTGAAAACCTCGATCGTCGAACGGGGGGCGACGGAACCGTGGCCCGGATGTCGGATGAAACTATTCTGGAGGAGATCGGGGCCGACCTCGTGGGCAAGCGGCTCACCGAAGAATCGTTCTGGGCGAAGATGGCCGATGAGCGGCCAAGCCTGTTCGCGCGGGTGTCCCAGTTTGTCCGCGACTTACTGGACAGGGTGACGGCCGCATTCCGTGCGGATCCCCTGCCCGCAGCATGGGTGAAGGATTTTGACGCGATCCGCCGCCATATCGATGCCATGATGGGGCAGTGGGCGGAGAAGAACGCACGGGCAAAAACCGGCGGTACGCCGCCTCACTCTGGAAACACACGGGAGGTTCTTGATGGAAGAGACGAAACTGTACGGAACGCCGGAAGAAACGGCGGAGAAGGAAGCGATCATGCAGGTGGACTTCTCCAAAGCAACCGGGGAAGACATGGCGCGCCTGTTGACCTCGTGGGCGACGGAGGACGAGGAGGAGATGGAGGACGCGCTGCACAACCTGCCCCGGAAGGACGGGAAGGTGAACGGCCCCGACAGCCTGTAGCCGTCAAGATTCCGAATAGGGCGGACGAACCCGCACATTACGAGCTTCTGGAAGCCGACGATGTGCGGGCTTCCCATCTGCCTTCCAGAGGTTTTCAGAAGAACCCCGCATATGGGCTGGAGAACGAGCGGCGCTACCATGACGAACCGGGCAGCCGGGCCAAGGTCATGGAGAACGCAGCTAAGCTCGATCCGGCTTTCCTCATGGAGTCCGTGGACGCAAACCACGGGGCTCCCGTCATTGATCATGACAACAACGTCCTCGGCGGCAACGGGCGGGCCATGTCCATTGCCCGGGCCTATGAATCCTTCCCCGAACGGGGCGAACAGTACCGCGAGGCGCTGAAAGCCAATGCCGACAGGCTCGGCATTGATCCGGCGCAGGTGGACGCCATGCATTCGCCCATGCTGGTGCGCCGACTTGAGCGCGGCATGTCGCGGGAAGAACGCCAGCAGCTTGTCACGGCCATGAACGATGACTTCAAGGACGCCAAGGAAAAGCGGGCGTCCGGGAAATCTCGCGGCGAACGGTTCGGGAGGCGGACGCTGGATATGCTCTCCGCCGGATTGAAGGACGCCGAGAGCCTGCGCGAGTACTTTGATACGCCCGCTTCCGTAGCCGTCGTCGAACGGATGATGGAGGATGGCGTGATCCAGCGTTCCGAGCGCAATGCGTTAGTCGGAGCCGACGGTCTGCTCAATCCTGACGGCAAGAAGGTTGTCGAGGAAGCTCTTCGTGGTCGTATCGCACGAAGTTACGAGGCATTGGCGAAACTTCCGGCTGATGTCGTGGGCAAGCTCGATGCCGTCATCCCGCACATTCTGGTGGCCGAAGGCATCGGCAAGCCGTGGAACATCACAGAACACGTCAGGGATTCCGTGGATCTGCTGGTCGGTTTCAAGGGGAGCGGCGTCAAAGAGCCGGACACCTACCTCAAGCAGGTGAACATGTTGACGGGCCGGGCTCCCGTACAGGATTTCTCCAAGCAGGCCATAGCCCTGTTCCGCATGGCGCTGGACGCGAAGAAGGGCGAATACGTCAAAGCGTTCGAGAGCTACCTCAAGAACGCCAAATTATCCCCGGAAGCGGGTAATATTCCCGGCGTTGCGAAACCGCAGGACAAGGCCTTCCGCGATGCCTTCGGGATGAAAACGGAAGCTACGCCGAACAAACCGGAAAAAGCGGAGGATGGAAAGCCGGAGGCGAAGGAGCAGGCTGTGCCAGAAGTGCGGGAGAGTCGAACGGCCCGGAAGCAAGACGCTTCTCCTGTCCAAATGTCTGACGTTTACCAAGAAGGCGGCATCGAAGACCTGCTTCCCGGGAAAATATTACTGAACTATCATGGAAAAAGGACATCCCCTGTTCCCGTGGGGAAGAAGAATATTTCTTCCTGGCTGCAGAAGGAGGCGGAGAAGGCGGTAGCCGCAGACAGCGAAATGCTTGCAGCCGTAAGGAATGGCAATAAAAATGGTGACGGCTTTTACATGGGCATTATCGCTGGAGAGTACCTGCAAGAAGACTTTCGAGAAACGTTTGAGCTGCCTGAGATGCAGAATCCTCTAGCTTCCCTCTCCAGATGGCCTGAGCGCAGACCGGACAACACTCAGGTGCAGGTGGTGGAAGTCGAGCCAGGGATTGTCCCTGAATTCAAAAAGGCCCGCGATCTTGCCAAATGGCTCAAGGAGTATTTTGCAGATAAGCGGGAAGAAACCATTCTCTCCACGGGAAAGAAGGTCAGATTCGGCAACAGCAACCTTGAAGCATCTATCAAACGTGCGCGAGAGAATGCGCATAATCAAGCATATGCCGGACTGAACGAATTGGTCAGAAGAGCGGAGTTTGACTCTTTCGAGGCAAAAGATGCGCGTCATCCCAACCTCGGAGGGCAGGAAGTCTATTATTCTGCCTTGCGGATCGGGGACACGCTGTATGCCGTCAAATTCAAGATGGATATTCCAAGTGAGGCGGAGCTTACTGTTCGCCGAGACTGGCGTGGGGAAAAAGACATTGAGGATTTGCGCTATAAAGACCATGCATTAAGAGAAATAGAAATAGCCCCAGTTCTGTACCGTGGGGTGGTCCCCAATAATGGGGTGCCCACGCAGGCAACTGAGGCTATTCGTAGAATTAATTTAGGCGTCCTTCGTGATGCCGTCAAGCCCTCCCGCCTTGAGAACGGCGTGCTTTCTTCCGTCAAGCCCGGTGAGTTCCTGAACGATGCGCCGTCATCTGGCCCCCGCATACTTAGGTCCGCCGCACAGTCCGTCGCGGACGCGCTCGGAAAGCGGGCGGCCAACGCCGCCGATACGCGGGTGGTTCAGTCGTTTGAGGAATTGCCCGAGCATATCCGGCAGCTTTACGGCGATGTGGCATCGCGTCTGGAGGGCGTGTACGATCCCGCTTCCGGCACGGTGTACCTCGTGGCGGACAATCTGCACAGCACGGCACGTGCGGCGGAAGTATGGATGCACGAGAATATGGTGCATCATGGCTTGAACGGGCTCTTGGGAATGGACGAAAAACGGCGGGTGCTCAACCGGCTGTGGCAGGGTATGGGCGGCATGGGCAATGCGGAAATCGCGTCCGTCGCCAACAAGTATGGGGTTGATCCGCTTTGGGATGTGAAAGACCGCGCTCTGGTCATGGAAGAGTACCTTGCCCGCCTCGCGGAAAAACGGGCGGCAGGCAAGTTGTCCGATCAGGAACAGACGCTTTGGCGACGCTTTGTGGAGGCGGTCTTGCGAGCATGGCATGCGCTGGTGGATGCCGTGACCGGGCGCACTGGGTCCATGAAATACGAGAACGTGGACAGGCTGTTGTCCGCGCTGGATCGGTATGTCTTTGAGGGCAGGCCCGAAGGCATGGCCGAAGGCGGCATGGTCCCGGCTATGGCGTCGGTGGACAGGTCCGGTTCGGATATGGAGGCCGCTCACGCCGCGTGGGCGCAGGTGCAACGCGATGCAGAGGAATGGGGGAGGCAGGTTGACGCCTTCCACCCTCATGAGGGCACCGGAGGAAGGCAACCCCGACTCATGGCGGTGTGCCGCACCCCCGACGTGCTGCAAAAGTTGGGCGCGCCGGATTTGCCGATGACCATGACTGCGGACAATTTGGGTAAGGTGCTTTCCGACAAGGTGGATCACGGACTTCCCAAGGAGCTGGTAAAGCAGCTTCCGCAGGCGCTGGCCGAACCGATTATGGTATTCGAGTCGGCGTCGCAGGCGGATTCCTTCGTCGTTCTGACGGAACTCAAGCATGAAGGCCGTTCGGTTATGGCGGCTGTTCATCTGGATACCGAGAAACAGCGCGTCAGAGTCAACGATATTGCCAGCGCCTACAAGCGAAGCAATGAGACGTGGTATGCGCGGCAGATAGAAGAAGGGAGGCTCCTTTATCAGGACAAAAAGAAAAGTCTCGCATGGGCGCGGACAAACAGGCTACAATTGCCCAGAGTGCGCAAACTCCCATCGAGACTTTCTGGAAAGAGAGTACTCACCGAAGAGGATATCGTCAAGCCGATTGCTCCGGATAACAAGCCGTTGGCCTCCCTGCGGGACATCACCGGCATGAGTGCCGAGGATGCCATGAACCTTGCCAAGAACGATCCGTGGATTGGAAGCATCTTTGGAAAATCCGACGACGTGACGCTCATGCAGCGGATTTTCATGTTGCCGCACTGGGTGGCGAAGCGGTTCCCCGGCTTCAAGGCCGTGTACGACCGCCAGGTCAGGCGGCAGGATGAACGGGCGGCGGAACGCGCCCGCAGCCTTCAGGAAATCCCTTCTTTGTTCGGAGAGAACAAGCTTTCCGGCAAGGACATGGGCGAGTTGAAAAAACTGGTCTGGGACAATGACGGCAAGCAGATTGCCGAACTTGAGGGCATCGACAAGTTCCTGACGGACGAAGAGCTGGAGAGCGGGCGCACCACCATCAAGGCCAATCCAGAATGGTATGAGGGCTACGACAAATGGCTTTCCAGGCAGCCCGGGTCCGACGCCGTGAAAAAGGCCATGCGCGAAATCCGGGTGAGCCTCGACAACGACCTCATGCGCGCCCACAACCGTCTTGCCCGGATGAGCGAGATGGGAGACGTGGCCATTCAGGAGTTCCGTACCCAGATTGGGCACATCCACAACTACTTCCCCCACCATCGGTACGGGGATTACTTCATTCAGGGGAAGGACAAGAAGGGCGAGGTCGTCTACCGTGAACACTTCGACGCGCTGCACAAGCGGTATGCCCGGCGACACTTTGAGAACCGCCTTGAGGCGTTGAAGAAGGAATACCCCGACACCGTCTTTGACCTCGACGAAAACACGAAGCTTCCCGACGAGGCTTTCGGGCGTGTCCTTGACCCTGAGGCGATGGAGCAGGTGATCAAGGCGGCTTTGTCCAAAGTTTCCGACAAGGAGCAGGCGGATCGGATTGCCGAGGTGCTGCACGAATCCGTGGCCGACGTGATGAAGTCGTCGGGGTGGGGCTCCCATGCCATCGGACGGAAGAACATACCCGGCTTCGAGAAGGACGACCTCTTCCGGGTGCTCTACGACTACAAGAGCGGGCTTACCGGCTGGCTTACCAAGATGGAATCCTCCAAAGATTTTGCCGAAGCCCTCGGCAAGATCAACGCAAAGGCCCACCCGCAGGAGTGGAGCTACACCTCGCAGTACGTCAAGGACATGCTGCGGAACGGCGACCGTGTGGATCGGACCGTGGGTACTATCAAGTCCGCGGCCTTTGCGTGGTATCTCGGCGGGAACATCAAGACCGCCGTGCTGAACCTCACCCAGAACGTCATCGTCGGCGTGCCGCGTCTGCAAATGGACGTGGAGGGCGGGGCGCGCGCATACATCGACGGCGCCCAGAAGCAGATCGTCAACCAGTACGCCAGACGGTTTACCGGCGACAAGGGTAAGGGGCTTTCGGAAGAGGAGGCCCGCCTCATACAGGATCTGTACGGCGACGCTCTGATCACCGACGCATACATGGAAGAGGTGCGCGGGCAGGTAATGGGCGGTCCGGCAAGCCGCGTCTGGAACAAATTCATGAAGGTCATGGGCTATCCCATGAGCGTGGCGGAGCGTTTTAACCGCGGGTCCCTCGCTCTGGCGGCGTTCCGTGCGGCCCGCGACGGAAAAATGAAGGCGGCGGCGCGGAAGCGGTATGGAGTGGAGGGAGGAAAGGCCACCTATGAACAGGCCAAGGCCTTTGCCGAAGAGATTGTGCGCGATTCCCATTTTGTCTACGGCAAGACGAATGCCCCGGAACTGCTCCGTTCCTCCACGGCCGGGCGCGGGCTCGGCGCGGCGTTCACATTCAAGACCTTCACCGCCAACCTGCTTGGCTTGTGGTCGTGGGCGCTCAGGACGCAGGGCAGGGAAGGAAGAATCATGGTCGCCAAAGGACTGGCAAGTACGATTGCGCTGGGCGGGCTTGTCTCCACGCCGTTCTACGCAACGGTCATGGCTCTGGTTCAGGCTGTGTCCGGCGATGACGACGACTGGACGGAGGCCATCCGCAAGCAGCTTCCTCAGAACACAATGTTGCGGGACATCGTGTGTTACGGCCTTCCCGCCGGGGCTGGAGTCAATCTGGGCGGTTCCTTAAAGATGGAGCTTGCTCTGACTGGGGGTATGCAGAAGGGCGGCACGCCCAAGGAAGTGCTGACGGAAGGGCTCGGCGACATCATCGGTATCCCGTGGGATATGTTTGTGGAGCGGCCTTCCAAGGTCATGGAGGCCATGCGCGCGGACAATTACTGGCGGGCCGTGGAGGAAGTTGTGCCCACCGCCGTCAGCAACGGCATGAAGGCATGGCGTCTTGCCACGGAAGGGCAGAAGACTCTGAAAGGGCGGGACATCAACGATCCGGGAGAACAGGGGGCGCGCAAGCTGTCCTCCGGTGAAGCCTTCGGCAAGCTGCTCGGCTTCCAGCCGGTTTCCGCAACCAGAAGCTACGACGCCTACACAGCGTCAAAGCATTCCGACAGCGTGCGGGCCGACAAGGCCGACGAGGTTGCGACCATCATGGTCAAGGCGCTGGACGCCGGAGACAGTGCGGAAATGGTGCGTGCACGGAAGGTGCTGAAGGATTGGAACTTGAAGATGGAGGAGGAAGGGAAGCCGCACATGCGTATCCTGATGAAGGATGTCCAGAAGCGGGTAACGCAACGCAGGAGAAAGGCACGCATGACGCCGAAGGCCCGGCAGAGGGGTGAGGCGTTCCAGAGCGTGTGGGGGTAGGGGCGGGCCGGGGTCTCTTGCAGCCCCCGGCCTTTACTTGCGACTGGCGATCCTGATATATAGATGCCTCGTCAATGTGCTTGCGGAGAAAGTACATGTGGCGGATGGAGCATTAAACTTTTTGGGGTACTTTTGAGGGTATCTCAAAAAAATGAAAAAAATTTATAGAGAAGTATCAACCTGTTGCGAGTAAATTTTCAATCCCTCCCT
>ERZ779894.1548-NODE-1548-length-23052-cov-15.961908_pt1 | contig 23052 bp, 14 predicted proteins | sample MGYA00511587_ERZ779894 | MGnify/ENA primary metagenome ERZ779894 (study PRJEB29588, sample SAMEA2160490) | human gut metagenome | biome: human gut; feature: human-associated habitat; material: faeces | place: Denmark | collected 2008/2010 ... | reverse complement strand
GATGGTCGCCGTGGCGATCAGACGGACGCGCGAACCGGCGAGCAGGCGCCCGTCGCAACGGGTGCGGGTGCGGATGATGAGGGCGTCGGCATCGCGCACCTCCTCCGGCGCGATTTCCGACCCCGGAAGATAACGCACCTCGGCCCAAGGTTCGAGGACCCCCTGCAAAAAGGGTATGGCGCTGTCGGCGATGATTTTCATGGCTGATGGCTTTTTCCTGATTTCTACTCTTTACGGGAAGCAAATATAGGGAAAAATTAAAATTTTTGTACCTTTGACATTTAAAACGGATCTTATGGAACAGAAAACGTTCGATCCCGACGGGGTCGGTGTGGATAACGGGACCTATTTCGGGCTGCCTTTCGAACCGGAGACGGCCGAGCTGGTGATCGTCTCGGCACCTTGGGACGTGACGGTGTCCTACGGAGCGGGGACGGCTTACGCCCCCGATGCCATTATCGAGGCCTCGACGCAGCTCGATTTCCACGAACCGCTGGCTCCCGGCGCATGGCGCCGCGGCATCGCCACGGCCGACGTGGACTATTCGCTGCTGGACGAATCGCAGCGCCTGCGCGGCGATGCGGCGAAGGTGATCGACCACCTCGAAGGGGGCGGCAGTCCTGAGGACGACTATGTGGTGCGCAAAATCTGCCGCGTGAACGAAGGGTGTGTGGCCATGAACGCCAACATCGGGGCGCAGGCCGCGCGCTGGCTCGATGCGGGAAAACTCGTCGGGCTGGTCGGCGGCGACCATTCGACGCCTTACGGCCTGATCCGCGCGCTCGGCGAGCGGCATGCGGAGTTCGGAATCCTGCATATCGACGCCCACTGCGACCTGCGGGACGCCTACGAGGGGTTCGAGTTTTCGCACGCTTCGATCATGTTCAACGTGCTGCGCGACGTGCCTGCGGTGACGAAGATCGCCCAAGTCGCCGTGCGCGACTTCAGCGAGCGGGAGGCGGCGCTGGCCGCGTCGTCCGGCCGCGTCCTCCTGTTCGACGATCTGTCGCTGGCGGCCGCCGGGTTTCGCGGCGAAACGTGGGATGCGCAGTGTCTGCGTATCGTCGAAACGCTTCCGCAGGAGGTCTACGTGAGTTTCGACATCGACGCCTTGACCTTCGAAAACTGCCCTCACACCGGAACGCCGGTTTCCGGCGGCCTTACGTTCAACCAGGCCGTCTGGCTGCTCGATACGCTCACCCGCTCGGGACGCCGTATCATCGGTTTCGACGTGGTGGAGGTGTGCCCCGCGCCCGACGAGCGGATCGACGCCATCACGGGCGCCCGCATGCTCTGGAAACTCTGCGGGCAGACCCTCAAGTCAAACGAATCATAAAACGACCGATAGATGCGACTTTTTTCGATGTACCGCTGGGTTCGCCAGCGACACATGATGGGGCTTCGGGGCCGCAACTTCCTGGAAGCGCCCTGGGCCGGAGGCGTGGTGCTGCTGGTGTGCGTGATCGCCGCCATGCTGCTGGCCAATCTCCCCGCGACCAAACTCTATTACCACCACCTGCTGGAGACCGACCTCTCGCTGATGGTCCATTCCCCGGACGGTGTGATCGACTGGATCTTCCCGCGGGGCATGACCGTCGAGAAGTTCATCAACGACGGGCTGATGGTGATTTTCTTCTTTGCCGTGGGGCTTGAGATCAAGCGCGAGATCGTCTGCGGGCAGCTTTCGTCCGCGCGCCGGGCCATCCTTCCGGTGCTGGCCGCAGCGGGCGGCATGCTGGTCCCGGCGATTTTCTTCACGGCGTTCAACCACGGCACGATGGCCGCAAACGGCTGGGGAATCCCCACCGCCACGGACATCGCCTTCGCCATAGGCATCCTCTCGATGCTGGGCAACCGCGTCCCCGTGTCGCTCAAAATCTTCCTCACGGCGCTGGCCGTCGCCGACGACCTGGGGGCCATTCTGGTCATCGCGCTTTTCTATGGCGGCAAGGTGCAGATCACCTGCCTGCTGGTGGCGCTGGTCATCATGCTGGGGGTCTACTTTATGAAGCAGATGGGCGAGAAGCGCATGTTCTCCTATCTGGTCCCGGCCTTCGTGGTCTGGGGGCTGTTCTATTACTCGGGCGTCCACTCGACCATCTCGGGCGTGGCGATGGCGCTGCTGATCCCGATGGAGCCGCGTTACAGCAAGGAGTATTTCGCCCATAAGATGCGATGGCTCAATGCGCTGATGCTCCGCGCCGCCTCGCACGAGGACTTCCCCAACGAGGAGCAGCGGTTCTACCTGCGGCGCATGCACGACCTGTCGTCCAACTCGGTGGGCATGAGCTACCGTCTGGAGCACGGACTGGCGCCCTACGTCACGTTCCTGATCATGCCGGTCTTCGCGCTGGCCAACGCCGGCGTCGAGATTACGTCGCTCGAATACCTCAATATTTTCCACTATTCGCCCGAAATCGGATCAATCGGCATGGGCGTCTTCTTCGGTCTTGTCCTCGGCAAGCCGCTGGGCATCTTCCTTGCCAGCTGGGGAGCCGTGAGGACGGGTCTTGCGGAGCTGCCCGAGGGGGCGACGTGGCGCATGCTGCTGGCCGTGGCCTGTCTGGGCGGTATCGGGTTCACGATGTCGCTGTTCGTCGATTCGCTGGCCTTCACCGACCCCGATCTGGTCGACCGCGGCAAGATCGCGATCCTGATGGGTTCGCTGGCCGCCGCCGTCGTGGGGTGCCTGCTGATCCTGATCTTTTCGGGGAAAAACCGCCGGACCCGGCAGGGCGGGCGGTAGGCATCCGCCGCGCAGGCGGCGTTTGCCGGAAATGGCGTCCGGTCCGGACCCGTGCGGCCGGAACAGATTTATTTGCTTCTGCCGGTGCCTTGCACTATCTTTGCAAAAAAGATTCGATAATGATGAAAAAGACCTTCCCGATCCTCTCGGCCCTCGTGCTGCTGCTGGCCGGAGCCTGCTCGAAAAATTTGGGCGGAGGCGGCGTGAAACTCCGGAACGATACCGATTCGGTGGCCTACGTCATCGGCATGAACGTGGGCGCGAACCTGCTGAAAATGGATTCGACGATCAATGTGAACGCCGTTTGCGAAGGCATCCGCGACATGTTCCGCGGCAATCCCAGACTCTCGGCGGCCGATGCCGAGACGTTCTATCTGAGCTACGTGAACTACGCCCTTCCCGAGAAGGCACGCGCCTATGAGGAGCAGTTCCTCCTCGACATCGCCAAGTCGAACCGCTCCTATGCCCGCACGTCGTCGGGCGTGACCTACACCGTTACGGACGTCGGGGATCAGAATCAGGTTCCCACTTCCGAGCGCGACAGCGTGGCCCTGCGGTGGGTGATCCGCACGGCGGCGGGCGACGAGATCACCTCCTCCTACGAGCGGGGTGATACGGTGCGTTCGCTGGTCCGCAACCTGCGGCGCGGGGTGCAGGAGAGCGTGAAGCTCATCGGCAAGGGCGGCAAGATCAACGCCTGGATGCCTTCGTCGGCAGCCTACGGCGCCGAGGGCGACAAGGAACTGGGCGTGGCTCCCAATGCGACGCTCTATTTCGAGATCGAACTCGTCGACCTCGACAAGTATACGACCCGGTCGCGGCGGCGTTGACGGTCCGTCCGGCGCCGCCGGTTCCGCGGCCGGATCGTCCGGCCCGGGGATTTCGCCAAAATAGTTGCTCGGAATCATTTCGTTAACAAAATTTTTATATCTTTGCGGGGAATAAGCCCACGCTTTGATAGGCGGCGCCTCGGCAGAGGCGGATAAATTCACCTCTGCGCCCGGTTTGCACTGTCTTTGCGCGTGCGACGGCGACAATATAAAAGGAAACATCAAACATAGTGAAAACAACAATGAAAAAAATCTTTTTTGCTGCGGCGCTCGCGGGTGCCGCAATGCTCGCCTCCTGCGGAGGAAACAAGGGCGGGGTACAGCTGGGCAGTCTGTCCGAGTTCGACTCTCTGTCGTATTCGCTCGGAGCCAACATCGGCTATGGCATGAGCTACGAAATGAAGGATATTCCGTTCGATTTCAAGGCTGTGGACAAGGGTGTCCGGGAAGGCGCTCTGGGCAAGGCCACCCAGGAGCACGACAAGTCGCTCGATATGCTGCGCGAATATTTTATGACCAAGCGCGGCGAGCGTGCGCAGGCCGTGGCGCAGAAGCGCGCCGAGGCGGACAGCGTGCGCCTGGCCGGCGGCGACACGACCAAGGTGGAGTATCCCGCGGCCGATCCCGACATGTTCGAGAGCGAGGAGGAGCGTACCGAGATCTCCTATGCCTTCGGTAACGACATCGGTTACAACATCGCACAGAGCGGCATGCCCATTCAGCTGGTCTGGATCGGCGAGGCCATGCAGAACGTGCGCGACAACAACGCCAAGATGACCGAGGACGAGGTGAACCAGTACTTGCAGTACTACTTCATGGTGAAGCGTCCGGCCGAGAACGCCGAGGCTTCGAAGGCGTGGCTGGAGAAGACGGAGAAGAAGTCGGGCGTGAAGAAGACCGAGTCGGGCCTGCTCTATAAGGTTACCGACGCCGGCGACGCATCGGTGATGCCCAAGGACCCGCGCGACGTGGTGAAGGTGCACTATACGGGCCGTACCCGCGAAGGCAAGGTGTTCGACACCTCGAAGTTCGCCAACCGTTCGAAGGAGCAGCAGGAGATGATCAAGAAGCAGCGTCCCGATGATTTCGACAAGGACGAACCCGTCGAGTTCCCGCTCAACCGTGTGATTCCCGGATGGACGGAAGGGTTGCAGCTGGTGGGCAAGGGCGGCAAGATCACGCTCTGGATTCCCGCCGACCTGGCTTACGGTGCGCGCGGCGCAGGCCGTGACATCGGTCCCAACGAGGCTCTGGAGTTCGAGGTCGAGCTGATCGACGTCACTCCCTACGTGGAGCCTGCTCCGGCCGATTCGACCGCAACGGCCGAGAAGCCCGAGGCTGCTCCCGCAAAATAGTCGGACCGTGAAAAATGAATCCGGATGTGCGTATGCACATCCGGATTTTTTATAAATAGGTATCTAAAAAAACTCCGGCCTTCGAATCATCGAAGGCCGGAGTTTTTCGGTTGGGTCCGTTTAGAACGGCAGGTCGTCGACCTGTGCGGGCGCAGAGGCGTAGGAAGGCTCCTCGGCGATGGGCGGCATGTCGGGCATCGGGGCCGCCGCGGCCTCCTGTTTGGGTTGCAGACGCCATGCGCGGATGTCGGTGTACCAGCGGCCGTTGTATTCGCGCGACTCGATGTTGACCGAGACGTTGTAGGTCGAGCCCTCTTTCAGACGGGCCACGTCTTCGGGCTTGTTGAAGAACGTAACGCAGATTTTGCGTGTGAAAGAGCCTTCGTTCATTTCGAAAACCACATCCTGACGCTGCCACTCACCGCGTGCCGACGTTCCCTTCGTCACGGGCAGTATTTTGTAAACGGTTCCTTCGAATTCCATAGTGTAAATAGGGTTTGTTTGCGGCAAAGGTAGCAATTTTCCGGGACATTCGGAGCCTTTCCCGCGGAAAAAACGCCTGACGTCCGAAGATCGGCGGATGCGGCGTTTCTGTCCCGGAACCGCGGCGTGCGCCCCGTTCCGTTCGGCTCCGTCGGAGGTTCGGCCCTTTCTTTTTGCTGCCTGTTACAGTGGCCTGCGGCCCGTAATCCGTATAAAAAAGCAGGACCCGGTTTGCTTTTTTTGCTTTTTTTGAATTATCTTTGGTGCTGTAATGATATTTTTTATTTGTCGGAGCGTTCTGCCGGACTGTCCGGTTTCGGCTGCGTCCGGCGTGTTGGCACCTTTGTCCATGATGAAAAAACTACTGCTTTTTGTTGCGCTTCTCGGCCTTGCGCTGCCCCTGCGGGCGCAGGACGACAAGGCGCTGGCCGCCGCCGCTGCGAAGGCCGACCTGAAACTGATGTCGTTCAACATCCGCTATTACAAGCCCGGCGCCGACGGCGACAACGGCTGGGTTGCGCGGCGCGCCGCCTGTCTGGAGATGATCCGTGCGGAATCGCCCGACGTCATCGGCTTCCAGGAGCCGCACCGGCCGCAGATCGACTATCTGAAGGTGAACCTCCCCGAATACGCCGAGGTCGACATGGGACGCGACGCCGCGACCGACATCGAGAAGAAACCCGACGGCGGCGAGCATCTGATGATCATGTACCGCCGTTCGAAATACATCCTGCTCGACAGCGGGTTTTTCTGGATCAGCCCCACGCCCGAATGCCCTTCGCGGGGCTGGGACGCCATGTGCCGCCGCGTCACGGTGTGGGTGCAGCTCAAGGACCGGAAAACCGGAAAGGAGTTCTTCTATTTCGACACCCATTTCGATCATATCGGCAAGCAGGCCCGCGCCGAATCGGCCCGGATGATGGTCGCCCGGATGAAGCGGATCGCCGGTGAGAAGGCCGCCGTCTTTCTCTCGGGAGACCTGAATACGACCTACGACAACGCCCTGCTCGACCCGCTGAAGGCGTGGATGCAGTCGGCGCGCCATGCGGCCCCGGTGACCGACGAACTGCCGACGTTCAACGACTTCGGCAAGCGTTCGCTGTGGATCGACTTCATTTTCGCCCGCAACGCCCGTGCGCTGGCCTACCGGACCCTTGTCGATTCCGGGCGTTACGGCGTTCCGTTCCTCTCGGATCACAATCCCGTTTACGCGCTCTACAAACTCTGAATCCGCCGGACGGCCGACAAACCCGGATACAACCAAATTCCGATACCATGAAGAACCTTTCCCTCGTTTTCCGCAGCCTCGCGCTGCCCGTGCTGCTGCTGACGCTGAACGCCGCCGGTGCGCAGGAGAAGCAACCGCTCCGTTACGTCGATGCCGCGACGCTGACCGTCATCGGCAAGAGCATGCCCACACCCAAACTGTTCCAGCGGGTCGACACCGCCCGTTACGAACTCTGGCAGCCCGTGAAGAACTACTCGGCCTTCTCCACCGGACTGGCCGTCGTTTTCCGCACCGACAGCCGGACGATCCGCGCCCGGTGGAAAACCGGCGGATACGGATTGGGCCACAACATGACCGCCATCGCCCGCAAGGGTCTCGATCTCTACATCGAGCGCGACGGGCAGTGGGCCTACGCCGGTTTCGGCTGGCCCAAGGGCGACAACCACGACAGCGCGCTGGTCGAGTATATGGACGAGGGCGAAAAGACCTGTCTGGTCTACCTGCCCCTGTGGGACGAGGTGCTTTCGCTGGAACTGGGCATCGACGGCGACAGCCGCATCGAGGCCGTTCCGAACCCCTTCCGCCACCGGATCGTGGTGCTCGGGTCGAGCATCACCCACGGCGCTTCGGCCGGGCGTCCCGGCATGACCTGGACGGCGCGGCTGGCCCGCCGGATGGGACTCGATTTCCTGAATCTCGGTTACAGCGGGCAATGCAAGCTGCAACCCGAATTCGCGCGGATGCTGGCCGAGATGGATGCCGACGCCTTTGTTTTCGACGCCTTCTCCAACCCGAGCGCCGGGGAGATCGAGGAGCGGCTCGACGCCTTCGTGGCGACCGTCCGCAAGGCGCATCCCTCGACGCCGCTGATCTTCATTCAGACCGAGGTCCGCGAGACCGTGAATTTCAACCTCCGGGCGCGGAAATTCGAATCCGACAAGCGCGCCGCCGCCGAAGCGGGCGTCCGGCGGCTGATGAAGGACGACCGGAACATCTACTTCATCGACTCCCGGGGGATGATCGGCACGGACCACCTCGGGACGGTCGACGGTTCGCACCCCTCCGACCAGGGTTTCATGTACATGACCCGCCATCTCGAACCGCAGCTGCGCAAGATTTTCCGGAAATACGGAATCCGCTGATCCGCAGACCGGCAGGGCCGCAGCTTTCGGGCTGCGGCTTTTTCGTTTTTTGGGGCAGGAGGTTGCAAATCTGAAATTAATGCTATCTTTGCTTCCGGTATGACCGAAGATTTCATTCAGGAAAACGAGGATCGGGAACTGTTCCGGCGGATCAAGCAGGGGAGCGAGGAGGCTTTCCGGGTGGTTTACGGGAAGTATCACCGGATACTCTATGCCGTGGCCCTGAAGATGCTGAAGGACCGTTCCGCGGCCGAGAACGCCGTGCAGCACGTCTTCGTGAAACTTTGGATCGGGCGGCAGGAGATGACCGTCATGCTGAGCCTGCGGAACTACCTCTACACGATGACCCGCAACTACATCCTCAATTACCTGCGCAGCCGCAATACCGAGCTGGTGCACAGCTACCGCCTGGCGCAGCTCATTCCCGAGGCTTCGGACCCGCTCGACGCGCAGATCGAGCGCGAGGATCTTTTGCAGATGCTCGATACGGTGATCGCGGGGCTTCCGACCCAGAAGCGGCAGGTCATGTACCTGCGCAAGGCGGGCTATTCGAACCCCGAGATCGCCGAAATGCTCAATCTTTCGGTCAACACCGTCCGTTCGCACTACCAGGAGGGCGTCAAACTCCTGAAGAGCCGTTTCGGCCATATCGTCCTGCTTATCGTCATCCTGCAAACTTTATTTTTATGAACAGACCTTCGGAAGAACTTTTGCATAAGACGCTCGAAAACCGCGCCCCCGCCGCCGAGGCCGCTTCGGTCGCCGAGTGGCTCGCCACCGATTCGGGCCAGGCATGGGCCAGCCGCTACATCGGCCGCGACTTCGACCGGCAGGAGTCCTGCGGCGACTACGAGCGGGAGGAGGTCGCCTCGGAGCGCATCTTCGCGCGGATCAAAACCGCCCTCACGCGCGGCCGGCGGCGCCGCATTCTTTTTCGCGTCGCCGCCGTCGTGATTCCCGTCGCGCTGGTGCTGGGCGTCGCCCTGCGTCTCGACCGTCAGGTAGGGGGCATCTTTTCGGATGCGGAGTACGGCGAATTCGTCGTCGACCGGGGGCGGCGTACGCAGTGCCTGTTTCAGGACGGCACGGTCGCCCACCTCAATTCCGAGTCGAAAATCCACTATCCCGTGAAGTTCGGGCTTTTCGAGCGTCGCATCCGGCTCGAAGGCGAAGCCTACTTCGAGGTGACCCACAATCCCCGGCGGCCGTTCGTCGTGGAGTTCGAGGGCGGAGAGATCCAGGTGCTCGGCACGTCGTTCAACGTCAAGGCCTACCGCGACGATGACATCGTCGCCGTAACGCTCGACGAGGGGCGCGTGGTGCTCGACGACCGCCGCGGCGGTCGTTTCGAACTGTCGCCCTCCGAACAACTGCTCTACGACCGCCGCTCGGGCGAGGGGCGGATCGTCCGCGGCGCCGACGCCATGCGTTATTCGATCTGGAAGGACGACGTGATCTCGTTCCGCGACACGCCCCTTGCAGAGGTGCTCGAAACCCTTTCGCGGTGGTACGACGTGCGCTTCGAAACCGACGGACAGCCCGATCGCCCCATATCCTACACCTTTGCGACCGACAATACGCTGCTGGATAATGTTTTGCGTGAAATGGAACTGATCTCTCCGGTGCGTTTCGAACGCACCAAAACAGAAATAAAGGTAAGTTTCAGATAAAAAAAAGAGTTTCGGCTCATCGTTTTTTCCCGTTTGCGTGTCTATTCTGTGAAAAGCGCGCAAACGGGCTTTTTAGTAAACAACTACCTAAACTAATCTGTATGAAACGAATCAGACTACTCTTTCTGATGCTGCTTTGTGTAGCCGGGACGGCCCTGACGGCCCGGGCGCAGAAAGTGACGTTGAATTTCCGGAATGCCAAGCTCGAACAGGTGTTCGGGCGGATTACCGAGCAGACGGGCTACACGTTCTACTATGCGCGTCCGACGGTCAATCCCGACAAGGTCGTCAGCATCGCCGTCGCGGATGTCGACGTGCGTGCGGCGCTGAAACAGCTGCTGGCGGACGACAAGGTCGAAATCGAGATCCGCGACGGCAAGATTTACCTTTCCCCCCCCCCCCGGCAGAGTGCCGCTGTGCCGCAATCCGTTAAGGGCGTCGTCCGGGATGCCGCGGGCCAGCCCGTTGTCGGGGCCGCGGTGATCGTCAAGGGAACCACCCGCGGCGTGAGTTCCGGGACCGACGGCTCGTTCTCGTTCGAGGGTCTGGCTGACGGCGCCGTGCTGCAAGTCTCGGCGCTGGGCTACGCCTCTGCCGAAATCCCGGTCGGCAACCGTTCGTTCGTCACCGTGGAGCTGAAGGAGGACGCCACGCTCGTCGACGAGGTGGTGGTCGTGGGCTACGGCACGCAGAAGAAGGCCAACCTGACGGGCGCCGTTGACCAGGTCTCCTCGGAACTTCTGGAGAACCGTCCCGTGGCCAACGTCACGCAGATGTTGCAGGGCGCCGTGCCCAACCTCAATATTTCGCTGGCCGACGGCAAGCCCAACCGCTCGGCGTCGTACAACATCCGCGGCAAGACGTCGATCGGCGCGGGCGGATCGGCTCTGGTGCTGATCGACGGCGTCGAGGGCGACCCCGCGATGCTCAACCCCAACGACATCGAGTCGGTCTCGGTGCTCAAGGACGCAGCTTCGGCCGCCATCTACGGTTCGCGCGCACCCTACGGCGTGGTGCTCATCACCACCAAGGACCCGGGCAAACTCACCGACAAGTTCACGATCAACTACACGGGCAACGTCTCCATCCAGCAGCCCACGGCCATTCCCGACGTCGTGGACGACGGTTACGTCTATTCGCGCCTCTTCTACGACGCATGGTACAACTACCGCTTCAACGAGCCGACGGGCTTCAACAACTCGCAGGACTTTTCGCGTGCGTGGCTCGACACCTTCCGCCAGCGCAAACTCGCGGGCAACAAGCTCGAAACGGCCGTCGAACCCGACGGCAAGTATGTCTACTACGGCAATACGGACTACTACGACGCACTTTACAAGGATACGGTGATCGCCCAGACGCACAACATCTCGGTCAGCGGTTCGAACGGCAAGATCAGCCACTACCTTTCGGGGCGTCTGTACGACTACAACGGCCTGTTCAACTTCACGCCCGACACCTATCGCACGATGAACCTCCGTTCGAAGGTCTCCTCGCAGGTGTTCAAATGGCTGAAGATCAGCAATAACTTCGACTACACGCACGACCGCTACCGTCAGCCGATGGGTTATTCGAAGGAGGGCGGCGGCGTGCTGTGGCGTTCGCTCAACGACCAGGGGCACCCCTCGTCGCCGATCTTCAATCCCGACGGTACGCTCACCAAGTCGGGCGCCTACGCCATCGGCGGCCTGGTGACGGGCAACAACTGGCTCGACCGCACGACCAAGACGCTCAAGAACACCACCACGCTCAACGTCACGATGCTGGAGAACCGCCTGCGCCTGACGGGCGACTTCTCGTTCCGCACCAAGGACTACACCGAGACCAAAAAGACCACGGCCATTCCTTACAGCGCCTACGAGGGCGAAATCGTCTACCTCGGCACGCCCGAGACCGACGACGTGATGAAGGAGTCGCTGCAACTGACGACCTATATCGCCACCAACGCCTACGCCGAGTTCGAGGACACCTTCGCCGAGAAACACTATTTCAAGGCGCTGGCCGGTTACAACTACGAGCAGCAGGACTACAAGTCGACCTACTCCGAGCGCAACGGCCTTCTGATGCCCGACGCCGACAACATCAACTTCGCGCTGGGCGACATCATGTCGATCACCGCCGGCGGCAGCCGTTGGCGTTACGTGGGCGCTTTCTTCCGCTTCAATTACGCCTACGACGACCGCTACCTGCTCGAAGTCAACGGCCGCTACGACGGCTCGTCGAAATTTCCGAACAACTCCCAATGGGGCTTCTTCCCCTCGGCTTCGGCCGCCTGGCGCGTTTCGCAGGAGAAGTTCTGGAACGTCAGCCCCAAGGCCGTTTCGAACCTCAAGCTGCGCGCCTCGTACGGTGCGCTGGGCAACAGCAACGTCGATCCCTACACCTACCTCGAAACCTTCGGCCTGTCGACCTTCGGAACCGGTTCGGGCGACGCGGCCCGCTACCTCTTCGGGCAGGCCAAGCTGCGCTACACGAGCCTCCCGGGCCAGATTCCCGATAACATCGGCTGGGAGACCTCCAAAACCTTCGACGTGGGACTGGACGCCGGTTTCCTGAACGGGCGGCTGAACCTCACGGCCGACTACTACATCCGCAAGACGGTGGACATGTACACCGTCGGCCCGACGCTTCCCGACACCTTCGGAGCGACGGCCCCCAAGGGCAACTACGCCGACATGAGCACCTACGGCTATGAAATCGCGTTGAGCTACAACGATTCGTTCAAGCTGGCGGGCAAACCCTTCAATTTCGGAATCAAGGCGACGCTGGCCGACTATTATTCCATAATCGACCGCTATAACAACGCCTCGCGCAAGCTCTCCGATTACTACGAGGGGCAGCGTCTGGGCGAGATCTGGGGTTTCGTCTGCAACGGGCTGTTCCAGTCGCAGGCCGAAATCGACGCGGCGTTCGGCGGCAAGGGCTACAAGAATGACATCATGCAGACCTCCGAGAAGTACATCACCTATCCGGGCGACATGCGCTTCGAGGATCTGAACGGTAACGACGCCATCGACCGCGGCAGCAGCACGGTCGACGATCCGGGCGACCGGAAGATCATCGGCAACTCCGAGCCGCGCTACCTCTACACCATTTCGCTCAATGCCGACTGGAACGGTTTCTTCCTCTCGGCGCTGTTCGACGGCGTGGGCAGACAGCAGTGGTTCCCCAGCGACGAAAGCCTTTTCTGGGGCATGTACAACCGTCCCTACAACCAGGTTCCGACGTGGCATCTGCAAAACTACTGGACCGAGGAGCGTCCGAACGCCTACCTGCCGCGCTACGTGGGCTACTACGGCCCGATGAACGCCAATACGGTCAACGTCAATACGCGCTACCTGCAGGACGTGTCGTACATCCGGCTGAAGAATCTTCAGTTCGGTTACGAGCTGCCCAAGCGGTGGATCTCGAAGATCGGTCTTTCGAAGGTCTCGGTCTACTTCTCGGGCGAGAACCTCTGGAGCTGGTCGCCGCTCTACCGCCACACGAAGGATTTCGACGTGACGGTGGCCAGCAAGAAATCCGACTCGGATATTTCCAACAGCAAGGGCGACGGACATAACTATCCCGTGATGCGCAGCTTCAGCTTCGGCATCTCGATCACCTATTAAACTGTTTACGTGCTATGAAAAGATCAACCTATATATGGAGTCTGCTCGTGGGCTGCGTTGCGTTCGCCACGTCGTGCGACCTGACGGAGAACGTGCAGGTGAAAGCCGACAAGTCGATGATCTTCGGATCGAAATCGGGTCTCGAACTCTACTCCAATTCGTTTTACAAGGCCCTGCCGACGCTCAAGAACGGCTTCATGCAGGACAAGATGTGCGACGTGGGGGCCGTCAGCAACACCGACACCTTCATCAAGCGGGGGGCCTACAACACCGAGACGGCGACCAGCTGGAGCTGGGGCGCGCTCAAGAACGTGAACTACTTCATCGACGGCTGCAATGATCCGAAATACTGCACCGTCGAAGCCGAGACGCGCGACAACTACCTGGGCATCGCCCGTTGGTTCCGTGCGTGGTTCTACTACGACAAGCTGACCACCTACGGCGAAGTTCCCTGGTTCCCCAACGACATCCAGTCCTACCAGAACGACGTGATGTACAAGGACCGCGACAGCCGCGACGTGATCATCCGCAACCTGATCGCCGACCTCGATTTCGCCTACGAGCACATCCAGGCCACCTCGTCGACCGGCAGCGCGACGCTCACGCGCTGGGCCGCCGCCGCGCTCAAGTCGCGCGTCTGCCTCTTCGAAGCGGCTTACCGCCGTTACCACAACCTCACGGGGCTTGAGATAACCCCCGAGGAGCTGTATCGCGAGGCCGCCAAGGCCGCCAAGCTGGTGATCGACAACAGCGGTTGCTCGCTCAACACCGCCGCGGGCAAGAAGGGCGCCTATCGCGATCTGTTTTACAGCGAGACGCCGCTGACGCAGGAGGTGATCCTCGCCGTCTGCGCCAACGAGAAATCCGGCATCTTCGGCGAGCAGAACTGGTGGTTCAACGCCCGCTCGTACGGACTGTGCTGGAGCCTCGTCCGCTCGTTCGTCCACACCTACCTCAAGCAGGACGGCACGCCCTTCACCGCCGCCGCCGACTACGCCGTGAAATCCTTCGCCGAGGAGATGGAGGGGCGCGACCTGCGCCTGGAGCAGACCGTGCGCGGCCGCAACTTCCTGTGGGACGGCAAGACGGCGGTCGCCGACATCAAAAACCTTTCGCTCACGGGCTACCAGGTGATCAAGTACACGCTCGACGAATCGAAGTACGACGGCGGTGCGAAGAACATCAACAGCATTCCGCTGATCCGCTATGCCGAGGTGCTGCTCAACTACGCCGAGGCGCAGGCCGAACTGGGGGTGCTCACCGACTCCGAATGGGCGCTCACGGTCGGTGCGCTGCGTAAGCGCGCGGGTATCACGGGCGGCACGGAGACGCTGCCCACGACCGTCGACAGCTACCTGCAACGCACCTTTTATCCGGACGTGACCAGCCCCGTGCTGCTCGAAATCCGCCGCGAGCGGGCCATAGAACTCGTCGCCGAAGGCATGCGCTTCGACGACCTGCGCCGCTGGAAGTGCGGATCGCTGATGGAGACCCTGCCGTGGAGCGGCATTCACATCCCCGGGTTGGAGCAGCCCGTCGATGTCAACGGCGACGGCGTGAACGACTACTACTTCACCGAAGGCGAGGTTGCGTCGGCTCCGGCGGCCTACAAGAACATCGCCGTCCGCGTCAATCAGGACGGCGTGGGGCTTTATGCCGAGGCGAATGCCGTGTCGGGTTACGATCTGGTCTACAAGACCGGTGCGGGCGACCGCTACTGGTATCCCGACGGGCGCCAGTACCTCTATCCGATTCCCGCCAAGGTGATCCGCGATTACAGGAACGCGGGCTATACGATCTCGCAGAACCCCGAGTGGGACAACGAATAAATAAAAAGCAAGACCATGAGAATATTCCGTTATTTACTGACTTTTTCGTTGAGTTTCGCCTTCGTTTTCGCCGCCGGGTGCAGCGATCCGAAGCCCGATTACTCGGAATTCTACAAACCCCAGCCCGGCGACGAACCGGAGGAGCCGGTCAATCCCGGACTTGAGGACAATCAGCTGAAAGTCATGTCGTTCAATGTGCGTTACAGCTCGGGCGACGACGGTGCGAACAGTTGGGACAACCGCAAGAAGGCCGTTCCGGCGATGTTCGCCGACCAGCAGCCGACGGTGCTCGGCGTGCAGGAGGCGCGGCTCGACCAGAAGACCTACATGGACGAGAACTGCGCGGGCTACAAGAGCGTCGGCGTGGGCCGCACCGACGGCCAGAATGCCGGTGAGTTCATGGCCATCTACTATCTCGCCGATGCCGTGAAGCTCGAAAAGTGGGGGACCTTCTGGCTCTCCGACACCCCCGACGTCCCGTCGGTCGGCTGGGACGCCTCGACCTACCGCACGGCCACGTGGGCCTTGTTCACCCACTACAAGTCGGGCCGCAAGTTCTTCTACGTCAACACCCACATCGACCATGTGGGGCAGGTGGCGGCCCAGAAGTCGATGGAGCTGATCGAGGCGAAGATCCGGTCGCTCAACCCCGACAACCAGCCGACGGTGCTGACCGCCGACTTCAACAAGATGCTCGACAGCCCGATTTTCGACGGCGTGAAGAAGTTCATGGCCGACGCGCGCACGACCGCTCCCGTGACCGATAACAAGGCGTCGTTCAACAACTTCGGCGGGGCGACCAACTACCCGCGCATCGACCACATCTTCAGCTCGGGCTTCACGCCCCTGCGCTTCGCCACCGTCGACCAGCGTTACGAGAAGGTCCCCTACATTTCGGACCACTATCCCATCGCGGCCGTGTTAGAGTTCAAGTAATCCTGCAACCAAAGCTCAAAACCGATTGAAATGAAACGATTTATCTATATACTGGCCGCTTTCGCCCTCATGGGGGCCGTCTCCTGCCAGCCGGACGAGGAAGTGGCGGTCCACGCCTCGTTCACCACCGACAAGGAGTCCTACGATGTGGGCGATCCGGTGGTGCTCACCAACACTTCGACGGCCGAAAACGCCCTGATCGCCATCTGCAAATGGGAGCTGGGCAAGGGCGTCGTCTCCTACGAAACCACTCCGGAGAACATCTCCTACGATCAGGCCGGAGAGTATGTCATCAAGCTGACCGTTACCTCCGACCGCGGGGCGAAGAAGTCGTCGTTCGAGAAGACCATTCGGGTCGTGGACAACAACATCCGGCCCGTGGCCGACTTCACGTGGTCGCCCGAGAAGGTCGTGGCGGGCGAACCGGTGCAGTTCACCGACCGTTCGACCGACGAGGACGGCGAGGTGGTGGCCTGGGAGTGGAAATTCGGAACCACGACCTCCGACAAGCAGAACCCCGAATTCACCTTCGCGGCGCAGGGGGCTACGGAGGTCTCGCTGACCGTGACCGACAACAAGAAAGGCAGGAACACCAAGACGGTGACCATCGACGTGGGCCGCGGCGCCATCAGCCTCGACCTGCTCTGGTCGTACCCCTACGACGACACGAAGGACGCCTATGTGTTCGGCACGTCGCCCGCGGTCAGCCCCGACGGCGAGTATGTCTATGTGACTTCGACGGGTTATTCGCTGGTCTGCTTCACGAAGGCCGGCGAGCGTCTCTGGGCCTTCGACATCGGCAAGGACGGTGCGTCGGCCGAGAACAACAGCGGTTCGATCAAGGTGCAGTCGCCGACGCCTTCGGTCGACGAGGACGGTACGGTCTACGCGCTGGCGGGCTTCAACGAGCCGAACAAGGACGCGGGAGGCAGCGCGTTCTACGCCGTCAGCGGCGGCGCCGGGGGCGGCTCGCAGGTCTGGCATGTGAATACGGGCGTGAACACCAGCTTCCGGTTCCTCTCGCCGGCCGTCACCGAGAAATACCTCTTCATTGTGGCGCGCAACGTGCCTTCGGGGCACCAGAATTTCCAGGTCTACGACAAATCGTCGGGCGACCTGGTGGACGAGCGGCACGTCAACGGCGGCTCCTACGGCGGCGTGCTGCCGCTCAAAAACGGCATGGTGATCGCCGGTACGGGCGGCAGTCACGGCATGCGCGTCTTCTTCCCCGACGGCGCGGGCAAGTGGAAATTCTCCTGCGTGAAGTCGAACGGCCGCGAGCACAACTACGGCGGCAGCGGCAAGGATGCTACGTGCGAGGCGCCGAACGGCACGCAGCCTGCGTCGGGTCCCGGCGGCAAGGTCTACATCCTGTTCCAGAACCAGGGCGTGCGTGCGGACAAGAGTCTGGGCGGGGGTGTCGTCTACTGTTATGATCCGGCAAAGACCGTCTACGGGCAGACGCCCGAACCGGACTGGTACTGTCCCGTCAAGGGCGATTGCGCCCAGTCGGGCATGGGCGTGGCGCTGGGCGAGGACGGCACGGTCTACGCCGCGACGCAGAAGACCGGCAGCGTGGCGGCCCACGTCACGGCCATCTCCGCGCAGGGCGTGAAACGCTGGGAGCACGCCGCCGACGGCGACATCAACGGCGTTCCGGCCGTCGACGATCAGGGTTTCGTCTATTACAACGACCGGACTACGGGCAAACTGGTGAAACTCCGCCCGGAGGACGGCTCGCGCGTGGCGGAGATCAAGCTGGCCGACGAGCTGCGTTCGTCGCCGACGATCTCCTACGACGGCACGATCTACGTCAACGGCATGAAGGACGACAAGCCCACCGTCTTCGCGGTGAAGGGTGCGGCCGAGGGCTGCGCCGCGTCGTGGTCGCAGCAGGGAGGCAACCCATCCAAAACCGAGTATATGTACTGATCCGCTGAAAATCAGGGATGAGCGGGCCGCGTCACACGACGCGGCCCATTTTTTTCGGCCTTCGTGTATGTCGTTTACGGCAAAATTCCCTCTTTATTATGGAACGGGCGCAGGAACCGGGACGAAAAGAACCTCGAACACAATTCTAAATTTCAGCAGATGATCCGAAAACTATTGGTGCTGTTGCTCTGCCTCACGGCGGCGACGGCGACGGCGAAGAAGCCCAAATCCTCCGCTTCGAAGAAGGCGGAGAGTTCGGCCGAAAAACCGAAGGAAAGCGATTACGACAAACTCTTCAAGGAGAAACATACGGTGGCCGACGGCATGTTCCGCCTGCACGACGTCAAGGGGAAGCTCTATTTCGAGATTCCCGATTCGCTTTTCGGGCGCGAAATGCTGCTCGGATCGACCATTTCGGAGGTTTCGGACAACGCTGCGGCGACGACCGGCTCCAAGTCGGACTATCCGCTGCACGTGGTTTTCACGCGCAACGACCGTTCGGTCCAACTGCGTACGGTCAACTGCGAGAACATCACCGACGAGACGGGGGCTTCCCGCGCGCTGGCCGAGGCGGTGAAGCGGAACACGGCCGATCCCATCCTGCGCAATTACAAGATCGAGGCCTGGAACCGGGACAGCACGGCCGTGGTGGTCAACGTCACGGACCTGTTCGTGGCCGACGTGGAGGAGATGTCGCCCTTCTCGAAGTACGGACTTTATACGGCTTTCGAGCTGAAGAAGACCTTCCAGAAGGAGCGTTCGATGCTGGGCGAAATCAAGGCTTTCAGCGACAATGTGGTGGTGCGCAGTACGTTGAGCTATATTTTCACGCTCACCCGCGGCCGCACGACGCTGGTCAAGGACCAGCCGCTGACGGCCGTGATGACCCGTTCGCTGGTGCTGCTGCCCCGCGAGCCTTACCGTCCGCGCATCACCGACAGCCGCATGTCGGTGTTCCCGACCGGCAAGGTGCTTTTCAGCGAGCATGAGCAGCGTGCCAAGGTGATCTACTACGCCCACCGCTGGCGGCTGGAGCCGTCGGATATGGATGCCTGGAAGCGCGGCGAGCGGGTCGCGCCGAAGAAACAGATCGTTTTCTACGTTGACGACGGATTCCCGGAGATGTGGAAAAAGCATATTTTCGAGGCCGTCGATCAGTGGAACGAGCCTTTCGGGCGCATCGGATTTAAAAACGCCATCGCCGCAAAGCCCTATCCGAAGGACGATCCCGAATTCGATCCCGACAACATCAAGTATTCGTGCATTCGCTACGCGCCGATCGCCATCGCCAACGCCATGGGGCCTTCGTGGGTCGATCCGCGCAGCGGCGAGATACTCAACGCTTCGGTCTATGTCTACCACGACGTGATGAAACTGCTGAACAACTGGCTGTTCGTCCAGACGGCGCAGGCCGACGAGCGCGTGCGCGCCGTGACGATTCCCGAGGAGGTGATCGGCGACGGACTGCGCTACGTCGTGGCCCACGAGGTCGGCCATTGCCTGGGTTACATGCACAACATGAGCGCCTCGGCGGTGATTCCTGTCGATTCGCTCCGCTCGCCGTCGTTCACGCAGAAGTACGGCACGACCACCTCGATCATGGACTACGCTCGCTTCAACTACGTGGCCCGGCCCGGGGATAGGGAGCGCGGCGTGAAGCTCACCCCGCCGCGTTTCGGCCTCTACGACTACTATGCCGTGAAATGGCTCTACACGCCCGTGCCCGACGCTGCGACGGCTGCCGACGAATATGCCGTCACTTCGAAATGGATAACCGGGGCCGCCGCCGATTCGGTCTACCGTTTCGGCAAGCAGTAGTTCAGCCGCTCGATCGATCCCCGTTCGCAGTCGGAGGATCTGGGCGACGACGCCGTGAAGGCCTCGGGCTACGGCATCGCCAATCTGAAATACATTCTCGGCAACATGAACGCCTGGATCGGCGCCCAGGACCCCGATTTCTCCCAGCGGCGCACCCTCTACGACGAGGTGCTCACGCAGTATATCCGCTACCTGAACCACGTGCTGGCCAACGTCGGCGGCATCTACTTCGCCGAGAAGATGGAGGGCGACCCCGTGGAAGCCTACCGCAGCGTGCCGCGCGAACGCCAGCGCGAAGCCCTGCTGTTCTGTCTCGCGCAGCTCAAGGACATGAAGTGGCTGGACAACGCCGAACTGATCCGCGACATGCCGCTGATGGGTTCGCCCGCCGAGTCGATCATGGCTTCGCTGGTGTCGGTCGTCGTGGCCGCCCCGGCGCGTGTGGCTTTGAGCGCCGCGCTGGCCGAAAAGGAGGCCTACACGCCCGAGGAGTGCCGCAGGGATGTCTATGAATTCGTGTGGGCTTCGACGCTGAAGGGCCGCACGCCCGATGCACTGGAGATGATGCTCCAGCGCGAATACGTCCGCAGTCTCAGCCTTTCGGCCGGGCTGAAATACACCGGGACGGGGGCGCGGGAGGAGAAGAAGCTGGTCTCCGACGAGGGACTGATGCCCGTTCCCGCCTTCCTTGGGGAGCATGCGGCCCGCACCGCGGCGCTCACCGCCTGCGGGGAACGCTGCGGCCACGACCCCTTCGAAACCTTCTCCGCCGCGCACCGCGTCGACACCGCGCCGCTGCTGGGCTACGGCTCTCCGCGCCTGAACTACTACGACCCGCGCAACACCGAGGCCGGGGATTATGCCGCGCTGCTCAAACTGCGTGCGATGCTCCGCACGAAGAGCGCTTCGGCGACGGGCGAAGCGCGCCTGCACTACGAGTTGTTGCTGCGCAACATCGAGAAAGCGTTGAAAAAATAAATCTTCCGGACCATGATGAAACTGTTTAAAATAGCTTTCCTTCCGCTGCTGGCGGGAATCTTGCTGCTGCCGGCGGCGTCTCGGCCCGTCCGGGCGGCCGGTTCGGCCGCCGTGGAAGCCGGAGCCGGGGACAGGAAGCGCGACAAGAAAAAGAAGCAGGAGGCCGATACCGCCGCCAAGGCGACTCCCTACGAGAAACTGTTCAAGGACAAGCGGGTGGAGACTGTCCGCGGCGGCGGGCTGACCCTGCACCTGACTGCGGACAAACTCTACCTCGAACTCCCCGATTCGCTGCTCGGCCGGGGGCTGATGATCACCACGACGATCGAGTGGACGGGCGATCCCGGCGACGGACTGGCCCACCAGCAGCCCGTGCCGCCCTACATGGTCGAGTTCGGCCGCGGGAAGAGCGACACGCTCCTCTGCATGCGGGAGTTCGCTCCGGTGGTGATCGTCGACGGCAGCCCGGCGATGCGTGAGGCCGTTGGACGGAGCAACATCGGTCCGATCGTGGCCTCGTATGCCGTGAAGGCCCGCACGCCCGACGGGAAGTCGTCCGTCGTCGACGTCACGGCGCTTTTCGTCGGGGACGTCAAACGCCTGCGTCCGATCGACCCCGAGGGCGGCAACACCTACGGCGGCTGGATGACGGCCAAGGCCGATTACAAGAAGGACCGTTCGATGCTGACCGGCGTGACGGGCGGAAAAGGGTGCGTTTCGGTGGTGGGAGAGCTTTCCTACGGCACGACGGTCAGCTTCCTCGGCCTGCTCGACCTGTGGAAGGACAAGCCCCAGTCGATCGTCGCCCGCCGCACGCTCCGCGTGCTGGGCGATCCCGAACGGCGGATGCGGCTCTGCGACCAGCGGCTCGGGCTGGCGGCCAAGGCGTTCAAACGCTTCTCGGACCGGGAGCAGGAGGCCAAAACCGATTATTACGCCTGCCGCCGTTCGATCCTCGACAGCGCGGGGAAGGTGCGTCCCGTGGTGTTTTACGTCGACACGGCTTTCGACGCTTCGGCCTATGCCGCCGTCGAGCGGGGGCTTCTGCTGTGGAACGATGCCTTCGCGAAGATCGGCTGCAAGGATGTCGTGCGGGTAGAGCCTTTTCCGGCTGATCCGGCTTTCAACGACAACAGCCTCTATAACAACTGCGTGCGGCGCACGGGAACCTCCAATTCGGAACTCTACACCGCCTCGTGGGTCGATCCGCGCAGCGGTGAAATCCTCGGGACCGACATCTTCGTGCCCTTCAATTTCACGGCCGCCATTCAGAAGAAGCTGCTCCTGACGTTGTCGGCCGCCGACCCCGAGGCGCGCACCACGCAGCCTTCGGCGCGTCAGATCGCCGACGCCCTGACGGCCATGGTGGCCCGCCGTGCGGCCTCGGCTTTCGGCGTGATGCCCAACTACGCCGCCTCGTCGGCCTATCCGACCGACTCGCTCCGTTCGCCGTCGTTTACGCGGGAAAACGGCCTGGCGGCGTCGATCACCGACGACGTGTTCTACAACATCGTCGCGCAGCCGGGCGACAGGGAGCGCGGTGTGAAGCTCGTGGCCGATGCGCTGGGTCCTTACGATTACCTGGCCGTCGAGTGGCTCTACAAGCCCGTTCCGGGGGCTGTGACGCCGCACGACGAGGTTCCGGAGCTGCGCCGCCTGCTCGCCTCGAAGGAGGGAGACCCCCGCTGTTTCTTCGCGCAGTACGCCTCCGGGACTTACGATCCCCGCGTGGGGGCCGGAGACCTGGGCGACGACCTGTTCCGGAGCGTGGCGCTGCAATCGGCCAATCTGAAATATGTCGCCGAGCACGGCGACGGGTGGCTTTCGGGCCGCGACGGCGACTACAAGTTCCGCGAGGAGCTGCTCACGGAGATGGTTCTGCGCGTCAACTCCCTCGCCTTGCAGCTGATGCGCTACATCGGGGGCGTCTATATGAATCCGGTCTACGAGGGAACGGCCCGGCCCGCCTGCACGGCCGTGCCGCGCGAAGTGCAGCGACGCGCCCTGCGCGAGGCGCTCGCCCTGACCGCCGACCTCGGCTGGATCGACCGGCAGGGGGGGTCGAAGAACGTTTACAACCGCGTGCAGGCATGCGAATACCTCCAGCGCCGGATTGCGCGCACGCTTCTTGAAAAGCTCGGAACGCTGGACCTCGCGGCTTCGAAGGCCGACGATCCTTATACGGCCGACCTCATGGCGAAGGACCTCGTGGCGTGGTTCGAGGAGCGGCTCCGCGAACCGCTGACGGACCATGTCCGTAATCTGCAACAGTCGCTGCTCAAATCGACCGTCGCCGCGGCCAACGTCAAAGATAAGCCTTCGTCGGGTTCGGGAAGCGCCTTCGCGCTGTTTGACGGGTCCGGTTCGCTGTCCGACGGCGGCGATCTGTTCCCGGCGACTGACGCCGGGGCGCTTCCGGACATGCCGGCGGAGCGCCGGGCCGACGATTTCACGCCGTTGGGCGCCGGCGAGGTGCAGGGCGCCGCCTACGGCTAAC
>ERZ779894.1536-NODE-1536-length-23142-cov-3.283796_pt1 | contig 23142 bp, 13 predicted proteins | sample MGYA00511587_ERZ779894 | MGnify/ENA primary metagenome ERZ779894 (study PRJEB29588, sample SAMEA2160490) | human gut metagenome | biome: human gut; feature: human-associated habitat; material: faeces | place: Denmark | collected 2008/2010 ... | reverse complement strand
AAAAATCTTTTTCCGCTGTCCGTTATCATATAACAAAATTCATTTGTTCCGCAAAAATAATAGAAAGTATCGTCTTTTGCATACAGTCCGGCTTTTGTAAGCGCATTCATTACCGCAGTATAGTCGGTAAGCATAGTGAAGTCCTTTATATTATAACTCGGAAGAAGAGACATATTAAAATCCGGAAGTTTTTTATTCACGGTAACGGGAAGCCTTCCTTCTGTTTCAAGGGCATCCATAACCACTTCCCATATTCCGTTATCATATCTCAATATATACTGTCTTATAGTAGCGGCGTTTGCTCTTCCGCTGAGTACCGCAAAAGCATACTTGTCATCTATCGTTATACTTCTTACAAAGTATTGTTCATACTTGCTTTCATACATTTTTATACAGCTTAATATCCTGTCGTACTCGCTGTTCGACGGAGTAAGTCTTCTAACCGTGCCGTGATTCATAGAATATGTATGCAGAAGCGAATTATATGCGCTGTCGCTTAAAGTTCCGTATGACCCGTTCGCGCCGTTGGTGACCCCTGTTTTCCCGGAATGGGCGAAAAAAGACATTCCTGCAACGGAAACACTGGAGCTTGTAAATGATGCGGTGAAAGTTGTGTTTTATGAGGGAACGTCGGAGGAATCGGGGAATTCTCTTGTCCAAAATGAGATTTATATCAAGCACGAGGGAAAATGGATTAAAGTAAAAGAGAAAACGGAAGAACTTGGCTATTTGATGCTGGACGCCAGCGATAGCCAATATGTTGGTGTGGAGTCTGAAATCGTTTCCAATTTGCAGACGTTTGAGCTTGGCGGAAAAACGGTCAGTATGGCCACAAAGAATTTTTATAAATCCGGAAATTCCACATGGTTTATTCCGTCCGGTATGGAGCTGGTAAATGATGATACGGTCAAACTGATATTTGCACATAATCAGAAGGCTGATGTAGAGGTCCTGTTCTCGTTGCCGGAAGACGCGCAGGATCCGAAGGTTACGCTGAATGCCAGTTTCCATCATGACGGCGCATACTCCTTCCTCCTGTCCAGCGGCGATGCAGTGGAATATGATGCGTTTGAGCGTGTGACAGCACCATTGCTCTATGTAAAAAAAGCATTTCCGAAGGGAATTGGCAGTGTTACCGCAGAATGCTATATGTTCACCCCTATGTCAACGTTTACCTATAGCGATACACAAGTCGGGACAAAACGCACGTCCGGTCTTGTTGTGGATCCAGAGGAGATCACAATGGAGGATAATTACTCTTACCCAGATACGTCGAAATTTGGATTCACCTTTCAGACGACAGATGGAAAGTACAGAAACCAGCTGGTCGCGCCAATGTTCGGTACAGAGCATTGCAAATTCAAAGCAGGAGAGACTGCTTCGATTTCCTTCCGTATTGTAAATCGGTTGGAGGATTGGTTTGATACTTATCAGTACATTACGCAGAACATGTACAATCTGAGTGATGTGCGAACGAACTGGAACAGTTCCATCAATGAAGCAATCTACAATGCCACCGATCTAATGATGTATGACGATTATGGCGGATGGGATGAAAATGCCATGTCGTTCTACAACATGGAAAACAAAGATCTTGTTACGACAGGAAACCCGATGGCAATTGTGCAGCGGTATTTGTTGACGGAGAATGAGGAATGGCTTGAAAAACGCGCGATTCCTACGTTGGCGTATGCGCTGAGCCGCCCCAGCTACCACTGCCTGCCGACGAAAGAAAACGGCGGTGTCTATGTACCAGCAGGTGGGCCGACAGATGTTGGAAGCCCAATGGTGCAGTTTGGCACAAATGTTTATGGCGGCCTGTATGAGATGACGCAGGGACGAGTACCGTATTTGCTGGACTATGCCGTAAAAAATGTAAAAGTTGAGGAAAATCTATCCGGTATCAACTCCATGATTGCAATGTACAAGTACACTGGACAGGAGCTTTACAAGAACAAACTGATTGAACTTGCAGACCAATATCTGCAGACGAATCCGCTCAAGCGCATGAATGTTGCATTTGTGGATGGGTTTGTTTACGGCGATTATATTAGCACTGCCACAGCTTTTACAAATGCATATGAATGTACCGGCAAGCAGGAATATCTGGAGGCGGCGAAGCAGAGTGCGCAGATGCTCATGACCAGCCTCTGGACAACCGGATATCAGGGTGAGCGACTGACAACAAATTATACGATCGACCCAGATGCAACCATGCAGAGACTGCTGCATTGCGACGAGAATAATGCAAAGTTCTGGTATCATGGGGATAAGGTTTGGCGCCTTGGCAATGTTGACGGAGAAGCAAAAAAACCGCAGGATCTCCCTTTGAAGATCCCGGCAGAAACAGTTCCGGCGTGGCTGCTTGCGAAGGCAGGCATGGGAACGGAACATACCCGTACCCCCGGCGCGGGCGATGTTATTACGATGAATGTGTGGGCTGGTACCCTAGAACGTCTGGCAAAGTACACAAACGAACCGTATTTTGAGATGCAGGCACGCAATGCAATGCTGGGGCGTTTTGGAAATTATCCTGGATACTATCAGGATAGAAACATTGTACACCAGATGGCGGCAACTTACCCATATACAGGCCCGGATTATACATTGATCTATTGGCACCATATTCCGGTGTTTGTAACAATGCTGGAGGACTACCTGATCAACTCTGTTTGGAGCAAGTCTAACGGTAAAATTGAGTTCCCAAGCGTTCATCAGGACGGGTATGCCTATTTTGCAACTTCACAGTATGGACAGGCTGCGGGAAAGTTCTATGATCAGACCGATATGTGGCTCTGGCTGGATCGTGGAATTGTGAATGTCAAGGATGTGAACTTGGATTATATTGCAGCGCGGAAGGATGGCGTTCTTGGGCTTGCATTTGTGAATGAAGCAAATGCTGAAACGACCGCAGAAATCAGCCTTGGCGAAAAAGTCCCGGGCGGCAGCAGTTATACCGGCGATGCGACTTTGTATGCTGCTGATGGCAGCAAGTCTGTATGCAAGGTTAAAAACGGAAAGTTCACACTGACGATTCCTGCGAAAGAACTTTGCGCTGTGGTTTTGAATCTTGATGGCATCAAAAAACCTGTATATGCACGGACATATTCGTATTCCAATACACTTGGGAATACTTATGTTGAACATGAGAATGCGCGGGCGCATGTACTTCAAATGACGGATGATAGCTATTATGCTTATGTCTATACAACATTGAAGGAAGATGCAATTATTGGTCTAACCGTTGAGTATGCCTATGGGGATGTTACGGGCACTGTTGAAGATGCGCAGTATCCATTTGAAGCTATCATTAAAGTCCTCGATTCCAGCCAGGAAATTAAGTACAAACTGACTGTAAAAAAGAGCGATGGAACGACAGAAAGTATTGGCGAAGGAACTTTGAAAGCAAGCGTTGTCGGCTCTGGTGTGAGCGTACCTGGTTCCACAGAGGATGCCTGTAAACCGCGTGTGGATTTCAGCAATCAGGAAGCGTTCAAAGTCCCTGTCATTTCATCGGGTTCAACAGGACATGATGTACGGTTCGTGACAAACAAAGCCGACTATCCGGAAAGGATTCAGGAAAACTTCGGCGCAAACGTGTTAGCAGGGATGAAGATTTACGCGGTATTGCGTGATAAAGCGACAGGAACCGTAAAAATCATGGACACAGTTGTACAGGCCAATTCCGTTCGTGTGCAAAATGGAATTTCACAGACAATTATTGTTTGTGATGAGACTGACTCTGTACCGGCGGGCGACTATCGCGGATACACGATTGAACTTGCCATGTGTGGAGCACAGGTCGAGACGAATCTGAGCAGCTTGTTTGATCTGGAAGAACAGGTATATCCATTCCAGATGAAACTTCTGGAACAGAACAGGACTGACGATGACATTGAGTTTTCTGTATTGAAAAAGGCCTGCTTTTCCAATACAAAGGAGAGCGACCTGGTAGGAATAAGTTTGCAGATCGAGTGGAAGAATGAGAGCGGAGAAGAGAAAAAAGCACTGACTCCGATTCTCGCAGCAACGATTGGCTCGGATCGTGTGACATTGAAAGTTGCAGGAGATGCGATTCCAAACGGAATATCCGTGGAGCGTCTTGCATTAAAACCGGTACTGACACCACAAGTTGTGACAACGGGTGTGACAACACAGCTTAAAATCGTAACGGATAATCAGAGCTACTGCCTGATGCCAGATATTACGCAGCTCGTGGGGTTCAAAATGTATGCTGGTTTTGTAAATAAAACGACTGGAGAGGCGGTCTATGTAGATGCCATTATCCGCGGCGCGGAACGCCGTGCTTATGATGGAAATGTGACACTGACAGTTGATGCGCCGGCGGGTAGCACACTATCAGAGCTGAGCGGGTGGACAACGAAGACCCATTTAATGGCGATAGCACTGGCGGAAGCTGATAATACTGCTGATCTTAAGGCGATTGTAGACGGTGCGCTGAATGAAGCAAGCCCAAGTAAAGAACCAATCCAGCTTACGCTGAAAGGGCAAGGCTCCGGGGTGGATAGTGGAAGTGCAGTTTTTCGGTTTGTTGTCGCAAAAAAGGAAATCTCGGATTATGCAGAGGCAGGAAAAATGAATGGAATGTGGCTGGAGGCTGTGTTTATGCCGAAAAGCGGCAGCGGTGATACACTCCGGCTTACTGGAAGAATCATCAGAAATGAAGACCATTCCAACGTGGAGAACACAGTGCTGATCATGCCGGGAACCGGCGCCGTTCCGGCGGCCGTATATAACGACCGGTATCAGATTGCGCTGACGCTTCATCCAGAATATGATGATACAGCGGTCGATAAAAGAAGTTTTCCTGCAACTGACCTGTATCTAGTGAAAATGGGGCAGGGAGCAAGCGGGGAAGAGTTCCGCTTAGTTACAGCGAAAAACCATGTGCCATTTGCACCGGATGCTGGATCCATGAACGGCATGAAGCTGACCGTCATTTTTACACCTAAATCCGGCGGGACGACGAAGACGCTGTCAGGGGAAATTATCCGAAATGAAGATCGTCCGAATGAACCTAACAATACAACGATTGTGATGGCTCAGACGGCGGATGTCCCATACGAAAGTGTTGACTGTACAAATTATTCTGTACGCATGATTCTTGAACCTGCCGAGGATTAAACCATGCAGGAGGAGCTGCCTGCCGAGGCAGCTCCTCTTTGCACATTGCAAGAACGGGACGATAGATTTATAATAGATAATAAAAAATCGGAGGACCGGAGGTAAATATGCGGCTTTATTCATTGCTGATTGCAGAAGATGAAGATAATACACGAGAAGGCCTTACAAATTATATTGACTGGCCAGAATTGGGCTTTCAAGTGGTAGCATCTGTACGGGACGGAAAAGAAGCAATCCAGTTCATAGAACAGCGGACAGAATCGGTCGATGTGATTTTGTCCGATATTCGGATGGATAAAGTATCAGGCTTGGAGCTCGCGAAATATATTTGTGAGCATGAATATAGAACAAAAGTGGTTTTATTGACTGCCTACAAGGATTTTGAGTACGCAAGGAAAGCAATTACGTATCATGTCGTTGAATACTTGCTGAAACCGGTTAGGATTCAGGAACTGAAGCAAACGTTCCAAAAACTGAGAAATCTAATAGAATTGTCTGAAACGCAGAATGCTGAATCGGAAGAATATATGAGCGTGGATCTGGTTGAAAAAGCAAAGCGCTACATTGATCAGCACTATATGGAGAAAAACTGTTCATTGGAACGCGTAGCTGAAAATGTGGGGGTTGTGCCAAGCCACTTGTCGAAGCTTTTCAGACAAAAGACAGGTAAGACATTCACAGATTATATCACGCAGGAGAGAATTGACACGGCGAAAGACCTTCTTCGGCATACAAACCGAAAAGTACACGAAATAAGTGTACAGCTTGGGTACGGAAGTGCACGGCATTTTTCAAAGATCTTCCGTAATTCAACAGGGATGCTTCCGAAGGAATATAGGGAATGTGAAGAGGAAGCAAAATGAAACATGGTTATTTCTACTATATCCGCCGATATGGTGTAAAGAGCATATTTGTCCGTTGCGCAATCATTATTCTTCTTTTGCTGGTTGTACCGTTTGCATTGTTTATGAGCGGGATCCACTCCTTTTATGCTGGGTATATGCGGAAAGATATCGCAAAAGCCTATCAGTATGCTTTGGAGAAAAGCCGTGAGGCACTGGATATTCAATTGAGCGAAGCCGTAAATATGAGCGATGCCATGATATATAATACGGAGTTGATGGCGTTTGCGCAGTACGCTAAAATGAATCGCATTGATTATAGTACACTGCGGGGTACCGTACAGATCGAACGCGATCTTTCCAGTGCGCTGACATTGCAGAAGATGGTGCAGTCGATTTATGTGTATTATGAATCAGTCGGGTTGGTTTGCTCTACAAAGTACGGAAGCAAACCGATACAGAATTTTAAGGACTTATCCTGGAAAGATACCTGCGATGCGATAGATGTGGATCGAAAGACACATATTTTTTATCGTATCGATGATGAGGGACATAAAACAGTCTCGCTACTCCGAAAGCACCTTTCTGGGGATAAAGTGCTCTGTACCGTTATCAATATGGATATGGATCGTTTAGCTGAATACATGCTAAATGTAGATGAGAAATTAGAGCAGGTCTACTTACTGGACGAAGATGGCTCAGTCCTTTATCCGGAAGCTGTGCAAAACCAAGTGACTGTGGATGAAGCACATGAGGTTGAAAGCACTGTACAATTAAAAACAATTCCATGGTCGCTAGTGTCAGTTGTTTCGGCAGATACAGTTGAAGCGCAGCTTTCCACAATCAATAAATGGTTGTATTTCGGATTTGTTGGAGTCATTTTAATTGGGTTTATTGTTGCTGCTGCAATGTCACGTTGGCTGTTTTATGCACTGCGGCTTTTACCGGACGTTTTGATGAACGATATTGGAACGGATGAGGCATATGTTCACAAGGCCAACCTTGGAGAGGTGAACGAACTAATCCGTTCAGCAACGACCCAGAAGAATACACTGCCAGAACTCCTTCGGCGTACACAGTTGAATGCGTTGCAGGCGCAGATCAATCCACATTTTATCTATAACACGCTTGATGCGATTTCCTGGCGCACGATTGGATACCTTGGTGATGAAAATGAGGTTACTGAAATGATTGGCAAGATGGCCGACCTGATGCGGATGAGTATGTCACAAACGGCTGTCATGACAACGCTGCGCGAAGAACTTCACTGTGCCGAGCTATATCTGGAAATTATGCAGTTCCGGTTCCGAAATAGATTTATCTATCGAAGTGAGATCGACGAATCTTTGCTATCTGCTGCGCTGCCGCCGTTTTCGCTTCAGCCGTTGATTGAGAATGCGATTCTGCATGGCGGCAAAGACGATGATAAACCGCTTTTAATTGTGCTTGCAGCGAAGAAGATGGAAAACCTGCTTGAGATTAGCATTACAGATAATGGAATTGGAATGACGCGGGAAAAACTGGAAGAGATACGCCAGCGCATGAATCGGGAAACTGGAAAAGGGTTGGGACTATACAATGTTCAACGACGTATCCAGATCCTCTTTGGAGAACAGTATGGGCTGGTAATCCAGTCTGAACCGCGAACAGGAACAAAGATGACCATACGGCTCCCGGTTGGCTGACCAATAAACGTATTTTATTTTATGCACAAAACAAGAAAAAGCACCAACCGGTGCTTTTTCTTGTTTTTTATAACAAACAAAATTAAATGGGGGACATCGAAAAAAATGTGCATAATGTTAAAATATCATTGCTGGTTTGAGAGAGAAGTATGAGAGGGTGACAAAAATGTTAGCGGAAAGGAAACTGGAACGCAAAGAAAGAAAGACGGAAAAAGCGGCAAGTCGTGCTGATTTTTTGCGCTATTTCAAATCACATTACTGGCTGTATATAATGGTACTGCCGGGCTTGATATACCTGCTTATCTTTCACTATTTACCGATGTATGGAATTGCGATTCCGTTCTTTGATTATAGTCCGGTAAAAGGTTTGCTGGGCAGCAAATATGTTGGGCTGGACAATTTCAAGTATTTGTTTAAATCTCCGGATTTTCTGAATGTCCTGAAAAATTCACTGGTTCTGAGTTTTGAGAAGCTGCTTTTCGGGTTTCCTGCACCATTGATTTTGGCGCTGATTATTAATGAAATTCGGAGAACAAGAATTAAGAAAGTTGTACAGACGGTAGTCTATATTCCGCATTTTGTTTCGTGGGTCGTCATGTCTGGAATTATTATCAGTCTGCTCTCCACAGATGGCGGCATTGTCAATAAAATTGTTGTTGCGCTTGGTGGAGAAAAGGTGAACTATCTGATCAATTCCAAATACTTCAGACCTATTTTGGTCATTACAGATATTTGGAAAGAGGTCGGCTGGGGAACGATCGTTTACTTGGCCGCAATGAGCGGTATTGATGTAAGTTTGTATGAAGCTGCCGATATGGATGGAGCTGGGCGTTTTAAGCAAATCATTTATGTCACGATTCCCAGCATTGTTCCAACGATGATTGTGCTGTTGGTTCTTCGGATGGGAAGCGTGCTCTCCAATGGTTTTGAGCAAGTGTTCCTGCTGTACAGTCCATCTGTTTACGATGTCGGTGACGTGCTGGAAACCTTCTCTTACAGATTGGGCTTGCTTGAAGGGCGCTACAGCTTTGCAACTGCAGTTGGCATGTTCCAGTCTTTGGTTGGATTGATCTTTATTTCTATTTCAAATAAACTGGCGGCAAAGGCGGGAGGTGCATTGTGGTAAACCCGATTCGAAAAAAACGGATAAAAGAGGCTCGATGGAGTTTTGCAATGACAACTATCGCAATTCTAATTGCGCTTATAATTGTTTATCCGTTTGTAAATGTACTTGCTGTGTCTTTTTCGTCTTCGGCTGAAGTGTACAAAAATCCGATGATGATTTGGCCGCACGGTTTTACGTTGAATGCCTATCACGATCTGCTCAAAAATAATTTGATATGGACGGGATATAAGAACACCATTATAACAACCCTTGTTGGCACGGTGCTCGCACTGATCCTTTCGGTTCTGCTGTCGTATCCGCTTTCCAGAAAAGATTTTCGTGGGAGGAAAGTCGTCTCGGGAATCCTAATCTTTACCATGCTTTTTAATGGCGGATTGATTCCGAACTTCCTCCTGATCAAGAATTTGAAACTCTACAATACAATATGGGCGTTGATCCTGCCAGGCGCAGTTTCTGCGTATAACTGTATTTTGATCCGCTCTTTCTTCCAGTCTATTCCAGACTCTTTGACAGAAGCGGCTGCGATAGACGGCGCTTCCGACATTCGTATCCTGTTCGATATTATTTTGCCATTGTCAAAACCAATTCTTGCAACAATTACGCTTTTTACAGCTGTTGGAAAATGGAATTCGTTTTTTTCCTCTATTGTGTACACTAAAGACAGAAATCTCTGGACGTTGCAGCTCGTTTTGCGTGAAATGCTGATCGCTGTAAAGCAGCAGTCGCAGGATATTTTGGATGCATCACAGATGGTAGCTTCAAAATCGATGGATTATGCAGCAATCATTGTGGCAACTGTTCCGATACTTTGCATCTATCCGTTTGTCCAGAAATACTTTATTTCCGGCATGACCCTTGGCGCGGTCAAGGAATAATTGGCTCAGGAACTTCCAAAATGAAAGTTGGAGGTTTTTGATAAAAAACAAATGAAGGAGAAACACGATGAAAAAAGCAATCGCATTGCTGCTTGTCCTGTGCTTGGTGTTAGGTACCCTCGTTGGCTGCACCAATAATGCAGCGACAGAACCGGAAGACACACAGCAGGCAGAGCAGCAGAATCAGCAGGCTTCGGACAATAAGACTGAAGAGTCTGCACCGGAAGACAGCAGTGACACCGAAAGCCCGACGGAAATCAACTTGATGGTCTATGCACCCGAGAATTTTGATCCGGCGACATTCCCCTCGGTCAAAGCAATCGAAGAAGCTTGCAACGTTAAGCTGAACTATGAGGTTCCGCCGATGAGCAGCTATGAAGAGAAGCTGCAGATTACGATGGCTTCCGGCGAATATCCCGACCTCATTATGTTCCCCAGTCATGACAGCCAGGTGTTCAAGGATGCGGTTAGTGACGGCATTGTTGTTCCGCTGAATGAATATCTCAAGAGCGCAGAAAACCTGAACAAGTATATTTCTGATGTTTCATGGGACTGCATGAAGATTGAGGGTGACGACCAGATTTATGGCATTCCCAGAAGCACACCGTTCCGCTGCGATCAGTATTATGTGAGAAAAGACTGGTGTGATAATCTGGGGATTGAACTTCCTGAAGATGGAATTATCACAAGAGACCAGTTCGTTGATATTATGACGCGCTTTACCTTCGATGATCCGGATGGTAATGGCGTTGATGATACCTATGGCTTTACATGGTACACAGATGGCAACGGAAACCTGGATCCGCAGGTATTTGCTCCGGGTTTTGGTCTGGTTGGTTGGCAGAAGTCGAACGGAACATATGAGTACATGAAGGCAATCTATGATTGTGAGAGCGATACCTACACAGAATTGCTGTCTTTTGCAGCAGATTGCTGGAAGAAGGGGATCATTGATCCGAATGCCCCGCTTAATAAATCTTCCGCAGAAGCCTTGACGCGGATGCTTGAAGGCTCGGTAGGCATGGTGAAGGACTTTGCAGGCAACCTTCCTGCACAGCTGAAAAATCTCCAGGAAGTTAACCCCGATGCTGACCTGACCTATCTCTTCGTGAAGAATGATGATGGCGAAGTAAAAGGCGATGCATATGGCGGCGGTTATTGGTTCCTGAATGCGATTACTGTTGCAGCCGAAGGAAAGGAACAGGCAATCGTAGATATGCTGGATTATCTGCTGTCTGATGATGGCTGGCGGTTGCTCCAGTATGGTCCGGAAAATGTTACGTGGCACTATGAAGGTGATGAAATTGTTGTTGACCGTGAAGCATACGATGAGTTGATTGATCCTGTGCGCAATAATTTCACGCCTGTTAGAAGAGCAGATGACGCAAACTTCTTCCTGCCGGTGTATTACGATGAAGATCAGGCTGCACTGATTGATTCTTGCAGAGAATGGGTTCAGAAAGCAATTGACACGGCTGTTCCGTCTATGGATTCCGGCTATGTACCCAAGGCGGCTGATGATCCTTCGTTTATCGACTACAATGATAAGCTGCTGAATACGGTCACAAAGGTGATTCTTGGGAATGCGACTGTTGATGATTATAAGCAGGCTTTAGACGATTGGTACAACAATGGTGGTATCGCGTATCTTGAGGAAATGAATACCTGGATTGCAAGTAAGTAAGCCTGGTATGCAGTAAATCACGGGCGCCAGGCGGTCGGTTACGACCACCTGGCGCTTGATCTATCTGATGGAGGATAATATGGAAATAAACAACATGTTTTCTATGGATCGTACAGCACAAATCATTTTGGAGGGTCAGCCGGATAAGATTGCACGGCTGATTCAGGACAGGCAGTTGAAGGATAGAAGAATCTGGAGCCTGTTTGTCAAGCAGTTCCGGGAAAACCCGGACGATGAGAACAAATCATGGAAGGGTGAGTATTGGGGAAAGCTCATGCGCGGCGGATGTATCACCTGGCAGTATACGCACGACAAAGAGCTTTATGATGTCCTGGAATGGACGGTCCGGGATATGCTGACAACGCAGGACACGGAAGGGCGCATTTCCACTTACAGCAAAGCAGCGGAGTTCCACGGATGGGACATCTGGTGCCGAAAATACGTGCTGCTCGGCTTCCTTTATTTCTGCGAGATTTGTCAGGATGATGCACTGCGCGGACAGATTCTTGCGGCAGCGTGTCGACACGCGGATTATATCTGCGCCAATATCGGAGATGGGAAGATCGACATTACGGCAACATCCAATCTTTGGGGAGGAATCAATTCCAGTTCTATTCTGGAGCCGATTGTAAAACTGTTTCAGTGGACAGAGAAAACAAAGTATCTGGAATTTGCGGATTATATTGTTCGCCGCGGCGGTTCTTCCAACGGCAATATTTTTGAGCTGGCGTATCGGGATGAGATTGACCCGTACCAATATCCGGACATCAAGGCATACGAATTGATGTCATGCTTTGAGGGGCTTCTGCTGTACAGCCAGATTACCGGAAGTGAGAAATGGAAAACTGCGGTTTGCCGCTTCGCAGAGCGGCTTCGTCAGTCAGATATCACCGTGATTGGATGTGCTGGCTGTACGCATGAGTTGCTGGATCATTCTGCTGTAGCACAGACTGACCCAGACAGAACAGGAATTATGCAGGAAACCTGCGTTACAGTTACATGGATGAAATTGTGTGCGAAGCTGCTGCTCCTGACCGGTGATTCAGTATGGGCGGACGAGATCGAGAAATCTGCGTATAACGCGCTCTATGGAAGCGTGAATCTGCATCAGAATCCGGAAAATGGCGGCCTGCCGTTCGACAGCTACAGCCCCCTGCGTGCAAACAAGCGTGCCCGGTTTATTGGCGGATTTCAGAAGATGGAAAACGGGACTTTTTTCTATGGCTGCTGCGCGGCGATCGGCGCTGCGGGAACGGGACTGTTTCCAAATCTGCATCTTCTGCGCGCGGGTGACGAGATCGTGCTTGAATTTTATACACAGGGCAAAATTAAGTTTACACTTCAGAACGGACATCCTGTGACAATTCGCACACGGACTGCATATCCGTATGATGGGACGATCAAGCTGACGGTTCAAACGGAAGAACCGGAAGCATTTGCGCTGAAGCTGCGTGTTCCGGGCTACTGCCGCTGGAGCGAGTACCGGATCGACGCGGAGCCGATATGCAGAACGGAGCATAAAGAAACATACATCAGACTGGAGCGGACATGGAATCCCGGCAGCAGCATTACATTGTGTCTGGATCTGCATCCGAGAGCAGTCTGCGATCCGAGACCGGAAAATGTCCAAAGCGGAAAGCAGTTTATCGCATTTTGCGATGGACCGATCGTTCTGGCGCGGGACGCCAGAATCAATGCAGACGTGGGAATGCCGGTTACATTTGTACCGGAAGCATTCCGCATTGAGAAATCCGAAGATTTTGGCATTGAGAGCGGCGGAAATTATCTGGTACGGACGGATAAGGATGAGACAATTCGGATGGTCGATTATGCCTCGGCCGGCGCAACATGGAATGAAGCATCAGAAATGGAATGCTGGCTGCCGATACGGACAGATGGCACAGACAGGTGATGAAGAAATGCAAAGCGGTGAGATATTTGTGAAATTCGATCAGAAAAATGACCTGCTGCTTTGTGTGATAGCTGAACAGAATCTGCTCCTTTTGAATTTGCCCCTTTCATTTGATGAAATACAACGGCGGCTTCAAGCAATGTGGGAGGAATCTCCTCAAAATATAGGCAATGGCGACGCGCAGACACTTAATGCGGTTTTTTTCAGAATGAATGATTTGATGCGCCAAAAATATAATCTTCATGTCACTTATGCGCAGATTCACTCAACAACAGAAAATAAAGCGGAAGCCTATCTGCAGGGAATGAATGCTTTCTATCAGGCTTTGCAGCGGGTGAACAGCAAGAATGCGACCATCAGTGAACAAGCAAAGTCGCTGGTTATGAAAGAGGACAGAAGGACGATCTCACTCGCTGAGGCAGCAGAACAAATCAATATCAGTCCAAACTACTTGTGTAGGGTGTTTAAAGAGGAAACGGGCGAAACGTTTCGGAGTTACTGCATCCGGGTTAAGATGGGACGTGCGGCAGCCCTTTTGAAAGAGTCCAATCTTAGGATCAATGAAATTGGAACTGCGGTTGGTTATCCGAATACAGCGTATTTCAATAAACTGTTTAAGCGAAACTTTCGATGTACTCCGCGGGAGTACAAGAAAACTTTCAGATGAAAGAAATGTAGAGAAAATAGCCTGGCACAGTGAAAAAGAAAGTGAGAAACATATCGTTATGGTAAAAGCGGTTATTTTTGATTTAGACGGCGTCCTGGTATCTACGGATGAATTGCATTATAAAGCATGGAAACAGCTCAGTACGGAACTTGGCATTCATAATTTTACAAGAAAAGATAATCTCAGACAAAGAGGCGTAAGCCGGATGGAGTCATTGGAAGTCCTATTGGAAAAAACAGATCAAGTATACACAGAAGAAGAAAAAATATGTCTGGCGAAGCGAAAAAATGAAAAATATGTTGCAGCGTTGGAGATGCTGGGACCAGATGCAATTCTTCCCGGGGTAACGTCATTCTTGTCTTTTCTGAAACAAAAGCGGATTCGGATTGCAGTAGGCTCGTCTAGCAAAAATGCACCTTTAATATTGAAGAAAATCGGACTGTATGAACAGTTTGACGCGATAAGCTGCGGCTTGGATACAGACCGGTCAAAGCCGGAACCGGATGTTTTCCTTATAGCTTCCAAGAAACTGGGAATACCACCGGAGGAATGTGTTGTTATAGAAGATGCACATGCCGGAATTGCTGCGGCAAGACGTGCGGGAATGTACGCTGTTGCAGTTGGTGCAGCAAGCGATAGCCGCAAGGCGGATTATTGTGCACGTTCACTGCAAACACTTCCGTATCAATCGCTGGAGTTATTTAACGAGGAACCCTTTTGCATCACGGAAAGCGGATATGATGAGGGTAAAATCGCATGGTTTGGGAATAAGTTCTTGACGGGTAACGGATACTTCGGGGTCAGGGGCACGATGGAAGAATATACAAAAGAACAGATGTGTGCGATTAATCTGGCGAGAATTTATGACCGTGTGGGTGAATCGTGGCGAGAATCAATAAATGCGCCAAATCCATTTTACATGCGGGTAAACGTCGATGGGACGGAATATGCGCTGCCGGAGAACAGACCGCTTTCTCAATTACAGCAATTAAACTTCCGATATGGACTACAGCGCAGGAGAACACAATGGCAGACAGAAAAAGGAACATTGCTGGTACGAAGCGAACGCTTTGCCAGTATGAGCAGACAACATCTGCTTGCTATGCGTTATTCGATTTCTGCTGATTATGACTGCCAAATCACAATCTATGCTGGAATCGATGCGAATGTGTGGGATATACATGGTCCGCATTTTGTGGAAAAGATTCAGGAAAGCAACGGGTTAGTGCTTCAAATGACTGGAATTACTGGAGAAAAGCGAATCGGCGTAACCACAATGGCTGTCATTTCATCAGATGGGATGGCAAATCAGGAGTGTGCAAGTGAGTGCGCGTATCAGCGTATTTCGATTTGTGCAAAGGCTGGTCATACCTATTGGATAGAGGAAATTGCGGCGGTTCGGACAACTGCGGATAACTTGGCATTTACCGATCAGATAGAGAAGACTACCTATTCTCAGCTGAAACAGGAACAGATTCGCGCATGGAATGCAATCTGGGCCATATCAGAAGTGAAAATTGATGGAGATGCAGATGCAGAACTTGCAATCAATTATTCAATTTATCATTTGAACTGTATTGCACCGAGAAACCTGCCTGGAACATCTATTCCTGCCAGAGGCCTGTCTGGGCAAGTGTATAAAGGAGCGATTTTCTGGGACACAGAAATGTTTATGATGGATTATTATATTGCCGCTGCACCAGAGATCGCAAAAACACTGCTGCAATATCGAATTGACACACTCGATGGAGCAAGAAGGAAAGCAAAGGAGTACGGACTGCAGGGAGCCTACTACGCATGGGAAAGCCAGGAGGGAGGCTATGAGGCCTGCTCGGACTTCAATCTTGTGGATGTGTTTACAAAGCGCCCGGTACGAACCTATTTCCGAGATAAACAATATCACGTTTCGGCAGCAATTGTATATGGCTTTGTTAAATACTTACGAGCGACAGGCGATACGTCGATTCTGGATGACGGCGGCTTGGAGGTGATTGTTGAATGTGCAAGGTTTTATCGGTCAATCCTGATCCGCCAAGTGGACTCGGAGATTTATGAGATTCGGGATGTCGTCGGACCAGATGAATATCATGAGCGAGTCAATAACAATGCCTATACGAATCGGATGGCAAAATTCGTTTTTGAGACGGCTGCCGATTTGCTCAATCAGATGCCGTATACAGATGCCTCCGGAGAATCCGGAAACCAACTGCGGGAACTTTTTTTGGATGCTGCAGAAAAACTCATCCAAAAGACAGAAAATCGTGAGATGCTGATCGAACAGTTCGACCATTATTTTGAACTGGAGGATGTCGATATTGAAACAGTCAGATCCAGACTGTGTGATCCAAAGGAATATTGGGGCGGCGCACACGGTGTTGCCAGCGATACGCAGATTCTGAAACAAGCCGATGTTGTGGCTATGCTTGGAATGTTCCATGGGGAGTACAGTCAGGAAACGATGAAAAAGAACCTGCAGTATTATGAACCGAGGACAGAGCATGGGTCGTCGCTTTCTGCATGCATGTATGCACTGGTAGCCTGTTATACGGGACAAGGAGATTCTGCATATCCGTTGTTTATGAAATCAGCACAGATTGATTTAATGCCGCCGGCAAAAGAATGGCTTGGACTTGTTTATATCGGCGGAACACATCCGGCATCTGCGGGTGGTGCATGGATTGTAGCAGTTAAAGGGTTTGCAGGTGTTTATGAAGACAGCGATGGTATTCATTGCAGACCAGCTCTGCCGGAAAAATGGAAAGAAATGTATTTTAAGCTGTATTATAAAGGGACACTCTATGGATTTAGAGTAACACATTCGGAAATAGTTATCAGAAAGCTGCACACATAAACCAGCGCAAACGGAAGGAGCAAAATGGTGAAAAAGATAGAACGACAGATTCCATATGCCATTGTTGCAGAGACAGAGGAATATGCGAGAAACTGGACACGATCAGGAAAAGTGTGGAACCTGCAGATACAGAAGGAAAATGGGAAATTCCAAACCGAACATCTGACGATCCTGTGCGCGCTGAAACAAAACGGGAAAACGGTACAGCAGATTACGACTGTAAAAAACCGTTTGGATAAACCCGTTGTACTTGAGCAGGTAAGCTCTGCATATATTGCAGGTATCGGTCTGGGAGGAATTCGGCCGTGGTATGACGAGGAACGTTTTAAATTATATTTTTGTCGGATGTGTTGGCAGGGAGAAGGCCAGTGGAGCTACGGTACACTACCAGAACTGGGACTTTACCGGGCTTCAAACCATAATCCCGCCAATGCGATTGCTATTTCGTCCGTCGGGAATATGAGTACGTCTGTGTTTTATCCATTGCTATATCTGGAGGACAAGGAATGCGGACAAACGTGGTTTTTTGAGATTTTGTCCAGTGGGAATTGGCATATAGAACTTGGAGCGAACGAAGATGGAGGACTGTATGTTGAAATGAATGCCGCATGGTGTAATCATGACGGCTGGCATATAACGCTGCAACCAGATGCATATTATACTGCCGTCCCAGCTATTTACGGTGTCGTAGATGGAGGCATTGAGGCTGCAATCCAAGAACGCTTACGCTGGCACAGGCAATGCAGTGACGTATCAATTCTGCGCCCGGCGGCTTGCTTTAACGATTATATGAACTGTCTTTGGGCGAATCCGAGCGATCAAAAACTGATCTCATTGATCGATGCAGCGGCAGATGTCGGCTGTGAAGTATTTTGCATCGATGACGGCTGGCAAAAAGACGGAACGGGAACATGGATACCGAATCAGGCGCGGTTTGGCTCAAAGGGGCTGCAGGGGGTGATTGACTATATCCGCAAAAAGGGCATGCGCCCCGGAGTCTGGCTAGAGCTTGAGAGCGTTTCCCATGAGAATATGACCGCGCCGAAGCAAGGCCGAATGACAAGAACTGGTCACGAAATTGGATGTAATGGGCGATACCAGTTCGACTTTCGCAGTCAGGATGTACAAACGTATATGGAATCTGTCATAGAACGGCTGTATGCAATGGGCATTCGCTATATCAAAAATGATTTTAACCAGACTGCTGGAATTGGCTGTGATGATCCAAATTCAGTTTCCGAAGGCTTACGCCGGGAAACAGAGGCTTTCTATAGATTTGTTGATGAGATCCGCGCGAAGTATCCTGATTTGTGGATTGAAACCTGCGCCAGTGGGGGTATGCGGGCAGATAATGGAGCATTGCGGCATTTTCATCTTTACAGCAGCAGCGATCAGGAATTTTTTTGGAACAATCCTTCCATTCTGACGGGTATGATAGCCTGTGTACAGCCAGAAAAATGCGGGATCTGGTCATACCCGTATGCGTTGCCTTGCGAGGCCAGAATGCAGCCAATCAAGGAGTATTTCAAAGAACACGAATGCGAGACTTATCTGGATGGTGAATGGACTGCGTTCAATATGGTCAGTTCCATGCTCGGTGTTCTATATTTATCGGGACATATTGAGGAAGCGGACGAAAGAAACCGCACATTGATTCGAGAAGCGATTGCTGTCTATAAGCAAAAGCGTGAGTTTTTGGCACACGCATATCCGGTTTACCCATCTGGTTTCTTCCGGATTTCTGAGGAAGGTATGTATGCATTTGGGCTGACAAACGGAAAGAAATTATTGCTTTCCGTCTGGAAAATTGGTGGGAACAAAAATACGGTCAGCTTTTCGTTAAAGAATTATCTGCATGGACAGCTGAAGGGGAAGCTTCTGTATCCTATCAGCCTGCCTACGGACTACCATGAGTCGAATGGTATTCTGACGGTGCGACTGGAGGCAAGATACAGCGCGAGACTGTTTGAATTTGAAGGAGATGAAATACAATGAATATAGAACAGATTCAATTATCTGAGCGTGGAACGCTGACCGCGTTGCTGCATGAAAAGAGTAATGAGATGAAAAACGCAGCGGCTGAGAGGCTGGCTGTGATTCTCTGCCCGGGTGGAGCATATTCATTTTGCTCTGATCGTGAATGCGATCCGCCCGCGATTGCGTTTTTAAACATGGGATGTCAGGTGTTTGTGCTTCGGTACAGCGTTGAACCTTATGCCGGGAACAAACGTCCATTACAAGAAGTTGCAGCCAGCGTAAAGATTGTGCGAGAACGTGCAGATCGGTGGCAGGTGGATAAACACAAAATTGTAGTTTGCGGATTTTCGGCAGGCGGACATTTGGCGGCAAGTTTGGGCGTTCATTGGAATGATCCGGATATCATGCGTCGGTGCGAAGTGAAAGATGCGCAGATGCTGCGTCCAGACGCGATGATCCTAGGATATCCAGTTATTACTGCGGGAATATTCGCACATCGCGAAAGCATTCAACGGGTGAGTCAAGACTGTCATGAAGATGAATGCTATTGGAGTCTTGAAACGCAAGTCACAGAGCAGACACCACCTGCTTTTTTATGGCACACAATGAATGATCCCGCGGTACCGATTGAAAATAGTTTCCTGTTTGCGGAACAACTGCATCAGGCTGGTGTAGACTGCGAATGCCATTTTTTGAAAACGGACCACATGGTATGTCGATAGCTACGGAAGAAGTAGGAACACCATCAAAGCGAGTACATCAATGGGTATCCCTTTGCCAAAGTTGGTTGGCAGAGAAATTCGCGCTAGACAATTGAACTGCAATAAAGTGTATAAGAATAAGAGGATGAATGGCACTCTCGCACATGAGAAAAATATGGGGAATGGGTGAACGAAGAAACATGAAAAGAATTTTAGTGTTAGGCGGCGCGGGCTACATCGGCAGCCACACGGTATATGAGCTGATTGACAACGGCTACGACGTGGTCGTAGCGGACAATCTGGAGACCGGATTCCGGGCAGCGGTGCATCCAAAGGCGCGCTTCTATCAGGGCGACATCCGCAACAAGGAATTCTGCGACCATGTGTTCTCGTCTGAGAAAATTGACGCAGTCATCCACTTCGCCGCGAACTCTCAGGTCGGCGAGAGCATGGTCAATCCGCTCAAGTATTACGACAACAACCTCGGCGGCACGCGCACGATGCTCCAGAGCATGATCGAGCATGGCGTGAAGTACATTGTCTTCTCCTCCACCGCCGCGACCTACGGCGAACCGGAGCGAGTGCCGATTCTGGAAACCGACCCGACGCATCCCACGAACTGCTACGGCGACACGAAGCTGGCGATGGAGCGGATGTTCTACTGGGCTTCCGTCGCACACGGCATTCATTTTGTCGCGCTGCGCTACTTCAACGCCTGCGGCGCACACATGTCGGGCAAGATCGGCGAGGCGCATAATCCGGAAACGCACCTGATTCCGATCGTGCTGCAGGTCCCGAACGGCCAGCGCGACCACATGAACATCTTCGGCGACGATTATCCCACGCGCGACGGCACGGGCGTGCGCGATTACATCCATGTGCTCGATCTTGCCCGCGCGCATTCCCTCGCGCTCAGGAAGCTCGCCGAAAAACCCGGCCTTGTCACCTACAACATCGGCACGGGCAAGGGCTACAGCGTGCTTGAGATCGTGCGCGCATTCGAGAAGGCGAGCGGCAGAAAAGTGCCGTACGAGATCATCGGCCGCCGTCCCGGCGACATCGCGGAGTGCTATGCCGATCCTTCTCTCGCAAAGAAGGAGATGGGTTTCGAGTGCCGTTACGGGCTCGACGAGATGTGCGAGGACTCCTGGCGCTGGCAGAGCATGAACCCGTCGGGATTCTGATCCGTCGCCCGCGCGGGCTTTTCCGACCAAATGCAAACACAGCGGCCCACCGCCGCTGGTTTTTGAAAGGCTTTTCCGTTGGTAAAAAAAGCTCCTTCCGTCGGGAAGGAGCTTTTTATCAAGCAACTTATGTTACTTTTCGGGTTTGGGTTCGGGGACGAGCATCGCCTGGCACTTGGTCATGATGTCGTTGAACTGAACCGCGTAGCTGTCCGCCGCGCCGAAGATGGTGACGGCGCCTCTTGCGACCGCTTCGACAAATTCGTACCTGCCCGTGAGCACCGCGAGGCATCCGTCGGGATCGGGGAATTTGAAGAGCACGAAGGGGTACTTGCGCTCGCCGTTGCCCGCCTTGGTCTTGCCCTGTTTGACGCGCAGATAGCTCTTGCCGCTCGCGTCCTTGGTGGGACCGACGATGAACTGATAGGTCCTGTCGGGCTGTTTCTTGGTCCAGTCGGCCATTTCGGGCCAGCCCAACTTGTTCGCCGTGGAAAGCGCGCGCGTGATGAGGTACAGCGAAAGTTTGACTTTCAGATACTGCTCCCAGGGCTGCGACTTGTCCGGAGTGAACGAGGGCATGGTCTTGGTGAGCGTCAGCATCAGGAAGAGGAACTTGAGCGTGACGGGGTTGAGGATGTTCTTGAGGAGAGGGGAGACTATGCCCAGCATCTCCGCGGGAGAACTTCCTTTGAACACTCCGAGCAGACTTTTGATGGATTTGAAGTACATCTTCACCACTTTGAGTCCGTCGTATTTGCTGCCGTCCTTCATTTCGATATAGCCCGGATACTCGCCCTGGAACACCTTGAAGCGCTTGTCATGGGCGGCTTTGTCCGCCATATCCTGGGTGAGGAACACCATATAGCACGCGACGGGATTTGCGTCGTCTGCGGCGCGGAATTCCACCACGGCGTTGACTTTCTCGAATTTTTTCACCTGCGCCGGATCCTCTTCGAGGGGGACGCGCAGGGCAGGGAAGGCGGCGGCGAAGTATATCTTGGCAGTCAAGACGTCTTTATCGCTTGCTTTCATACCTACCTCCTTTTAGTCCTCGTCGGACCAGTCGTCTTCTTCGATCTCTTTGCCCATTATCTCCATGACGGTTTCCATTATGCCCTGGCTGGAGAGCTTGTACTTGGCATAAAGGTCCTCGGGTTTGCCGATGGGGCCGAACTCGTCGGGGATGCCAATCTTGGTCAGGATGCAGCGCTTGCCGCTCTGCGCGAGGACGGACGCGACCGCGTCGCCGAGACCGCCGATGACGTTGTGTTCCTCCACCGTGACGATACGGCGTGTCTTGACTGCCGCTTCGATGATGGCTTCCTCGTCGATGGGCTTGAGCGTGTGCATGTTGATGACCTGCGCGCTGACGCCCTGCTCTTCGAGCATATCGCCCGCGATGTACGCGTCACGCGTGGGCACGCCGCACGCGATGATGGTGACGTCGCCTCCGTCCTTGAGCTTCATCGCCTTGCCGATCTTGAAGTCCTTGCACCACTGGTCGTCCTCACTCTCGTGCAGGAGCGGCTCCATGCCGCGGCCGACGCGGAGATAGAAGGGACCGGGGACGTCGATGCACTGCTTGACGGCGATTGCCGTTTCGTATGCGTCGGCGGGGATGACGACGGTCATGTTCGGGATAGCGCGCATGATGGCGAAGTCCTCGATGCAATGGGGGGGGGAGGCTGCCGCGCCGAAGGACACGCCGCCGTGGGTGGCGATGACCTTGACGGGCAGTTTCTGATAGGCGCAGTCAGTCCTGATCTGCTCGCCGCCTCTCAGGCACGCGAAGATGGCGAAGGTGGACGCGAAGGGGATGAATCCGACTTTCGCAAGACCTGCCGCGACTCCGAAGAGGTTCTGTTCTGCGATACCGACGTTGAAGAGTCTGTCGGGGAAGGCTTCTCCGAGGAGGCCTATATTCGTGGATTTTGCCAGGTCGGCGGTCACGCCGACGATACGGGGATCTTTCGCGGCGAGTTCGGCGAGCGTTCTGCCGTACATTGCGCCGGAAGACATTTTGTTGCCGTCATAGACGTTCCATGCAGTTCCCATAGTGTTCCTCCTTAAAATTCTCTGTTCTTGACTTCGTTCAGGAACTTGTTAAGTTCGCTTTCTTCGGAGCCGAAAGAGCAGTAGTGGCTGGTCGCCTTGCCTTCGAACTGTTTGATGCCGAAGCCCTTGACGGTGTCGGAGATGATGGCGACGGGGCCTTCCGTTGCCCATGCTTCCGCGAGCGTCTTGTCGACTTCTTCCATCTTGTTGCCGTTGCACTTCAGCACTTTGAATCCGAACGCGTCGAGCTTCTTGTCCAGCGGCTCGATGGACATGACGTCCTCGGTGTTGCCGTCGATCTCGAAGTGGTTGCGGTCGATGATCCAGATGTTGGAATCCAGATAAATGTCGATGGCGTCCAGCTGTGCCTGCACATCCCGGAGGGTGATCTGGTTCTGGGCGTACTGCACCGCATAGTTGGAGGCGATATAGTTGGCT
>ERZ779894.1522-NODE-1522-length-23302-cov-3.960769_pt1 | contig 23302 bp, 20 predicted proteins | sample MGYA00511587_ERZ779894 | MGnify/ENA primary metagenome ERZ779894 (study PRJEB29588, sample SAMEA2160490) | human gut metagenome | biome: human gut; feature: human-associated habitat; material: faeces | place: Denmark | collected 2008/2010 ... | reverse complement strand
GATATCTTCTAAAGTCGGCCGTCGCAATTCCCCTTAAGAAATCAAGAAAGCAAAAACAATATTTTCTTAAAAGGAAGTTGCTTTTTACATCCCATTTTCTCTGGGCTGTTTTTTATTTCAATTGTAAACCATTATTATTTAATATTGTTGACAATAGATTTTCCCGGTGCTATATTGAAACACAAAATTTGCAAAGGCGGTGTTTCTTTGACTCTCACAAAAACAAAAACGCAAATCCTCTGTGCCCTTTTTGCGGCGCTCATTGCCATTGGTGCATTCCTGCGGGTGCCGGTGCCGCTGGTGCCTTTCACCCTCCAATTTCTTTTTACCACACTGGCAGGGCTTCTCTTAGGAAAAAAGGCCGGCAGTGCCGCCGTATGGCTTTATGTACTGCTGGGGCTTGTGGGACTGCCCATATTTGCCGAAGGCGGCGGCATTTCCTACATCTTCAAGCCCACATTTGGCTACCTCATCGGTTTTGGACTGGGGGCTTATGTAACAGGTCTTTTGACAGAACAAAATACCTCTTATAAACAGCTTCTTCTGGCCAACTTCGCCGGGCTTTTGGTGGTATATCTCTGCGGTATGGCTTATTACGCCGTCATCAGCGCTTTTTACCTGCATAACCCCATCGGGCTGTGGCCATTGTTCCTCTACTGCTTTTTGCTGGCAGTGCCCGGTGACATTGTCCTCTGCATCGTTGCGGCGATACTGGCAAAACGGCTCATTCCCATTTTCAGATACGACAGGAGATGAATTTTATGGATACATTGGAAATATTGACACAACAGGTCATGGACGGGCATCAAGTCACCCGGGAAGAAGCCCTCTGGCTTTCTAAACAACCCTTAGAATCCCTTTGCAGACAGGCGGACAAGATTCGCCGTCATTTCTGCCAAAACACCTTCGACCTATGCACCATCATCAACGGAAAAAGCGGCAGATGCAGTGAAAACTGCAAGTTCTGTGCCCAATCTGCCCACAACCACACAGACGCGGACACCTACCCTCTGCTTTCCAAAGAAGAAATCCTCGCAGATGCCAAAAAGCAGGCAGCACAAGGGGTTTTGCGGTATTCCATCGTCACCGCCGGAAAAGCCCTTTCTGACGAAGAAATCGATATCATGTGTGGCGCTATCCAGCAAATCCGGCAGGAAACCGCCCTTTCTGTCTGTGTTTCCTTCGGACTTCTGACAGAAGCCCAGTTCTGCAAACTGAAAGAAGCAGGTGTAAGCCGTGTCCACAACAATCTGGAAACATCCAAGCGGCATTTTCCCAATATCTGCACCACCCATACTTTTGCCGACAAAGTATCTGCCATACAGGCGGCACAACGGGCAGGCCTCACCGTATGCAGCGGCGGCATCATGGGCATGGGCGAAACCATGGCAGACCGCATAGACATGGCACTTTCTCTGCGGGAATTGGGTATCCCCAGTGTTCCCGTCAATGTGCTGAACCCCATCCCCGGCACGCCTTTTGGAGAATATGCCACTTTATCTGAAGAAGAAGTCCTGCGGATTCTTGCTCTTTACCGTTTCCTTTTGCCTGCCGCTTCCATCCGTATGGCTGGTGGACGAGGACTTTTACCAAATGGGGGAAAAAGCTGTTTTCTCTCCGGCGCCAATGCCGCCATCACGGGGGATATGCTCACCACCGCAGGCATTACGGTACAAACAGATTTACAAATGCTCACAGAACTTGGATATGAGGTGAAACTGGATGAAACAATTGATGATCATAGGCACTGACACGGACGTGGGTAAAACTTACGTCAGCGGGCTGATATTGAAAAAATTACAGGAAAACGGCAAAAACGCCGCCTATTTCAAAGCCGCCATGAGCGGCAATGAACGACTGGCTGACGGCTCCCTTTTGCCCGGTGACGCGGACTTTGTGAAAACCATTTCCGGCATCTCCCAGCCCCTTAGAGATATGTGCCCTTATGTATACGAAACTGCCGTTTCTCCTCATCTGGCAGCAAAAATCGAAGGAAAGCCCATCGAATGGGAAACGATACAAGAAACATACGATATTCTTTGTGGCACATACGACTTTGTCACTGTGGAAGGCTCCGGCGGCATCCTCTGTCCCCTGCGCCACGACGAAACCGCCGCTTTTTCTCTGGCGGATTTTGTAATGTCCCAGCATCTCCCCTGCCTGCTGGTGGCAGACGCAGGACTGGGCACACTGAACCATGTTGGCTTGACGGCGGCCTATCTGAAAAGCCAGAACATCCCTTTGCAGGGCATCATCCTGAACCGTTTCCAGTCAGGAAATCTCCTCCATGAGGACAACAAGGGCATGTGCGAAATCATGACAGGCGTTCCCGTCATTGCCTCCATCCCAGAAAATGCCATAGACCTGCCCATTTCCATGGAAACCCTAGTATCTCTTTATGCAGAAAGGAAGGAAAGCCCATGCTCTGGTATCCCTACACACAAATGAAAACCATGGAGGAACCCATAGAGATTCTGGATGCCAAAGGCGTCTGGCTTTATACGAAAGAAGGAAAACTCATTGACTCCATTTCCTCCTGGTGGAGTGTCATTCATGGCTACAGCCATCCGAAGCTGAACGAAACCATCCTGTCACAGGTACCCCATTTTTCCCATGTGATGCTGGGGGGCTTGACCCACAAGCCCGTACAGGAACTTTCGAAAAAACTGGCAAGCTGGCTGCCCGGCAGTCTGAATCACTGCTTTTTCTCTGACTCCGGCAGTGTTGCCGTGGAAGTTGCTCTGAAAATGGCATTGCAGTATTACATCAATCAGGGTGATACAGAACGCACCATGGTATTGGCACTGGAACACGCCTACCACGGAGACACCTTCAAAACCATGGAAATTGGCGATGACCCGGATTATCACTTTGTGCTGAATGCCTACGGCAAAAGCCCCCATGTGGTACACATTCCAACGACTATAGATGCACTGGAACAGGCTTTTGCCAAATATCACCGGAAACTGAACTGCATGATTGTGGAACCTCTTTTGCAGGGAGCCGGCGGCATGCGGATGTATGATATTTCCTTTCTAGAACGTGCCAGAGAACTTTGTGACCAGTACGGTGTTCTTTTGATTTTTGATGAGGTTGCCACCGGTTTTGGCAGGACAGGACATCGCTTTGTTGCTGACGTGGTAGAACCGGACATTCTGGTGCTGGGAAAAGCACTGACTGGCGGCTATCTGGGACATGCTGTCACTGTTGCCAATGACCGCGTTTTTGCCGCTTTTTACGACGATGACCCCGACCACGCCCTCATGCATGGGCCCACATTCATGGGAAATGCTCTGGCTTGTCGGGTAGCATTGGCTTCCATTTCCCTTTTTGAGGAAGAACATACCATGGAAAAAATCCAGCGCATCGAAGAAATCACCCGTCGGGAAATGGCAGGCTTCACAGACCCACGTATTCGGGAAATTCGTATCATGGGGGGCTGTATTTGTATCGAAGTCCACGACCCTGCTGTCTTGAAAGGCTATGCTGCCTTCGCCCGTCAGCGCGGCGTATTCAGCAGACCTTTTCTCTCTTATCTCTACGCCATGGTGCCTTACGTCATTTCCGAAGCAGAACTGGTGCAGGTGCTGGACACCATGAAAGCGTGGTTCCGCCAGAAATGACTCTACGCTGCGGCGGTTGACCTCTCCTGCCTTTCTGGTATCATATAGGACAGGAGGTGCATCCAATATGGATACGGAAAAAATCGGCGCACTGCTGCGGCAGCTGCGTCTGGAGAGAGGCATGACACAAAAAGAAGCGGCTCACAGGCTGCAAATCAGCGACAAGACCATTTCCAAGTGGGAGCGAGGGCTGGGATGTCCGGACATTTCCATGCTGCCGTCCCTTTCCGCACTGTTTGGGGTGCCCATCGAAAAACTGCTGGCAGGCAATCTGCCAACATCATTTCTGGAGGGAAATATGAAAAAATCGAAATATTTTGTCTGTCCCCACTGCGGCAATCTGACACTGACCACAGGGGACGCTTCCATTACCTGCTGCGGACGCAGTCTGGAACCCATGACAGCCAAAAAGGCAGAGGAAAGTGAAAAATTCCATGTGGAAGTCATTGAAAATGACTGGTTCCTCACCACTGACCATCCCATGGAAAAAGAAAATTACATTTCTTTTGTGGCCTTTGCTACGGGAGATAAAGTGCAGCTCTACAAGCAGTATCCCGAATGGGACTTGCAGCTGCGGATTCCCAAACGTGGACACGGCACCTTATTCTGGTACAGCACCACAAAGGGATTTTTCTATCAATATCTTTAAGACAGAAACAGCTGGAATCTATACAAAGCGTATGGATTCCAGCTGTTTTTTATTTCATCAGAATGCTCACAGTATTCCGTTTTCATCACATTATGCATCCAATATACATTCCTTTTTCTATGTGCACCTTCCTTTCCCCAGAAAATCAAGACTTTCCACTTTCTTTTATGCTCCTTCGCACTTCAAAATATACACCTTTAAAGAATCTTAAACAAAAATTACGACTTCATAAATAGGAAAAATAGAAAAACTATATTATACTAGTGTCCAGTTAATATTTGCCATTACGGAAACAAGAAAATAGAAAAGGTGGGAATCTCATGGAATATATTTTACAAACGAACAATCTGTCGAAAGTATATGGAACAAAAACAGTCTTAAATAATGTCAGCATTCATGTGCCAAAGGGCTCTATTTACGGTCTGGTGGGAAAAAACGGCGCAGGGAAAACGACGCTGATGCGTATCATCTGCGGTCTGACACAGCAAAGCGCAGGCAATTACACGCTCATGGGAAAATCAAATGATGATTCTGCACGCAACCGCATGGGGATACTCATTGAAAAACCTGGCATTTACGAACACATGACAGCAACAGAAAATCTGCGTTATTTTTCTCTGCTCTTTGGCATTTCTTCTCCTGATTATGACAAAATTCTGAAAATGGTGGGATTGCAAAACGCAGGCAAAAAGAAAGCCCGTACATTTTCTCTTGGTATGAAGCAGCGTCTGGGTATTGCCATTGCGCTGTTAGGTAACCCTGACTTCCTGATTCTGGACGAGCCTATCAACGGTCTTGACCCGGAAGGCGTGTACGAAATGCGTAAAATGCTGGAGGAATTGAATCGGGAACACGGCATCACCATTCTCATTGCCAGCCACATTTTGAGCGAACTGTATAAGCTGGCAACAGACTACGCCATCATTGACGGCGGACGCCTGATCGATGAATTCAGCAAAGAAACATTGGAAGACGCGTGCAGCAGTAGTGTCCAGATTTCCGTGGAACCTGCTAGTATGCAGGACGCAAAGACATTGATTGCGTCCCGTTATCCTGACGTACGCTGTGAAGTTCTTTCTGACCACAGCCTGCGTCTGCATGAAAAAGTGAATCTGGCTGATCTGAATCAGTATCTGGTGGAAAATAAAGTGCGTGTGTGCGGTTTGGGCGCAAACGATGAAGATATGGAAAAATTCTTTGTAGAAAAACTTTCAAGGGGGTAAGTTGTATGACAAATTTAATTCGCGGACATATTTATCAATTAAAAAAAGAGCGCTTCTTTTACGGATGCCTTGGGATTGGGCTGATTTTCCTGGCTATCTCCATCCGGCTTTTCCTGCTGGACTTTTCATCTGATACAGGAATGACCAGTATGATGCAGACATTCCTTGGCGGCGATATGGTTCTTTACGCATTTATGGTACTGGCAGCCAATATCATTGCAGAAGTTTATCGTTCTGGTGTCATGAAGAACATCGTCGGACGCGGCATTTCAAAGAAGAACTACTATTTATCTATGGTCTTTACCATTTCCGGCGCATACATCCTGGTGATGCTGGTGCTGTCCATTTTTATGGGCGTATTCGCCATGAGCAAATACGGTATGGGAACCCTTGAATACCCTGCGTATTTTGCCCTTTCCATCATTGCACGGATTCTTTTTGTCATGGCACATATCAGTTTTGCCGTTACCATGGCCGTTCTGACACAGAATGTCATCACAGGGGCAATTTTCGGTTTCCTTGTGCCATATATTCCTCAAATTTTAGAAATGGTGCTTCGATTCTTCAAAATCCATATCAGTCTTGACTTTATCAAGCTTTCTACACATATGCCTTCTGTTTATGACGCATCCAATCAATTATCCACATTCCTGCCCTGCTTCCTTGTAGCATGCGGTTATCTGGTTTTATCTTTCCTGATTGGTTTCCAGCACTTGAAACGGCAGGATATCAAATAATAAAAGCCAAAAGGCTTGTTGACGCACATACAGTCAACAAGCCTTTTTTATGTATCATACCAAATCCTGCACCAGCTTTGTCAATGCCGCCAAATCATCCTCATTGGGGTGTGCCAATGCTTTCTGGAAATTTTCCAGCATCATTTCCCGTTTGGGAGATGGCTCCATAGCCGCATAACGTTCCCGCACCACGTCAGGCATTTTTCCCTGACACATGAATGTACCAATAATCTCACAGGATGCAGGCACATTTGCCCGTACCCGTTCCAAAATCTGTGTAAAGTATGCCTCACTGCCGCCAAAGCCTGCGGTACCGAAGAGGAATACCTTTTTGTTTTCCAGTGTCTGCAAAAATTCACCCATCTGGCTTTCACAGGTACCTTTATCTGTCCAAAATCCCGCAAAAATCACATCTCCAGAGTTTGCTGCAACATGAGGTGCGCCGCAGTAGACACAATCCAATGTAGGCAGTGTCTGACGAATGGCTTCTGCCAGTTTTCCTGTATTTCCTGTTCTGCTGCTGTAACAAATGGCATATTTCATATCATTTCCCGCCTTTCTCATAAATACAATGGGTACCTTCATGGCGCATCATGCCGCCCAGACAATCTTTATTGCAGCGGACACACCGTCTGATTTCTTTTTCTCGTCCTGATAAAACTTTTTCCGTCCACTGGGGGTCTGCAAGGAGCTGACGGCTCATGGCAGCACAGTCGATTCTGCCTGTTTTCAGCTGTTCTTCCACAAAAGCCGGGCTGGTAAGTCCGCCTACGCCGCAGACAGGCAGGTTCGTATACTGTTTCACGGTATCACAGAACCGTAGGAAACAGCCTTCTTCACGGAAATATGGATGGTTTGCAGGAGGAATGGTATCAGACAGGGCCGCATGGTTTGCCAGTGATACATGGAAACTGTCTGCCCCTGCCTGTTCCAGCATGGGAACCACTGTTTTTAATTCCTCCTCTGTAAATCCTGCTTTGCCATATCTGGGCTGTTCCATACGGACTGCCAGTTTCACGTCAATGGGCACATCCGGCACTGCTTTCCGCACGGCTTCTACGGCTTCCAGCAGGAATCTAGTCCTGTTTTCCAGAGAACCGCCATAGCTGTCTGTCCGCTGGTTGAACAGTGGAGAAGCAAAACTGCCGCACATTCTATCCCCATGAACCTGCATCACATCAAAGCCAGCCTTTTTCGCCAGTACCGCCGCATCCCCAAAAGCACTGATGATGCTGCGTACCTTTTCCACAGGCATATTAGTAACATATGGCCCCACAAGGTCATTGATCATCTGCCGCAAATCATCCTGCGAGAGTTTCCCTGCCTTCACTTGAGGCGCATACTGCCGCAGTGTTCCAAAATCTGTATCATCCTGATGGAGCTGGGCGCAGATTTTACAGCCATACTTATGGGCTGTTTCTGCCAATTTCTCATAAAAAGCAAAGCCGCTTTCTGTATAAAGGTTATTTCCAAAGGGCATGGACAACACCGGTACATCGCCGATAATAATCATACCGCAGCCGCCGGCAGCAATCTTTTCGATTCTTTCCAAATAAGCATCGTTAGGCACCCCCAATGTGGTAGGCGCAAAAACGATGCGGTTTTTCAAAGTCACATTCCCCAATTTCACAGGGCTTCCAATGGTTTCATACATGGCGCATCTGCCTCCTTTCGGCAGCGATTTTTTTCATGGTTCCCATGAGCTCCGCTTTCTGGGACGGTGTCAAATCTTTCAGAACTTCTTTGTCCCACTGTGCAAAAAGGTCATAACTGGCACGGAATACCTTTTCCCCTTCTTCTGTCAGAGTCACCATTCTGGCTCTGCGGTCAGCGGGATTTCTTTCCTGCACCAGAAAACCTTTTTCCTCTAGCTTTGCCAACGTTCTGGCGCAATAGCCCGCATCCATGTGCAGGGCTTCCGTCAGCTCTTTTGGAGAACACTGGGGATGTTTTCCCGCATACAAAATAAAAAACAGCAATCCCTGTGTCAGACCCATTTCCTGCAATTTTTCGTTGCAGAATTCCGTGAAGTCTTTCCGCAGAGAAGTGATGAGATATGCAAATGTATCAAACATATAAACACTCCTTTCATTTATTTGACTTTGTCAAGTATATGTTATTTATTTGACTTTGTCAAGTATTTTGCCATAAAAAAACGGAAACTCTGAAATCAAGAGTTTCCGTCTGTTATTTATCCAAAATAGTATCCAATGGCAAGGAGGTCTGCATCATCGGCTTCCACTTTCTGAATGGTTTCCACATAGGAGCCATTTCCAGCATCACTACAGCCCGTTTTGCAGTAGACATCTCCGGTACTTTTTTCCACCAGAATATAAGGCAGATATTCCATGCCTTCAAACAGGTAATATCCCGCAATGACATCTTCTGACAAATACAGCGCGTCAATTTCCGCCGCCAGTTTTTCCGTAATTTTCGGGTCAACAGGCGTATCCTCATGGACATAGCCCTGTTCCTGCTGGGCTTCCAGACAGGATGTGAGGATGTCCTTCGCCTTTTCCAGCGCTTCTTCCTCTGTCAGTTCTGTTTCCCGAAAATCCACACTGATGAGGGGATTATCCAGAGGCGCAATGCCCTGACGGGTGTATGTCACTTCTGCCCCCAAAGCCTCGGAAACATCCCGGAGGGGCAGCATTTTGCTGGTATCCAATGTGCTGTCCTTGCTGCTGACTGTCAGTTTCTGGCTTCCTCTGACCAGAGAAAGTCCACCATCTTCTTTCCGCAGCTCAAAGCCCATATCATTCATCAGCACCCACAGAGGCACATAAGCCGTATCCTTTACGATATGTACAGGCGCATCCACAAACGCTCCATCACACAGAAGGAAAACATGCTTTTCCCCTTCTTTCAAGTAGAAAAGAGGTTCCTCCTCCACTGTGAAGCCATATTTCCAGTCACCGGATGCATAATCCTCATCTGTGTTGTCTATGGTGCATCTATATTCCGGCGGCGTCAGTTTTTCCTCCTCCGCTCCAAAAACAGGAGTCTGCCAAAGCATGATACAAGCCAATGCTGTGGCAAAGCATCTTCTCTTTTTCATGGGGCATCCTCCTTTCCTTGTATTTCCGCACAATATCCTAGTATCATTTTCTCTTTTTCAGGCGAAAAAAACAAGGCGAATCCCATGAAATATATTGACATTTCTTTTAACTTTTTATTACAAAAGTTCATAAAAAAAGAACCTGTGGAAAACCACAAGTTCTTTTTTCTCGCATATTTTTCAAAATCAGATCTGGAATACGTCTGTTTTGTCTGTCTTTTCCCAAGGCAGATCCAGGTCTGTTCTGCCGAAGTGACCATAAGCTGCAACCTGTTTGTAGATAGGTCTCAGCAGGTCGAAGTTTTTGATGATGGCAGCGGGACGCAGGTCGAAGTTGCGCTGTACCAGTTCTGTGATCTTGTCATCGGAAATTTTGCCTGTACCGAATGTATTTACCAGAATGGAAACGGGTTTTGCAACGCCGATAGCGTAAGCCAGCTGTACTTCACATTTGCTTGCAACACCGCTTGCAACGATGTTCTTTGCAACGTATCTTGCTGCGTAGCATGCGGAACGGTCTACCTTTGTGGGGTCTTTGCCGCTGAATGCGCCGCCGCCGTGAGCAGCGTAACCGCCGTAGGTGTCAACGATGATCTTTCTGCCTGTCAGGCCGCTGTCGCCCTGAGGGCCGCCGATTACGAATCTGCCTGTGGGGTTGATGTAGTATTTTGTGTTTTCATCCAGCAGGTTTGCATCGATAACTTTCTTTACAACGTGTTCGATGATGTCTGCACGGATCTGTTCCTGTGTTGCTTCGGGGTCATGCTGTGTGGAAACAACAACAGTATCAACACGAACGGGTTTGTCGTCTACATATTCTACGGTTACCTGTGCTTTGCCGTCGGGACGCAGATAAGGCAGTGTGCCGTTTTTACGTACTTCTGCCAGTCTCTTTGTCAGTCTGTGGCTCAGAGAGATGGGCAGGGGCATCAGTTCTTCTGTTTCGTCACAAGCAAAACCGAACATCATACCCTGGTCGCCAGCGCCTGTATCAAATTCGCTGTCGTCTTCGCCTGTTTTGTTTTCCAGCGCTTTGTCTACACCCAGAGCGATGTCAGGAGACTGACCATGGATGGATGTGATAACGGAGCATGTGTCACAGTCGAAACCGTATTTTGCACGGTCGTAACCAATCTGACGCAGGGTATCGCGAACGATGCCTTCTACATCAACATAAGCGCTTGTGGTAATTTCACCCATAACGAAAATGATACCTGTTGTGGTGCATGTTTCGCAGGCAACTCTTGCTTTCGGGTCTTTTGCCAGGATTGTGTCCAGAATGGCGTCGGAGATCTGGTCACAGATCTTGTCGGGATGTCCTTCTGTTACGGACTCAGATGTGAATAATCTTCTGCTCATAATTTCCTCCAGTTTGTTTTTTTGTATTATCAAGTTTCAGTCGTTCTTTGGGACGCTGTAAAAGGCATAAAAAAAAAGCCGCAGGGCTTTCTCGTTCTTACTCATCTTCCGCAAAAATATGCGGGGGAATTGGCACCGATGCGTTTCCGCCGGTTGCCGGGTGTCACAGGGCCCTGTCCCTCAACCACTCTTGATAAGTTTCCTTATTGACTTCTGTGGTATTGTAGCAGGTTCTGCCCTGTCTGTCAATGTTTTTGGCGCAAAAATCCCAGTAAAATCGTACACTTTTCCGATATTGTATAACTTTTTTCGAAATTCCACGCCCTTTCCATGCAAAACGCCCATAGGATTAGCCCAGATATGGCTTCATAGCTTCTCGCCAGGCTTCTTCCAAACGGCTCAAAGACCATGCCGCATTGGCTGGGCTGGTGGAGGGCAGTTTCACGGCAGAAATGCCTGTCTTTGGAAAAAGATATTTCCGGTAGAGTTTTTCCGCTGTTGCGCCGTTGGCAAAAATGGGGATGTTCCCAGTTTGCTCCAGAATGGGTGTCAAATCCACAGGCACCACGTCTTTGATGGAACTGTCACTGCTGCCAACAATGGTGCACCGCTCCACCACATCATAAAGAGCAATGCCGTGACGCAGGAGCATTTCTGTTTTTTCTTCCTTTGTCACAGGGGTTTCCTCACCACAAAGGATGGCCATGAGTTTCCAGAAACGATTCTGGGGATGTCCATAATAAAAGTCGTTTTCTCTGGATTTCACAGAAGGCACTGTGCCCAGAATGAGCAAACGGCTGTTTTTGTCGAAAATAGGCGGAAAGGTATGCTGTACGGTGATGGGTTCCATGGAAATATCCTCCTTTGCTTACTTTTGCTTTATGATACGGCTTTTCCTATGAAAAGGCAAGCAAAAGCACATCTATCCCTATAAAAACAGGGCAGTCAGAACCCTTTGATTCCAACTGCCCTTCTTTTCTATAAGATAGGTTCATTATTTTCCTTTCACAGGAAGTTCATTGAACCACAGACCGCCTTCTACCACAGTGGTATCGGTATAGCCGAAGTATTTCAATCTCTGCTGCAGCATATAAGCACGTTTGCTCTTTGTGCAGATGATCATCAGTTTTTCATCTTTATCTACATCTTCCAAAGGCCCATGTACCTTTGCCACATCCACAAATTTTGCATTGGGAATGGATGGTGCCAACGCCGCATCCAGCACGCAGTATCCTTCGCCTCTGTTTTCCATATATTCCGCAGGAGTCATGGATTCCAGATCCCCATTCATTTTGTTCAGCAGGATATTCACTGCCGCTACAAAAGGATGGATGGCTGTGGAGAAGGGAGGCGCATAAGCCAAATCCAGATTTTCCAGCTGATCCAGTGTTGCACCCAAGGAAATGGCTGTAACACCAATATCCACCATTTTATCTACAGCGCCGGGGCCCATAACCTGCACGCCCAGCAGTTTCTTTGTATTCTTGTCCACAATGAGTTTTGTGATGAAGTTATCCGCACCGGGATAGTAATGGGCTTTATCGTCATTGACTGCCACAACGGTTTCTACATCATAACCTGCTGCTCTGGCTGCTGCTTCGTTGAGCCCTGTTCTGGCTGCATTAAGTCCGGGCAGTTTCACAACGGCTGTGCCCAGCACACCGGCAAATTCTTTTTCTCTGCCAGCCAGCACTTCAGCCAGCACACGGCCTTCCATATTTGCCGCGGAGCCCATAGGTGCCCATGCCCTTTCACCTGTCAAGCGGTTGGTTACCACTGCACAGTCCCCAGCAGCGTAAACATCCGGCAGATTTGTCCGCAGAGATTTATCTACCAGAATGGCGCCGTTTTTGGCAAATTCCAGACCGGTTTCTTTCAAAAATGCCGTGTTGGGACGGATGCCCAGAGAAAGCACCACCACATCCGCAGGGATGAGCCCTTTGTCTGTCTGTACGCCTTCTGCTTTTTCACTGCCTGTGATACCTTCCATTTTTGTGGAAGTAGAAACATGGATACCCACTTTTTCCAGATGTCTTGTGCCATAAGCGGCAAATTCCGGGTCAAAACCGGGCATCACCTGAGGTGCCATATCCATAACGGTCACATCCAAGCCCTGTTCCAGCAGGTTTTCCGCCACTTCCAGACCAATGAAACCGCCGCCGGCAACCACAGCTGTTTTTGCGCCGCTGGCTTTCACATAGTTTTTCAGACCATCCGCATCATCAGGGGTACGCATGGTGAATACACCTTTCAGATCTACCCCCTGCAAAGGCGGAACGATGGAGGAAGCCCCTGTGGAAATGACACATGCATCATAAGGATAAACTTCTTCTTCGCCTGTTGCCAGATTTTTCGCTGTTACGGTTTTTCCTGCCGCATCCAGTTTCACCGCTTCTCTGCCTGTCAAAACCTTTGCACCTGTGAGAGCCGCGAATTTTTCCGGTGTATTGACAATGATCTTTTCCCGATCTGTGATGACATTCCCTACATAATAAGGAAGGCCACAGCCAGCGTAAGAAATATCTGCATCTTTGGTGAGAATCAGCACTTCCGTATCAAAGCGCAGACGTTTCAGTTTCGCCGCTACCTTTGTACCTGCTGCCACACCGCCTAAAATCAAAACACGCATCATAATCCATTCCTCCAATCCCATTGATCTGTCGTTTTCTTGTATTGAGTATAGTTCTTTTCCCACCATCCCTTCCGTAACTAAGTCACAGGAAACAACCGCAAATCTTTGCCCACATGGCATGAAATATGCGTAAAATAAAATTTTCTGCCCTGAAAATCATATTTTTTCTTTGGCAAAAACCCTTGATTTACGGGCTTTTTCCGTATTGTTCACTCTATTTTTCCGATTTTTCAAAAATTTTTTCAAAAACTTTGGAACTTTTCAAAAAAAGCTCCCGTCTGAATAAGCGTAACAAACAATCAACAAAAAAACAACGCAAAAAACGAAACATAAATTTTTTTGATTAACAGGAGGAATTCACTATGAAAAAGAATCTGAACAAAGTACTGGCACTGACACTGGCATTCACTGTTGTAGGCAGCACAGCTGCATACGCAGAAGTTATGAAAGGCGATGTAACTGCAACACCCGTTCCCATCAGCGCAGAAGCTGACGATCAGGCAGAAGCATCCGCTTATATCAGCAACACAGGCAAAATCACAGAAGTAGCTGACACAGAAGATGGCAACAAAGTATTCACCATGGACAACGAAAACGGCGGTCTGCGTTTTGTAGTAGCACCCACAACAACCATCGTTGACAGAGAAACAGGCAGCGTGATCACAGCTGACAAACTGACAGAAGGTATGGAAGTTGCAGTCATCTACAGCGCAATGGCACCCATGGGCATGAGCATGCCTCCTTACATGGGTCAGGTAACCGCAGTTGTTGCAAACGCTGACAAAGGTTCCATCTCCGTTGGTCACTTCAACGACGACCTGCTCAACGAAAAAGACCTGCTGCAGCTGAACATTTCCGAAAAAACAACCATCCTGACAACTCTGGGTACAAAAAGCATCCTGGGCGCTGACGATATAAAAGGCAAAGACGCTGTTGTATTCTACGACATCACCACAAGAAGCATCCCCGCTCAGACAACACCTTCTCTGGTACTGCTGCTGGAAGAAAGAGAAGCTGCAACAGAAGAAACTGAAGAAGTTACAGCTGATACAAAATCCGTAGAAGCACCTGAAATGGTAGCACTGCGTGACGCTGCAGAAGCAAAAGGCTACAGCGTAAAATGGCAGGGCAAAACTGCTCCCGTTGTACTGGAAAAAGACGGTATGACAGCACAGATCACACTGGGCAGCACAACATATGTTGTAGAAGGCGACATGGCAATGACATCTTCCGCTGCTGCTGAACTGACAGACGGCGTACTGTATGTATCCGCTGACGTTGTAGAAAACCTGAAATAATGACCCCTCCTCCCATTGGGAGATATGAGAAGCCGTACTTCCTTTCGCGGCTTCTTCATAAGAAAACAAAGAAAGCTGAATTCCTTGTGATACCGAGGATTTCAGCTTTCTTATTTTTACTGGGATTTTATTTGGAATGTTTTCTTAAGGGAAATCTGCTTCGGGAGATGCATTTTTTTCCTTCCGCATTTTATTTCGAAAAATAATGAAAAACTTTAATAAATTCGCAAAACTATCCACACAAAAATATGATATGATAATACTATCTTAAAAAAACATCAATACCGATCGGGGAGGTTATTTATATGGTTTTTTATTTTTCCGGCACCGGAAATTCTTATCATGTAGCAAAAAAACTGGCAGAAGGTCTTGGCGAGAAAATGATCGACATGGCAAGAGCCACAAGAGAAGATGCTTATGAATATACCCTGAAAAAAGGAGAAAAACTGGGCTTTGTATTCCCTGTGCACGCTTGGGCACCTCCACAGATGGTAGAACAATTCGTTCAGCGTCTGGAACTGTATTATGAAGAAGACGTTTACACCTACGCTGTCTGCACCTGCGGCCAGTCTGCCGGGGAAACCATGTCCATTCTGGAAGCTTCTCTGGAAGCAAACGATCTTTCTCTGGACAGCGGCTATTCCGTGATCATGCCCGATAACTATGCCGTATTGTTCAAAGCGCCTTCACCGGAAACCCAAAGACATCTGCTCCGTCAGGCAGACGAGATCGTACAGCTCATCCTGCGGGCAGTGAAACTGGAACGGAAAGACTTCTTCCGTGTGAAAAAAGGCAAAGGCGGCACATTCCTCAGCAATGTGGTGAACCCTCTGTTCCGTCGTTTCGCCACCAAAACAAAACCCTTCTATCCCACTGTGGACTGCATCGGCTGCGGTATCTGCGCTTATGTCTGCCCTTCCGGCTGTATCAAAATGACAGCAGGCGTTCCCGTTTGGGAGGAAGACCATTGCTACATGTGCATGTCCTGTTTGCAGCACTGTCCCAGACAGGCCATCCAGTATGGCAGAGGCACCGCAAACAAAGGACGTTATCTGCACCCCGATTACCGCAAAAAGGAGTGATCCCATGAAAAAACATCGATTTCTGGCAGCTTTCACTGCCTGCACCCTGCTGGCACTGACCGCTTTTGGCTCCTTTACGGAAGGCGCCGCTGCGGATAGCCGCACAGCAGCACTGACCACTCAGGCAGAAAGCTACTTCAATTTCCATAAGGATACACAGCACTGGGGTGAAGCAAAGACATACGTCAGCGCAAAAGAACCTTTTTCCTATGCTGTGCAGTATCCTGTGACAAATCAGGCAACTTTGGATGAGCAAATCATCAAAACCCTGAAAACAAAGGCCGATGCTTTTGAAACCGCCTATACCAAAGCGGCAGAAGAAAAAGCAGAGGAAAAAACGCCCAGCAAATACACAGGCACCCTCATCATTGGCTATGATTCCTACATCACCAAAGACAACATTGCCAGTGTATCGTTTCTGGAAACACGGAAAATCGACGGTGCCTATACAGAGCCGGCATCTTGGAGCACCTATCTGTTTGATGCCACAACAGGCAAAGCTTTGACAGCTGCGGATATTTTCCGGGATTCCTACCGTGAGAAAGCATCTGCTTATGCACTGGATTACTTCCAGAAGCACGAAACCTACGGCAAACAGCTTTTCGGCAATTACAAAGCCCTTCTGGCACCGGAAAGCGATGTGTTCAGCACATTTGCTCTGACTGACAACAGCGTGATTTTCTACATTGACAAATATGAGATTCTTCCCGGCAAGTATGGTGCTATCCGACTGGAAATCCCCAGAGAGGTATTCAAAGGTTCTTTCCTGACAGACCCCGAGGAAGTTCCACCCGTTGTGGAAGAACCTGCCCAGCCTGATGGAACCACAGAAGAAACCGGACGGGTCATTGACCCCAATAAACCTATGGTGGCACTGACTTACGACGACGGTCCTTCTCCTACAGCCACCAACGCCATTCTGGATGTGCTGGAAAAATACAACGCAGTGGCTACCTTCTACGATGTGGGCTATCGTGTGGCACAGTATCCCGATGTGGTGAAACGGGAAGCGGCTCTGGGCTGTGAAGTGGGCAGTCATTCCTACGACCATAAGGACTTCAAAAAACTTTCTGCATCCCAGATTCAGGCAGATGTGAAACAGGTCAATGCAGCCTTTGCAAAGGCAGGCGTGAAACCCACCTCTTTCCGTCCTCCTTACGGCAACACAAACGCCACCGTACAGGCAAATGTTCCCTTGCCCATTGTTACATGGTCTGTGGATACATTAGACTGGAAGACACGGAATGTAGACAGCATCCTGAAAGAAGTAAAAGGTGCAGGCAATCTGGACGGCAAAGTCATCCTGATGCACGGCATCTATGACACCACCGCACAGGCAACGGCAAAACTGGTTCCTATGCTGCAGGAACAGGGCTACCAGCTGGTAACCGTTTCCGAGCTGATTCAGTACAAACACAACGAAACACCAAAAGCTGGAAAACTTTACGGCTATTCTTATTTCCAGTAAATCTACATAAAAAAAGCGTTCTGCGGAAATTCTCCGCGGAACGCTTTTTCTGTTTTTAAGATTCTTTTTGATTGATTTCGTCCAGACTTTCCTGATGATGGCGCTTCATGCAGGCGAATGTTTCCTCGCTGATGATATGCTCCATCCGGCAGGCATCTTCCAGAGCTGTTTTTTCCGAAACACCGATGCGCATGAGGGACGCGGCAATGACACAGTGCCGTTCATAGGTGGCTTCTGCCACTTTTCTGCCTGCTTCCGTCAAAGCAATTTTGCTGCGGTCTGTGACGGTGATGTAGCCTTCTGCCCGCAGTTTCTTCATGGCATTGCTGACACTGGGCTTGCTGAATCCCAGTTCTGTGGCAATATCAATGGCACGGACATAGCCTGTTTTCTGCTGCAAAATATATATGGTTTCCAGGTAATTTTCCATGGATTCTCTTGTTTTAATCATTTTCTCACCCCAAAGTTAAACTTGTTTCTATGGTAACAGAGTTTTTCAAAAGATACAACTGCAAATACAAAACTTTCCGTTTTCACAAAAAATTTTACACTTTCCATTGACAATTTACGGAAAATATTGCATCATAAAGATACGTATACAGGCATCATACACCTGTATATCAAAAATGCTTGTTTCTGCGCAATATCGTCCTCTCCTGACGGTTTTGCGTATTGAATCAAACTTTTCATCTCTTCATGTCATTGTCCCTCCGTACATGGAAAACTCCCCCCAATTCCGTTTTTCATGTATTGACAATGACAGCCCTTTCAAAGGAGACGGCAGTTTCCCCCCAAAACAAACTGCCGTCTTTTTTGTTGTCTGAAAATGCATTTTTGAACCAAATTTTTACATATTTATAGAAACAGGAAGTGATTTTATGCATGCGATGCCGGAGCGCTGGACACCGGAAACCTATAACGATTTTCTTGCAGAACTAAAACAGGAGGCAGATGAAGGCTACCGCCTGTTCAACGAAAAACTGCTGGCTTCTGAACTGCCCACTCTGGGACTGCGGCTGCCTTTACTGCGCAAAACAGCAAAAACCATTGCCAAAGGCGACCCCAGAGGATTTTTGGCTGTCTGCGGCAAAACATACCACGAAGAACGGCTTCTTTACGGGCTGGTAGCGGCGGAACTGCCTTACGCAGACTTTCTGCCTCACAGCGACAAAATGGCAAAATTCCTTGTGGAAAACTGGGCCATCTGCGATACCTTCTGTTCTTCTTTGAAAAAGGTACTGTCCTATAAGGCGGACAAAGCCCATTATTTCCGCTATATCTCCGTGTATCTGTCCTCCCTGAATCCATGGACCGTACGGGTGTGGCTCATTGTCATGCTCCACCATTACCTGACACCCACCACCATCAATACGGTTCTGACACGTACGCTGGCAGTGGACTCAGACTTCTATTACGTCCGCATGGCACAGGCATGGCTTCTGGCAGAAGCATGGGTAAAATTCCCCGAAGAAACAAAGAAAGCTGTCCTTGCCGCTGATTTAGACCCTTGGGTGTTCCGTAAATTCGTGCAGAAAGCACGGGAATCCAGACGGGTTTCTGACGAAGACAAGGAATATCTGAAAAGCCTGCTTCCATAAAAACAAAAAGCCTGTATTTTCAGCTTATTGCCGAAAATATGGGCTTTTTTTGATACACTTTTTCCATTGACAGCCATCTTTTTTATTCCATACACTATCCTTATATGTCAGACATTGATTTCAGAAAGGATGTGTGCATATGGAAAAACTTCGCAAACAACCATGGTATCCACTTTTGCCATTGGTTCCCATCCACATTCTGGCTTACTTCTGTAATTTTACAAACTGCTTCTTCAATGCCGCACCTTCCTTCTTTGGCATTGGATTCAGCTTTCTTTATGTGGGGCTGTGTTTCTACTTACTGTTCCGTTTTCGGCAAAACACTTTCTGGCTGAAATTCTACGCCATTTTTTCACTGGTGTTTTTCGCCAGTCTTTGCGTTTCCTATCTGGATATCTCCTTTGGAAATGTGGACAGCATCGCCTTTGTCCTTTCTTTGCTGTTTGTACCTGCCTATTACGGACTGACAGGGATTCTTTATCTGGAAATCATAGTTCCCTGCCTATTGTTATTGGAAGGAATTCTTTGTCTGTATTTCCTTCACAAAAGAAAAAACATATAAAAAAGGAAATCTCATAAACAATGAGATTTCCTTTTTTCTTTACTGGATATCTACCACTTCGTAACCTGCATCTGTGACAGTCTGTACCAGTGTTTCATCGCTGACATCTTTGGACAGTGTTACAGTTGCGCTTTTGCCTTCCAGACTTACTTCCGCTGTTACGCCGTCCAGATCGTTCAGGGCTTTTTCCACTCTGCCTGTGCAGTGATTACACATCATACCTTCGATTTTCAATACTTTTTTCATACCAATTTCCTCCTTATGATTTGATTCTTTCTGTATATCTTCTTTCGGCAAAGCCGTTGTTGTCTTCGCATATTTGGGGCGGAAGAACCGCAGTCTAAGAGCATTGCCCACGACAAAAGCGGAGCTGAAACTCATTGCCGCCGCCGCAAACATGGGGTTCAGTTTCCATTCTAAGAAAGGATAGAACACCCCAGCTGCCAGAGGGATACCGCAGGCATTATAGAAAAATGCCCAGAACAGATTTTCTTTGATATTGCGGATGGTGGCGTGACTCAGTTCGATAGCTGTCACCGCATCCATCAGGTCGCTTTTCATTAAGATAATATCCGCAGATTCCATGGCAACGTCTGTACCTGCGCCGATGGCAACGCCTACGTCCGCACGCATGAGGGCAGGAGCGTCGTTGATGCCGTCACCAATCATAGCAACTTTTTTGCCCTGTTCCTGCAAACGGCGCACTTCCCGTTCCTTATCCTGCGGCAGGACTTCCGCAATGACCTGAATATCCAGTTCTTTAGCAATGGCTTGTGCTGTCCGTTTGTTGTCCCCTGTGAGCATGACCACTTCAATACCCATCTGATGGAAAGCGTCCACAGCAGCTTTGCTGGTAGGCTTCAAGGTATCTGCCAATGCCACAATGCCCAGAAATGTTTCGTTTTCCGCAAAGAACAGAGGGGTTTTTCCCGCTTCTGCCAGTTCCACGGCTTTTTCTTCCCATTCTCCCAGCTGAATACCTCTTTCCTGCATCATTTTCAGATTACCAGCCAGAATATGTTTTCCTGCCACATCGGCTTCCACACCCTGCCCTGCTGTTGCAGTAAGGTTTTCCGCTTTTTCAAAGGGCACTTCTTTTTCTTTGGCGTAAGCAACGATGGCTTCTGCCAGAGGATGCTCCGAAAGGGCTTCCACTGCCGCCGCCTGTTTCAGCAGACGGTTCCGCAGAATGCCTTTTGCCAGCACCACATCGGTGACAACTGGCTTGCCTTCTGTCAGTGTTCCTGTTTTATCCAACACCACAGTCTGCACCTGATGGGCAATTTCCAGACTTTCGGCGGATTTCACCAGAATGCCGTATTCTGCGCCTTTGCCTGTGCCTACCATGATAGCGGTAGGTGTTGCCAAACCCAATGCGCAGGGGCAGGAAATGACAAGCACCGCAATACCGATGGACAACGCAAAGGAGAAAGGCTGATTGCCAGCCACAAACCAGATGACTGCCGCCAGAACAGCAATGGTGATAACTACAGGCACAAACACACCGCTGACTTTATCTGCCAGTTTGGCAATGGGTGCTTTGGACGCCCCGGCTTCTTCCACCAGCGCGATGATCTGGGACAAAGTGGTGTCTTTGCCAACTCTTGTGGCGGTCATGCGGAAATAACCGCTTTTGTTGACTGTCGCACCGATGACTGTATCTCCAACCTGTTTTTCTACGGGAATGCTTTCCCCGGTGATAGCGCTTTCATCCACAGCGGAAAAGCCTTCGATGATTTTTCCGTCTACGGGAATCCGCTGTCCCGGTTTGACAATGATGGTATCTCCTGTTACCACTTCTTCCACAGGAATTTCCTGTTCCACGCCGTTTCGCAGGACGGTGGCTGTTTTGGGTGCCAAATCCATGAGTTTGCTGATGGCTTCGGAAGTTTTCCCTTTGGAACGGGTTTCCATATATTTCCCCACGGTGATGAGGGTCAAAATCATGGCAGCGGATTCAAAATACAGCTCCATGCCATAATGATGGGCTGTCATCAAATCCCCATGTCCCATAGCGTAAGCCATGGAATAAATGGCAAATACGCTGTAGACCACAGATGCGGCGGAACCCAACGCAATGAGGGAATCCATATTTGGTGCCTTGTTCCACAAAGCTTTGAAGCCTACAACATAATACTTTTTGTTGATGATGAGAACGGGAATGGTCAGGAACAGCTGTGTCAAAGCAAAAATCATGACATTTTCGTCCCCCAGCAAAATGGCAGGCAATGGTGCCCCCATCATATGCCCCATGGAGATATAAAACAGGGGAATCAGAAAACAAAAAGATGCGATAAGCCGCCGTTTCATATGGTGCATTTCTTCCGCCGCCACATTTTTCGGTGCTTCCTGTGTCTTGTTCTCCCCCTGCACGGACGCCCCATAACCGCCGCTTTCCACCGCATGAATGATGTCTGTGGTGCCAAGGGCGTTATCGTCATACTCCACCACCATGCTGTTCTGGAGCAGATTTACATTGACACACTGGACGCCTTCCAGCTTGCTGACGCTTTTCTCCACATGGGCGGAGCAGGCAGAACAGGTCATGCCTGTCACGTCAAATTTTTGTTTCATGGCATTTCCTCCTTATTTCAGTATTTTGCCCAGCATAGCCACCAGTTCGTCTACCTTTTCTTCTTTTTCGGCATCGGTAGTGGCTGCCACCACGCAGCCCTTTAAGTGGGCTGTCAAAATTTCTTTATTGGCTTTATTGAGAATGGCTTCCACTGCCATGAGCTGCTGGGAAATATCCATACAATAGCGGTCATCCTCCACCATTTTCAATATCCCATCCAGCTGTCCTCTGGCTGTTTTCAGCAATTTCGTAATCTTATCTTTATCTGCACGCACGTTACCACACCTTCCTCACGTCTTACCCCTCCCCCCTAGGGGTGGGTATCATTTCTGAGGACAGTATATCATACCAAAATGGTAGGTGCAATACCTTTTTGATATTTTTCTTTCATTTTTCCGCATACAGTTGTATGATGGATAGAAAAAAGGAGGAATACACATGTCCACAAAAAATACACCTTTACGCAGAAAAGACCGTTTGAGAACAGAAGAAGAAGCCAGAGCCATCATCAACAGCTGTGACTTTGCCGTATTATCCACAACAGACAATGAGCACATGCCTTACGGCGTGCCTGTTTCCGTTGTTCTGGAAGAAAACCGCCTGTATTTCCACTGTGCCAAAGCCGGCCGAAAACTGGAAAACATCCAGCAGAATCCCCGGGTCTGTGTGACTTTCGCCAAAGTACGTCTGGTAGACGGCGAAAATTTCACCACACGTTATGAAAGCGCCATTGTGGAAGGCACAGCTGCCATTATAGAGGAAGAAACAGAAAAACATCATGCTCTCCAGCTTCTTTGCCGCCGTTATACCCAGCACAGCGACGAAGAAATTGACGCATACATCCAGCACTACTTTGCCCAGACAGGCGTTGTGCGGGTAGATCTGGAAAATATTTGTGCAAAAGCGAATATTTAACATTTTCAAAGTCTGAAAATGAAGGATTTAACATTCCATCGCAACATATTTTCCACAGATTTCTTATAGATTTTACATAGATTTAACAGAAATAAAGTGGCAGACTTAACAAATCAAAGGCAAAATAATAGTGAAAAAAGTAGAAAACGAGGGGAATTTATTTGTACGCAGTTATTGACATCGGCTCCAATACCATCCGTTTGGTGCTTTATAAAATCGAAAACAATCAAATCAAATCATTGCTCAATAAAAAAAGTCCTGCCGGTCTGGCAGGTTATATCAATAAAGACCGCTGCCTGAAAAAAAGCGGTATTCGTAAGGCTGTTGCAGTCCTTTCCGAATTTAAGGAAATTCTGGATCATATGACCATTCAGGAAGTTTTTCCTTTCGCCACCGCTTCCCTGCGCAACATCAACAATGCGCCGGAAGTGCTGGAAGCCATTCGGGAAAACTGCGGCTTTGAAGTGCGCATCCTTTCCGGCGAAGAAGAAGCCATCTTCGACTATTATGGCGCACTGCAGGC
>ERZ779894.1518-NODE-1518-length-23323-cov-3.674618_pt1 | contig 23323 bp, 16 predicted proteins | sample MGYA00511587_ERZ779894 | MGnify/ENA primary metagenome ERZ779894 (study PRJEB29588, sample SAMEA2160490) | human gut metagenome | biome: human gut; feature: human-associated habitat; material: faeces | place: Denmark | collected 2008/2010 ... | reverse complement strand
TGATACCTTTTATAAAAATATAAAATAAATAAAAACAAATTTCGAAAGAATAGCATATCTGTCCTTCTCATGCGGAAAATTGCAATGCAAAACAAAAACCAGAAAGATTCATATCCTTCTGGTTTTCTGGCATAAAATTTAAGATTTTTTCTTGCTTTCGGTTTTGCTGTCTTTGTGTTTCTTAGGCGCAGGAGCCATATCGTAAGCATGGTTGCGGCCCAAGGTATAAGCGGCTTTGATGAGTTTCTTCTCGTTTTCTGTCAGTTCCCGGTTCAGCTGTGTCATAAAATGCTGGAACAGGGCTTTTTTGTCTGTCCGCAAACGTTTGGGTTTTTTCGCAAGCATAGTCAGTGGCTGGAAGATATCCGGTGTAATGGTTTCCGGATGAACAATGCGGAAGATTTTTGCTGTGTAAACCGCGTCGTTCAGAGCATTGTGGAAAGCCTCCTGTATTTCGATACCCAGTTCTGTTACGGCATTTTTCAGGCCAATGGCTTTGCCTGCTTCCTGATGCAGATAAGTGGAAGCAAAGGGCTGGATATTCAGATATTGATCAGTCAGTGCATCCGCGTCCAGATTATAATAAAGGATGTTGCGGAACAAAGACTTGATGTCGTCAGGACCCCATGTGCAGAGAATAGCATCTTCTTTGCCGATAAAGCGCAGAAATGCTTCGTATGCTTCCGGGAAAGAGGGCTGTCCTTTTAAGTCGTCTTCCCGTATCCCGGTGATTTTTTCTACAAAGGGATGCAGACGGGGATAGATCTGGGGACGAATCATGTAGTTAAATTCTTCCAATATATCAAAATTTTCATTGAGCTTTACAGCGCCAATCTGAATGATTTCAAAAGGGCATTCTGCCACAGGCTCTGTTTTTTTTCCTGTTTTGAATGGAAAGGACTGGTTAAATTCCAAGTCTAATACAATGTAATGCATCTCCAAGCCTCCTGTTTGTTGTACTCAATTAGTATACCATGAAATGCCTTTGCGACAAAGAGAAATTTTCTTGTATATCTATTTTGTCAATGGTAAAATCATCATAAAGGAGGTTATTGCTATGCGTTTGACATTTACGGAACAGGAAATCCAGCAGGAACTGAATAAAATCTATCTGGAAGAAGACGATCTTCTCATGGAAGGGGAATGGCTGGAAGGCGAAGGACGCCATTACATCATTTCTGGTGTAGCAACCATTGAAGGCGAACGTTATCATGAATTTGAAATAGAATTTGAATTGTTGGAAGACCCTCAGGAACAGACAGCCGTAGGCATTTTGTCTGTGGATTGGGATTGGTATGATTTTTTGTGCTAAAAAGGAGGAACGAGAACATGAACACATTTCGTTATTTTATGCCCGTAGATACATACTTCGGACGGGATTGTATTGCAGAACATAAGGATGTTCTGAAAAAACTTGGGAAAAAAGCCATGATTGTGACTGGCAGAACATCCGCAAAGAAAAATGGTTCTCAGAAAGATGTGACAGATGCCCTGGAAGCACTGGACATGCAGTGGGTATTGTTTGATGAAATCGGCGAAAATCCCGATGTAGAAACTGTGGTACGTGCGGCTGAGCTGGCAAAAAAAGAAGCCGTTGATTTTGTCATCGGTATTGGCGGCGGTTCTCCTATGGATGCGTCCAAAGCCATTGCGGTGCTGACTGCAAATCCAGAAGCAGATGCGGAAATCCTCTTTACAGATCCTTCTGCAAAAGCACTGCCCGTTGTAGAAATTCCTACAACAGCAGGTACAGGTTCTGAAGTGACACAGTATGCCATTTTGACACTCCATGAAAAACGTACCAAAAGCGGCATTATGCAGCCTATTTTTGCCACTATATCTTTCTTAGATCCCAAATACATGGATACCCTGTCTGCAAAAGTAACCAATAATACAGCAGTCGATGCCATGAGCCATCTGGTAGAAAGCTATTTGAGTGCCAATGCCAATACAATCAGTGAAAAAATCGTTGCCATGGGTCTGTCCTATTGGAAAGAATGTATCCCTGCACTGAAGGCAAGAGAATATACACCGGAAGTACGTGAAAAACTGATGCTGGCATCCACCATCGGCGGTGTTGCCATTGCCCAGACAAGCACTTCCATTCCTCATGCATTGGGTTATTTCCTGACATATGAAAAACAGATTCCTCACGGCCGCGCAAATGGTATGGTGATGCAGGCGTATATGGAACTCTTTGGAAAAGATAATCAGAAGGTCAAAGAAGTCCTTGGATATCTGGGTCTGGAAACTACAGAAGATATGGGTCAGCTCATGAAAGACGTGCTGGATATTTCCGAAACATTCACAGCAGAAGATATTGCTTACTACGCAAAACGCTCCATGGAAAATCCCAAGAAACTGGCTACATTCCCTGAATATGGTCTGGAAGAGAAGGACATTCTGGAAGTTTACAGAAAAAGTCTGCTGTGATATAATCAAGATAGAGAAAAACAGATGCCGGAACTGATGAGAGTTTCCGGCTCTTGTTTTCTGGAGTATCGTATGAAATTTGATAAAACGAAGTTGGAATGAGATGAGAACAGCTGGGAGATGACAGGCTTGACACCTTTGATGAAAATACAACCTTTTATTCAGGCATATGTACAGGCCATTGCTTCTATTCTGGAAGCGGATGTTACCATTGTTGACCATGAACTCATTCGTGTAGCAGGCACAGGGGATTATCTCAATGAAATCGGCAACGCTGTTTCCCATGCTAATTTTTTTGAGAAGATTCTGAAGACAGGGAAAGGCGGCATCATTCGAGATGTGAATGATGACTCCAACTGTGTAGGCTGTGAGAAACGGGCATATTGTAAGGAACTTGCCAATCTGGCTTATCCAATCTTTCAGAATCAGACAGTGGTAGGCATCATTTCTATCATTGCTTTCCGGGAACAGCAGCGGAAAAATGTTTTAGAGAATATGGGAAAATTGGAAGAATTCCTCAAGTATATGAGTATGCTGCTGGAAAGCAAGCTTTATACAGATGAAGCCAAAAGCAAACTGGAAGAGCAGTTAAAGGCGGTACATACAGCAGAAAGCGCATGGTCTTTTGTAGGGGACAGCCCTAAGATGCAGGAAGCATTGCGTATTGGCAGAAAGGTAGCAAAGTCCGATTCTACGGTATTTCTCCGTGGGGAAAGCGGTACAGGGAAAGAGATTATGGCAAAAATGATTCATGATCTCAGCGACCGCCGGGAAAAATTGATGATTTCCATAAACTGTGCTGCCATTCCGGAAAATCTGGTGGAAAGTGAACTCTTTGGTTATGAAGAAGGGGCATTCACAGGAGCGCGGAAGCATGGCTCTGTGGGGAAATTTGAACTGGCAGATAAAAGCACTATTTTTCTGGATGAAATCGGGGATATGCCTTTGCCGGTTCAGACAAAACTGCTCCGTGTTTTGCAGGAAAAGCAGGTGGAAAGAATCGGCGGACGAAAACCCATTCCAGTGGATATCCGCGTTATTTGTGCTACACATAAGAATATCGAAAAGATGGTGGCAGAAGGTACATTCCGCGAGGACTTGTATTATCGTTTGAATATCATTCCCATTGAACTGCCGCCTTTGCGGATGCGGCGGGAAGACTTGCCGGCCTTGATTACTCATTACATTGGGTATTATAATCAAAAGCTGAACAAGCATCTGGAAGGAATGGAGCCGGAAGCACTGGATGCCATGATTGCTTATGATTGGCCGGGAAACGTCAGAGAATTGAAAAACATTGTGGAATATCTTGCCAATATTGTGGAAGGTACCCATGTGACTCTTTCAGACTTGCCAGATCATATTGCGATTCATGGAAGCAGAGGAGCTGCACCTCGTTCTTTGGATGAAATGATGTCCGATTATGAAAAACGAATTTTGATGCGTATGGTCAAGCCTGGTGCTTCTCTGGAAGAAAAAAATCACCTTGCAGATACGTTGCAGGTGAGCCGTGCCACATTGTATCGTAAGTTGAAAAAATATGACCTTATCTAGTTCTCATTATTGAGAAACTGTTTTCAAAAATGAGAAACACATAAAAGGGAAGAAAAAAGCCCGTTTTTTGGTATGCCGTATACCAAAGGGGCTTTTTTTATTGCAAAAAACAGGAAAAGTGTATGAAAAAAAGAACATTATTTATTTGTATCTGAAAAATAAAGAAAGAGAATTAATCTGTGTTTCTCAAAAATGAGAAGTGATATGTCAAAAAATGCGGAAAATAGGGCTTTTTTGTTTGGCACGCTTTTTGCTCTATAATAGGGCAAGAAAAAACGAACGAGACTTTCTTTAAGGAGGATTTACAAATGGATATGAAAAAGGCATTGGAAGCAATCAGAAGTGAAATGAAACCCAGCATGGGCTGTACAGAACCTGTAGCAATTGGTCTGGCAGTTTCCAGAGCATGTGCGCTGCTGGAAAAACCTGCAACACATCTGGATATGGTTATCAGCTCTAACATTTTTAAAAACGCTTATAGCGTACAGATCCCTAACGCTGGCACAAATGGTATTGAACTGTCCTGCGTACTGGGCTGTCTGTTGGCTGATCCTGAAAACACCATGGAAATTTTTGCAAAAGTAAAACCTGAACATGTGGAAAAAGGTCAGAAACTGGTAGAAGAAGGTTTTGTAACTGTAAAAGTTCTGAAGAGCAGCCAGTTCTATATTGAATGTGTAGCAACAAATGAAACAGAACGCGCACATACCATCACAGAAGATGCGCATGATAATTTGGTATATTCTGAAAAAGATGGCAAAGTTCTGCTGGACAACCGCAAAGAAGATGTTGCTGAAGAAGAAATCCATGAAGATTTTGATATCACACAGTACACATTTGCAGATTTCCTGAAAATGGCAAATGAAGTAGATGTGAAAGATCTGGCATTCATCCAGGAAGGTATCGACATGAACCTGGAAATTGCAAAAAGAGGTCTGGAAAAGAAATATGCTATTGGTATTGGTCCCTGTATGCAGAAAATGGTTCTCAATGGCACACTGTCCAATGATATGGTTACAGATGTAAAACTGACAACAGCAGCAGCTTGTGACTTCCGTATGAGCGGCGGTGACGGTTCCGTTATGACATACCTGGGCAGTGGCAATCAGGGGCTGGAAACCATGCTTCCTGCAGCAGTGGCTGCGAAACATCTGCAGGCTTCTTCCGAAAAACTGCTGCGTGCAGAATTGCTGGGTATGCTGATCATTATGTATATGAAAAAACATGTGGGCAGACTTTCTCCTATCTGTGGCGCAACACTGGCAGGTTCCGGTTCCGCAGCAGCTATCACATATATGATGGGCGGCAATCTGGAACAGATTTCCGGTGCAGTACAGAACATGATGGGCGGTGTAGCAGGTATGTTCTGTGACGGTGCAAAAGGTGGTTGTGCGTTAAAACTGTCAATCTGCGCAGGCGAAGCTGTTTATGCAGCACTGTATGCTATGGATAACTCCATTGTACAGGCAACAGATGGTATCATCAGCACTGCAGTAGAAGATACAACCAAAAACCTGATGAAACTTTCTCACGAAGGTTTGGCTGATGTCGATATGAAAGTCATCGAAATTATGCAGCACAAAAAATAAGAAAATGTACTTATTGTCATACAACAAGGCAAAAAGTGGAATTTAGCGAATAATTTGTACAAAAAATTGCACAAAAGAAAATGGTCATTTTCCGTAAAAAGATTGGATACTGGATACTGGTATCCAATTTTTTTGTGCAAAAAAGGGCTTCAACTTTAAAAAGTGACGGATGAGATATGGTTCAAGTGGAATTTCTACTGCAATTTGTATGTAGCTGATACGGATTTATTGCAGAAGAAAAAGGCTTTCAGGCGTCATTACAATGGAAATGTCAGAAAAGAGGGGGAAAAACTGCAAAAAAGTATCAGCATAAAATGATGTTTTCAAAAAAACGGGTGAAAATGACGATGCTTTTGGAGCGGCCAACTTTACTATCTTTTGCAAATGAGAGGGATTCACAGCTTATTTTGCAGGCTGCAAAAGGATTTTATAGCGTTCTTTCTCTGTGCGTTATTTTGGTGTTTTTTGCGAGAAAATAGGAAGAAAAGTAGGTGCCAGGAAAGGGAAAGGCGAAGATAGCGGAGGCGGTTTAGAAAGCTTTTCAGAAGCCTTGTGAGCAAGAAAAAGAGAGAAGCGTGAATTGCTTCTCTCTTGTAATATCAATTTTACCAGCCATTCTGGAACTGCAGTACGTCATCAGGGATATTGCCTGCTTCGTAATCAGCCATAGCTTCATCCAGGATTGCAAAAGCTTTGCGGAACAGATCGTGGTCGATGTTCAGAGGCGGCTGAATTCTCAGGATATTGCCAGCAACGGAGATTACCAGCAGACCTTTTTCATAAGCACGGTAGAGGATCTTGAAAGTACCGTTCAGATCTGGTTCTTTGGTGCCATCAGCATTTGTTTTTACGATGCCGATACCGCAGGACATGCCCAAACCATTGGTTGTGCTGATGATATCGCCATGTTTTTCTTTCAGCATTGCGAAGGATTCCTGCAGAATTTCGCAGTTTGTTTTCAGGATATTCTGGAATTCTTCTGTATGCATATAGTCAAAGGCTGCGATACCAGCGGAACATGCCAATGCGTTGCCGCCCAGTGTGAACAGATGGGCAGGAGCAGGCAGGCAGTCCATGATTTCATCTCTTGCCATGAAAGCACCTAATGTCAAACCTGCACCAACAGATTTGCCCAGGATGATGCCGTCAGGTACGATGTCATAATGTTCGATACCATACATTTTACCGGTACGGTAGAAAGCCTGCTGTACTTCTTCAGAAATAAACAGAATGCCGTGTTTCTGGCAAAGTTCATACAGTTTTTTCATGAAGATAGGATGTGCGGGGATCAGACCGCCGTCACCCTGTACAGGTTCGATGATCACTGCTGCCACATCGTCTGCAGGCAGATAAGTATCAAAAGCACGCTGCATTTCTTTCAGACATTCTTTTTCGCATACATCATCTGGTGTATCAGACCCGAAGAAGGGGAAAGGATAGATTTCCGGCAGGAAAGGTCCCATTTTCTTTCTCATACGGGTTGTTACAGTTGTCATGGAAGAAGAACCGTAGGTATTGCCATGATAACCATTGATGAATGTGATGATTTTGGTGCGCCCGGTAAATGCTCTGGCGAATTTTACAGCTGCGTCGTTGCCGTCAGAACCACAGTTACCAAAGAGGATTTTTGCTTTTACACCGCCAGGATATGTGCTGACAAGACGTTCTGCATATTCAATGGCAGGGATATTATATGTATAAGCAATGGTATACTGTGAATATTTTTTCAGCTGTTCCTGTACAGCAGCTTTTACATGGTCATTGCATGTACCAAGGTTTAAGGAAGAAGCGCTGCTAAGGAAGTCGATGTATTCATTGCCATCCAGATCGCGGATAATAGAGTCTTTACCGCTTTCTACAACCAGTGGAAAGTAAGAAAGATGCTGCGTAGGTGCCATAACCTTCTTATCTCTTTCTACCCATGAAGTACATTTTTCTGTGTTCATAGTTGCTACACCCCTATCTTTTGTATGTTTTTTATTAGATACAACGTATAAAAATAAATCTTGCTCAATACTGTATCATCAATATGATTTTTTGACAATGGCAGAAATAATAAAAAAACAGGTGAAAAAAGCAAATTATTATTGTGAAAAAAGATGGGAAGGTTTTGCATAAACATGGAAAAAATTGTGTAATCTATTTCTTTACAAAAAACAGGACAATATGGTACAATCTTCCATATTCGATTTATTGTACTTAAATCGATACAATTCTGGTTTCAAAAGAGGAATCTGGAAAATGCAAAAGAGAAAGGGGAACAAGGTATGGAAAACAAGGTGAGTATGGCAAATGTCGTAAAATTTGCCGGCGCATATGTGGCATGCGCCATCGGTTCAGGCTTTGCAACAGGGCAGGAGATTATGCAGTTCTTTACAGCGCAGGGGATTATGAGTATCCTGGGCAGTATCGTAACAATGGTAGTCTTTGCTTGGGCAGGCGGTATGTTTATGAGGCACGGGAAAGAGCTGCAGCTGAAAGTTCCCGGCGCAATTGTACGTTTTTATTTTGGTCATACAGTTGGTAAGATTTTCGAAATTCTGTTCCAGGCATTCCTGTATGCGATCTTCGTTATTATGATTTCCGGTGCAGGTGCTACATTGGCAGAATACTATGGAATCAATCCTTATGTAGGACGTGTTGGCATGACACTGGCAGCCTTCTTTACAGTTATCCTGGGTCTGCATAAACTGACAGACATTCTGGGCAGCCTTGGTACAGTTATCATCGTCTTCTCAGTAGGCGTTGGTCTGATCAGCTTCCTGAGCAATGCAAGCGGACTTGGCCATGCTGCAGAAGTTATTCCTACATTGGAAATCACAAAGAACAGCGGTGGCTGGCTCTTCTCCAGTATCCTGTATCCTGGTTTCAATGCCATTGCCGTATTGATCTTCTCTGCAGGTATCGGTGCTAGTGCAAACAGCAGCAAAGAAGCTCTGTATGGCGGTCTGCTGGGCGGCGTACTCTTCGGTCTGGCAATCCTGTGCATGAACCTGGGTCTGCTGGTAAATATCGAAAGCGTTTATGACAAAGCGGTACCTTCTCTGGTACTGGCAGACAATATCCATCGTGCAGTTGGTGTTGTATTCTCTGTAATCCTGATCTGCGGTATCTATACAACAGCAGTTCCTATGCTGTGGGGCGTAACCAGCCAGTTCGCACAGGAAAAAACAAAGAAATTCATGGTAGTTGCCCTGATCCTGACAGTGATCGCTTTCTTCCTGGGCATGACAGACTTCAAAGTTCTGGTAAATACCATCTATCCTTTCAGTGGTTACATGGGTATTATCCTGATGGTTGTAGTGCTGTATCATATGCTGTTTGATAAACGGAATAAAGCAGAAGTGGGTGCAGCCCTCAATGAAAAATACAAAAAAATGGAACAGCAGCAGTAATGAATTTGTAGACTGCTTATAAAAAGAAAGCCTCATGGGACTTTGATTCCATGAGGCTTTTTATATGCTTTGAAAAAAGAAAAACCCCGCTGCAAGAGCAGCGGGGGAGTGGTATCAAAATTAGATGATGCCCATTTCTTTTGTGATTTCGATGATGGCATCAGCAGCTTTTTCCAGATCTTCTCTGGTGTGTGCTGCGGAAATCATAACACGCAGACGAGCGGTACCTCTAGGTACAACAGGGAATTTGATTGCCTGTGCGTAAACGCCTTTTTCATACAGACGAGCACTCAGTTCTTCTGCTTTTTCTGCATCGCCAACGATAACGGGGATAACAGGTGTTACAGTGGAGCCTGTGTTCAGACCTGCTTCTTCCATACGTTTTGCGAAATATTCTCTGTTTTCCCACAGACGTTTTACCAGTGTGTCGTCATCAGCAATTTTGTTGATGGCAGCCAGTGCTGCTGCTGTCAGGCAGGGAGCCAGAGGAGAAGCGGTGAAGATGAAGCTACGAGCCTTGGGACGCAGTTCTTCGATGAATTCTTTGGTACCTGCTACAAAACCGCCGGCTGCACCGAAAGCTTTAGACAGGGAACCTGTTTCTACAGTTACTTTGTCACGCAGACCAAAGTGTTCAACAGTACCTTTGCCGTAAGGGCCCATTACGCCGTCACCGTGCGCATCGTCAACCATGAACATAGCGCCGTATTTTTCAGCCAGAGCTGCCATTTCGGGCAGGGGAGCCAGATCACCGTCCATGCTGAATACTGCGTCAGCAACCAGCAGTTTTTTGCCTTCTGTGGGTTCTTTCAGCATTTCTTCCAGTTTTGCCAGATCCATGTGAGGATATACTTTTACGTTTGCGCGGGACAGACGGCAACCGTCGATGATGCTGCCGTGGTTCAGTTCGTCACTGTAAATGGTATCGCCTTTGCCTACCAGTACAGGAATAACGCCTGTGTTTGCAGCTACGCCGCTGTTGAATACCAGAACAGCTTCCACGCCTTTGAATTTTGCCAGTGCTTCTTCCAGTTCATCATGGATTGCGAAGTTACCGACAATGTTTCTGCTGGCACTGGGGCCAACACCATATTTGTCAATGGCTTCCTTTGCTGCGGCTACCAGATCGGGGTCATTAGCCAGACCCAGATAGTTGTTGGAGGCCATATTGATGATTTCTCTGCCGTCCAGATTGATGTGTGCACCCTGAGGGCCATAAAGGGTTCTGTACATGTTGCATCCTTCTTTCTGTGATAATCCCTGATTTTGCTTTCAAATGAAATTTTAATAAAAAACCCTAAAAGCATTATAACACCATTGTGAAAGATAAGTCAATGAAAGGCGACGGAAGGAAAAGAAAAGTGGAACATTTCACAAGAAAAAAGGATTTCTTTCGAGGAAAGAAATCCTTTTTTTGTAATAATTTATAATTCCATCTGACCGGGAACATCATTGGAAGTTTTGTCTTTTTCCTGAATGAAATGTCCTGTTGTTGGAATTTTTCGTGTTCGATAGTATTCTGGATTGTCTGTCTGGAACTCAGCCGCAGGGCAGACTTTGGTGATGCTGCTGTTTTTCTTGAGGGTATAAAGCTGCACACCAGATGCGCTTTTGGAAGCATTTGCTGGAATCAGTTCTGTGTTCAGCAGTGTGGCTTTGTCGTGGTTGCGCATAAGCAGGAAATCTGCATCCGCATCTAGTTTTTCCATATATACCAGTGGAGAACGAGCGGAGTAGGCATTGACCAGTTTTCGTCTATTTGCTTTGGTGGCATAAGCAGAAAGATGTACCTTTGCACCTTTCCCGTTTTCAAAGAAAAATACCATAAAACCGCTGTAATCCTGTGTGACAGTCATATAAAGGATTTTTTCTTCTGCATCCATACCCAGAAGGTTCTGGAGATATTCCCCCATGGAGCTTGCTTTACTGTCGGGAATGTCGCTGAGCTTCATTTTGTAAACGTTGAACTGATTGGAGAAGAACAGCATTTCTCCGCGGTTGGTGCTTTCCAGTTCCTGCATGATATAGTCGTCATCCTTGACTTTCTGTTCACCGGCAGAACGCAGGGAAATCAGAGGGATTTTTTTGAAATAGTTCTGTTCTGTCAGGAACAGGCGTACACCATAATCTTCAATGAAATCATCTTTGGTGGGAGTCACAATTTCTTCTTCCTGAATGATTTCTGTCAGACGAGGTTTGCCGTATTTTTTTGCAACGGCTTTCAGCTGACGACAGATCAGATTTTTGATTTTGGTGTTGCTTTCTAATGTTGCTTTCAAATCTGCAATTTCATTTTCCAGAGTTTTCATTTCCTGCGTACGTTTGAGGATATATTCCTTGTTGATGTTACGCAGTTTCATTTCCGCAATATAGTCCGCCTGTACTTCGTCAATGGAGAAGCCTTCCATCAGATTGGGCACAACCATAGATTCCAGTTCTGTATGGCGGATGATGGAAATGGCTTTGTCAATATCCAGCAGAATTTCCGCAAGACCTTGCAAGAGGTGGTATTTTTCCTGTTTTTTCTGGATATCAAAAGCCAGCTGTTTGCGGATGGATTCCATACGGAATTCTGTCCAGTGCTGCAAAATGCCGCCAACGCCTAAAGTCATGGGTTTCCCTTGAATCAATACGTTGAAGTTGCAGCTGAAACTATCGGAAAGCGGCGTCATGGCATAGAGCTTATGCATGAGTAAATCAGGATTGGTGCCTTTTTTGATGTCGATGGTAATTTTCAGACCATTCAGGTCGGTTTCATCACGAATATCAGAAATATCACGGATTTTTCCGCCTTTTACCAATGCAATGATTTTGTCAATGATGACTTCCAGATTGGTAGTGTAGGGGATTTCATAAATTTCGATGCAGTTGGCATCTTTGTCATAGCGGTATTTTGCACGAAGTTTCAAACTGCCACGACCAGTGCGGTAAATCTGTTCCAAAGAGGAACGGTTGTATATCAACTGTCCGCCTGTGGAAAAATCGGGAGCAGGAAGCACATCGCAAAGATCAATGGAATTATCTTTGATGTAAGCAGCGGTAGCTTCGCAAAGTTCCGCTAAGTTAAAACTGCAAATAGAGCTTGCCATACCAACAGCAATCCCAATGTTAGGATTTGCCAGAATATTGGGAAATGTAGTAGGTAGTAAAACAGGTTCCTGCATGGAGCCGTCATAGTTGTCCACGAATTCGACAGTGTTTTTGTCAATGTCTGCGAAAACTTCCTGACAAATGGGTGCCAGTTTCACTTCTGTGTAACGGGAAGCGGCATAAGCCATGTCACGGGAATACTGTTTCCCGAAATTCCCTTTGGAATCCACAAAAGGTGTCAGCAGTGCGCCGTTGCCTTCTGTGAGACGTACCAATGTTTCGTAAATGGCAGCATCCCCATGAGGGTTCAGTTTCATGGTCTGACCAACTACATTGGTGGATTTTGTACGTTCGCCCCGTAAAAGCCCCATGTGGTACATGGTGTAAAGGAGTTTCCGGTGAGAGGGTTTGAACCCATCAATTTCAGGAATGGCACGGGAAACAATGACACTCATGGCGTAGGGCATGTAGTTCTGTTCCAGTGTCTGGGTGATGGGCTGCTCCTGTATGAAATTATCTTTTCGTTCAATGACTGTTTTTTTCTTTCTTGCCATAACAATCTTACCTTTCTTAGCTGATATCTGTTAAATCCAGATATTTGTAGCCTTCTTCGGCAATAAATTCTTTTCGTCCTGCCAGATTTTCACCCAGTAGAAGTTCAAACATTTCCTGTGTACGCTGCACATCGTCAGGTGTTACCAGAATCAAGCGTCTGGTTTCAGGATTCATAGTAGTTTCCCACATCATTTCCGGCTGGTTTTCACCTAACCCTTTGGAGCGGTTGATTTTTACTTTTCCCTTTAGCTTGCTGACGATGTTTGCTTTTTCCGCGTCAGAGTATGCGAAGTAAGTGTCTTTGCCGTTGACAATCTCATAAAGAGGGGATTCGGCAATGTATACTTTCTTTTCCTCAATGAGCGTTGGTACCAGACGATACAGCATGGTCAAAAGCAGGGTACGAATCTGGAATCCGTCCACGTCCGCATCAGTACAGAGAATAATCTTGCTCCAGCGAAGCTGATTGATGTCAAAGGAATTTAGACCTGTGTTGTGCTTGGATTTGATTTCCACGCCACAGCCAAGCACTTTCAAAAGATCTGTGATGATGTCGCTGTTGAAAATTTTGTTGTAGTCTGCTTTCAAACAGTTCAAAATCTTGCCACGAATGGGAATGATTGCCTGGAATTCCGCGTCGCGTCCCTGTTTACAGGAACCCAAAGCGGAGTCACCTTCTACAATGTAAATTTCACGACGGCTGACGTCTTTGGTACGACAGTTGACGAATTTTTCTACACGGTTGTTCATATCCAGAGAGCCAGTCAGCTTTTTGCGGATAGAAACGCGGGTTTTTTCTGCTGTTTCTCGGCTGCGTTTGTTTGCCAGCACTTGGTTTGCAATTTTATCCGCATCCATTTTGTTTTCGATAAAATAGATTTCCAGCTGTTCCCGGAAGAAATCTGTCATGGCATCCTGGATAAATTTGTTTGTAATAGATTTTTTGGTCTGATTTTCATAACTTGTGATGGTAGAAAAAGAGTTGATGACCAAAATCAAACTGTCTTCAATGTCAGAGAATGTGATCTTTTTCTCGTCTTTTTTATACAGATTATTTGTTTTCAGATATTTGTCGATAGCGGAAACAAAAGCACTTTTCACTGCTTTGTCAGGTGCACCGCCGTATTCCAGAAAACTGGAGTTGTGGTAGTATTCCAGCAGATTGATCTGATTATTGAAACAGAAAGCAGCTTCAAATTTCAGCTTGTATTCCGGTTTGTCCTCGCGGTCACGGCCTCTGGTTTCTGTCTGGAGATAGTGAACGTCTGTCAAAGAAGTGTTGCCAGCAAGTTCTGCCAGATAGTCCCGGATACCGTTTTCATAGTAATAGGTAAATGTTTCGCCGCTTTCTTCATCGAAAAGCTCAAAAGTCAGACCAGCATTGACAATGGCCTGTCTGCGCAGAATATCCTGAAAATAGGAAAGGGGAATGGCAATGTCTGTGAATACATCACGGTCAGGCAGCCAGCGAATTTGTGTGCCTGTGACACGTTTGTGAGTGGGTTCTTTTACCAGACCGCCAATGTTTTCGCCTTTTTCAAAGTGCAAATCGTAACGCATACCGTCACGGTAGATGGTTGCATCCATATAAGCAGAGGCATACTGTGTGGCACAAGTACCCAGACCATTCAGCCCCAAACTGAATTCGTAGTTTTCGCCTGAATTGTTCTGGTATTTGCCGCCTGCATAAAGTTCGCAGAAAACCAGTTCCCAGTTATACCGTTCTTCTTTGGGATTGTAGTCAACGGGAATACCACGGCCATAGTCTTTTACGAGAATAGATTGGTCTTTGTAACGCACTACCTCGATTTTACTGCCAAAGCCTTCTCTCGCTTCATCGATGGAGTTGGAGAGGATTTCGAAGACAGCGTGTTCACAGCCTTCCAGTCCATCAGATCCGAAAATAACCCCGGGACGCAGACGGACACGGTCAGCACCTTTCAAAGAGGTAATACTCTCATTATTATAGTTAGAATTTTGATTCGATTGCATCGTTTCACCTGTTTCTATATTATAATAGGAAAGAATCCTATTTTTTATATGCTCATCTTCTCTACTTTACAGAAATTCCAAGGGAGTGTCAAGGGGAGAAGGGGAAAGAATGTTCGATTTGAAGGGAAAAGAATGTAGATTTGTGGAAAAAAGATTGCAATTTTAATTGCCGGCTGGGATACTATATAGGCAATTCTGTAAAGATGATTATTTTGGAGACGTACCGAAGTGGTCATAACGAGGCTGACTCGAAATCATATTGAAAATGCTAAATAATTGAATATTTATAAATGGAAGCGTATCGAAGTGGTCGTAACGAGCTTGACTCGAAATCAAGTTGTCCGCAAGGGCACGTGGGTTCGAATCCCACCGCTTCCGCTAAAAACCCCGCTGAAATCAAGTGTTTCAGCGGGGTTTTTTATGTTTGAAATAACAATATGACTATTACTTTTTTTCTGAAATTTGGAAAAGTATGAAAAAAACCGTTATAAGATGATATTCAAAAAAATGAGTGATGTGGTGCCCAAATGGTGCCGAAGGGCTGTAAAGGGGTATGGAATTTAGTGTGGTGATATGTAGAGGAAAATAATTAAATTACAGAATTAATTAGATAGACGATGTTTTATGAAAATATGAATTGTTTTCATTTTCACACAATGATATAGTAAAATTATAAACAAAAAAGACTTGCAAAGCAAGTCTTTTGCACCACACACTGTGATGTTGTGTTTCCACAACGATTTGGATAAATCTTTATTTGAACTCGTAGTGTAATCTCATAAGGTACTGAGATTGATAACATCATAGCAGATACTGTTATATTTGTCAATGTGAAGAGGGGGACTTTTATGAAGCCATATTATATAGGGCTGGACATTGGTACGAACTCTGTTGGTTGGGCTGTAACCAACATGGAATATACGATTCCAAAATATAGAGGAAATGCTATGTGGGGGATTCGTTTGTTTGAAGAAAGCGATACAGCTGAGGAACGAAGGACATTTCGTGCTGGTCGTAGACGCACAGAACGTAGAAAAGAGCGCTTGAAGTTATTAGAAATCCTTTTTGATAAGGAAATCTCAAGTATAGATCCGGCTTTCTTTCGGCGTTTAAGAGAAAGCAATTTGTACATGCAGGATAAAACAGAAGAAGTTCCATATGCGTTATTTGCAGATCGCTTATATACAGACAAGGAATTTCATAAGGAGTTTCCATCTATTTATCATTTGCGAAAATCTATATTGGAGAATAAAAAGAAGTATGATGTCAGAATTGTTTTTCTGGCATTACATCATATTATAAAAAATCGAGGTCATTTTTTATTTGAAAACCTGACGATTGGTGAGATATCCTCTTTCGAAAAAGTATTTTATGAATTGGTTGGGTATTTGGCAGATAATTACGATTTGGAATTACACTGCACGGATGAAAAAGAACTATCTGATGTTTTGTTGAATACATTGCTGGGGAAAAAGAAAAAGACAGACGCAATTTTACAATTATGTGAAATCAAAAAGAAAACCAATCCACAAATGGCAGCAATATTGTCTTTAATGGCTGGTTCTTCTGTAAAATTAGCTGATATTTTCCAAGAAGATACCTGGAATGATACAGAATACAAATCTATTTCTTTTAGTGATAAGTTTGAAGAAAAAGCTGCAGAGTTACAAAATCTTCTTGGTGAAAAATTTGAATTATTGGAAAAGCTGAAAGCGATTTATGACTGGGCTGTTTTAGCTGATATTCTGCAAGGAGAGCAATACATTTCTTATGCAAAAGTAAAAACCTATGAAACACATCAAGCCGATTTAAGATGGCTGAAAAAATTTGTGTCTTTACACTGTCCGGCAAAGAAATCTGAAATTTTTAGAAAAAGTAAAAGCGGATTAAATAACTATGTTGCATATGCTGGCAAAATTAAGAAGAATGGAAAAACCGGAGTTTTGGAAAATCGTTGCACACAAGAGGATTTCTGTGGATATTTGAAAAAAATATTGCCATTTTCTGATGATCCGGAAGATCAGAAAATGCGTGAAAGGATAGAGAATGGCACATTTATGCCAAAGCAAATCACAAAGGAGAATGGTGTGATTCCTATGCAGATTCATCGTGCAGAACTGGTTGCAATATTGAAGAATGCAGAAGCTTATTTGCCGTTTTTACAGGAAAAAGACGAAGAAGGAATGACTGTTTCTGAAAAAATATTGGCTATATTTGATTATCGCATTCCTTACTATGTAGGACCTTTGAATCAACATAGTGACAAAGCGTGGATTGTTCGCCAGACAGGTAAAATTTATCCATGGAACTTCCATCAGAAGGTTGATATTGAAGCATCTGCAGAAGCCTTTATTCAAAACTTAACCAGTAAATGTACTTATTTACCACAGGAAGACGTGTTGCCGAAACAATCTATCTTGTATAGCCGTTATATGGTATTAAATGAACTCAATAATCTCAAAATCAATGGGGAGAAAATTTCTGTTGCGTGCAAACAGGATATTTTCAATACATTATTTCTGACACGCAAAAAAGTAACCCACAAAATGCTTGCAGATTATTTTAAGGCAAAGGGAATACAGGCTGAAACCATTACGGGATTTGATGGAGATTTCAAGGCAAATATGAAGTCATATTTGGATCTGGAACCTTTTGAACTTACATTGGAAGAAAAAGAAGATGTGATTGCTGCCATTACTATTTTTGGTGATGATAGACGTTTGCTGCAAAAAAGACTGACTGCAAAATATGGAGAAAAACTGGATACAGACGAGATACGAAGCATAAGCAGATTGAAGTATACAGGATGGGGTGCTTTATCAAAAGCATTTTTGACTAATGTAGAAAGCGTTGATCCTGAAAGCGGAGAAATCTTTAATATCATCACTGCCCTTTGGGAAACCAACGATAATCTGATGATGCTTTTGGGATCTAAATATGGTTTTGGTAAGCGTTTAAAAGAAATGACTGTTACCGAGGAAAGTCAATCCATGCGTGAAATGGTGGAAAACCTTTATGTATCACCAAAAATAAAACGTCCCATTTATCAGGCTATGCAAATTGTGCAAGAACTGGTAAAAATCCAAGGGGATGCACCCAAAAAGATTTTTGTAGAAGTCACAAGAGGACCTCAGGAGAAAAAACGTACTGATTCCAGAAGAAATAAACTTTTGGCACTATACGAATCTTGTAAAAAGGAAGCGCCAGAACTTTATGAAGCTTTGCAGAAAACATATACTTCTGATGAAGATTTCCGTAGAGATGCCCTGTATCTGTATTTCACACAGATGGGAAAATGTATGTATACAGGAGATGACATCCCATTAGAACAGCTTTTCGATCGCAATGTTTACGACATCGATCATATTTTCCCGCAATCTAAAGTAAAAGATGATAGTTTGGATAATCGTGTCTTGGTAAAAAAAGAAGTAAATGCCAAAAAAGATAATATCTATCCCCTTCCCGAAGATGTACGTACCAAACAAATGGGATTCTGGCATATTTTACTGGAAAAAGGACTGATCAGTAAGAAAAAATTTGAACGTCTGACACGTCCATATCCACTGACAGATGAAGAATTATCTGATTTTATCCAACGTCAGGTGGTAGAAACTGGACAATCCGTAAAGGCTGTTGCAACCCTGCTGCGTCAGATCTATGAAAGATTCGGGACAGAAATTGTATACGTCAAAGCAGGACAAGTTTCAGACTTCCGTCATGAATATGACATGCTCAAATGCAGGGAAGTCAATGATTTCCACCATGCGAAGGATGCCTATCTGAATATTGTGGTTGGGAACGTCTATAATGAAAAATTTACCCATAACCGGGCGAATTTCATTAAAGGGCTGCAAGCAAGTAAGTACAGCTTGAATCGGATGTTCCAGTATAATATCGAAAATGCTTGGGTAGCAGACAATGATATGTCCATGGGAATCGTAAAGAAAACCATGGCAAAAAACAATATCCGCTACACACGGTATGCTTTTTGTCAAAAGGGTGGGCTTTTTGATCAAAATCCACTGAAAAAAGGAAAAGGGCAGGTTTCTTTGAAAAAAGGTGTTCGTGGGGATACAGAAAAGTATGGTGCTTATAATCGTCCGAGTTCTACGTTCTTTGCTTTGGTAGAATACGAAGAAAAGAAAGGAAAAGCAGGAAGAAAATTAGTCCCTGTGGATTTGTATCTTTTGCGGGAATACGAAGAAGATCCTGTTGCATACATGAAAAAGTATGCAGAACTGAAAAATCCCAGAATTGTGATCCCCTGCATCAAGTATGGCGCCTGTCTGTCCTTTGACGGATTCAGGGCACATATAAGTGGTAAATCGAATGGAGGAAAGGTTATCACATATAAACCGGGAATACAGTTGGTACTATCTTATCAGCAGGAAGTTTATGTGAAAAAACTTTTGAAGATAGTGGAAAAACGTAAGGAGCCGAATTCTTTTGATAAGGTTACTTTGGAAGAAAATTTGAATCTATACCATTCTCTTTGTGAAAAGATGGTTTATACGATTTTTGGCAAAAAGTTTGCATCATTGGGAGAAAAATTGATGAAGAGCCAGGAGAAATTTGAAAAATTAACTTTGTTACAGCAAGGCTATGTGATAGCAGAGATTTTGAAGATTTTACATGCCAATGTGATGACAGGTGATTTGAGATTAGTTGGAGAATCAGGACAGACAGGTGCTACTACTTATGGAGCGAACCTTTTGGGCATCAAAGGAATTTCGTCTATATGCTTGGTTCATCAATCTGTCACAGGCCTTTATGAAAAAGAGATCGATCTGCTCCATTGAGTGAAGGAGGTACGCAGTATGAGCTGGAGAACGGTTGTTATTACGAAACCATCAAAATTGGATTTCAGTATGGGATATCTGGTGGTACGTGATGTGACGGCTACCATCAAAGTACATATCAGTGAAATTTCCGTTTTAATGATAGAAAATACAGCTACCAGCTTAACTGCGGCACTTCTGAGTGCGCTGATGCAACAGAAGGTGAAAGTCATTTTTTGTGATAGCAAACGGAATCCTGAAGCGGAATTGATTCCCTATTATGGGAGCCATGACTGTAGTCTGAAATGGAAAAAACAGATACAATGGGACCCTTTCTACAAAGAAGCTGTTTGGACGGAAATCGTAACGGAAAAAATAAAAAATCAACGGAATTTGCTTGTCCGTTACGATTTTCCGCAGGCAGCTATATTGGATAGCTATCTTTCGGATATTTCCTGGAAGGATACAACCAATCGAGAAGGTCATGCAGCAAAAGTATATTTTAATGCACTTTTTGGAAAATCTTTTTCCAGAGCACAGGAAAATCCGGTGAATGCTGCTTTGAATTATGGATACAGTCTGCTGTTGTCCTGCTTCAATCGAGAAGTGGTAGCCTGTGGTTATCATACGGAATTGGGCTTGTTTCATGATAACATGTTTAATTCATTCAATCTCAGTTGTGACCTTATGGAACCATTTCGTCCCTTAGTAGACGCAATGGTATTTCAAATGGAACCAAAAGATTTTGGAAAAGACGAGAAGCGCCAAATGCTGGAAGTGCTGTATCAGGATGTGATGATTGATGAACGAAAGCAAAGTTGCATGAATGCGATTAAGGTATATTGTCAAAGTATTTTTCGGGCATTGGAAGAAAAGGATATTGCCCAGATTCGGTTTATGAAAGATGAGTTATAGATTTATGAGAGTGATGGTATTATTTGATCTTCCCGTACTATCAGATTCAGAACGGCGGGAGTATATACGTTTTCGAAAGTTTTTAATCAAAAGTGGTTTTTTGATGATGCAGGAATCTGTTTATGTAAAATTAGCGTTGAATCAGACTGCTGCCCAGAGTATCTGTGAACAGGTTCGCCGTCATAAACCGGCAGCAGGATTGGTGCAGATGTTGACCATTACGGAAAAACAATTTCAAAAAATGGAAATGATCACAGGGGAATGGACCAGTCAGGTAGTTTGTTCTGATGAAAGGATTTTGATACTATGAGAGCAGCGTTTTCTTTTTTATCTGAACCGATTTATTTTGGAGAAAATCCCATACAGCTTTTGGTTTTAGAAAACAAAAAGTTATTTCGTCAGGTGTGTGATGCGTTTCAATATGAAACGGAAGAAGTCTATTTTGTTTTTTCAAAAGATTATAAGCCTTTTTCCTTTGCAAAAAAAGGAATGTTTTTGCCTGATCCGCTGCGGTTGCCTTTACAGGATAAAAAATTACTGACAAAGACAAATGCGGAGTTAGAGAGCATTGCCAATGAAAAGATGTATCAGGAATTGCTGGAGCTACAGACACATTTGATGGCTTTTGCAGAAAGACTGTCTGCGGAAACGGAATTTACTTTTTCCTTTTCTGATGAGATTTCCGCTGCTTCCTGGCTGAAATTACTGGCCTTCACACCAAGATACGAAGAACAGGAAGGGGAGTTGGAGAATCTGCTGCTCTTTTTGCAGTTATGCCAGAAATATTTGGGCATACAGTGCTTTGTGCTGACAAACCTGCATGTATATTTTACGCCAGAAGAACTGGCTCCATTTTTGGAATCAGCAGCTTTGCATCAGATACCACTGCTAATGTTGGAAAGTTCTGTCCCTGCTTCTGTTTCGGTTGAACAGATTTCCATTATAGATAAGGATTTGTGCGAAATCGTTGACAAATCAGTGTTTTTGCGGTAGATTCAAAGTGAGCTTTATGGAGTTGCCCCATACTGTGTAGTGGGTATGGTTTACTTGGTGAGAATCTGGATTTGAAATTTGAGGTTTGAGAGTAGTGTAATTTCATAAGGTACTGAAACTTGTAGACCAAGTAGACATGACAGACCTGGTTTGAGAGTAGTGTAATTTCATAAGGTACTGAAACTAATGGAACTGACAAAAAGTATCCCCGGGGGTTTGAGAGTAGTGTAATTTCATAAGGTACTGAAACTCTTCTGCGTCCAAGTGATACTTACTGATGTTTGAGAGTAGTGTAATTTCATAAGGTACTGAAACTTCAAAGAAAATGATCTGGTTGATGATTTCGTTTGAGAGTAGTGTAATTTCATAAGGTACTGAAACAACAACACGGTCAAGAAAACAAGAAACGTGGTTTGAGAGTAGTGTAATTTCATAAGCAACGCAAAAAAATATATTTTGTTCTGCAAATTTTGAACCCCCTGTTTGGATTCTATATCCAAACAGGGGGGTTCTCTTATCCTCCCAGTACAGCCTTATGATAATTTTCCAGCAGAAGCAGTTTTCGATCCATTCTCACATCGATATACTGTTCTGTAACAGATTCCAGATTGTTGGAAATACCTAATTGAATCCCAACGCCTTTCAAACTGCTATGCCCAAGAATTTGCCCAACAGTGTAGAAATCACCGCTTTGCTGATGCATGTTGGTTGCTGCAGAATGTCTCAAATCGTGGAAGCGGATATGCCGCATTTCCTGGTGCCGGAGAAACTGCCCAAAGCTTGCAGAAACCCGATCCCTCCGTTCTGGCAGCCCATTGGGTTTTGCCAGTACCAGATCGTTATCATAATACCGTTCTCCGGATGCAGCGAGAAGTTGTTTTTGTTTTTCCTGCTGCATTTTATGACACCGGAAATAGGGAAGAATGGTGTCTGTCAGTGGCAGTGTGCGTTCTCCAGCTTTTACAGGTGCCATTTCCTGAATTTCTGTAACAGAAGCTGGTAATTGAAAAGGAAGCTGTTCAATTACGGAAAAGGTTTTCTTATCCAGATCTACATTTCTCCAGCGCAGCCCCAGAGCTTCGCTAAGCCTGAGTCCATATAATCCGCCTAAAATCAGAATCATTTCCCAATGAGTACCACTGGCGCAGGAAAATAGTTTCTGCATTTCTTCAATGGTATAGGGATCGGGAGTTTTGCCTTGTTTGCCAAATTTTGTGATGGTATCTCTGGCTGGATTGCTTTCGATATAATGATATTTTCTGGCATGCTCCAGGGCAACACCCATGATACGATGGGCATATCTGACGGAACTTGCAGATAGTCCTTTTCCTGCCATTGTTGCATACATATCATCCAGCATGGCAGGCGTTAATTGCCCCAGATATACATCTCCAATACAAGGAAAGATATGGTTTTTCATGTGGCTGTAGTAGCTGGCTTTGGTACTGGGACGCAGATTTGAAGCACCATGTCGCTCCAGCCATTCCAACATATATTCCCGCACGGTTTGTTTTCGTTGTGCAGCAGTGGGTGGAACGTAAGTTGGATTAGCCAACTTTGTTTTCATTGTCGCTTCATACTGCTGCGCCTCCCGCTTTGTTGGAAAGCCTTTCTTTACGTGTGTTTTCGGCTCCCCATTTGACTTATATTTGATATTGACATCATAGACAGTGCCGGGTTTTCCGGTTAATTCACCGGTACTGTTTCTTTTGTTTTGGACAGTTCGTTCAGAAATAGCCATGATATTCGCCACCTTTCATCAATCATTAAGGTCCGCTAAAGGTAGGATGGTGACTTTTACAGGCGTTTTATGACGCTGATAATAATCATAGATGGCTTCCAAACAAAGCAGACGACGATTTCCGACTGGCAGATATTCAATCTCTCCGCTGTCCATTAATTTCCGCAGTGTGTTTTCGCCAATGCCAGAAATTTGGCTCATAAGGCTTGCTGGCATAAGTACAGGTGTAATAGTTTCCTTCGTTTTATTTTTTTGTATCATATTTTTTTCCTCCCTTAATCATATTTT
>ERZ779894.1517-NODE-1517-length-23333-cov-2.961638_pt1 | contig 23333 bp, 41 predicted proteins | sample MGYA00511587_ERZ779894 | MGnify/ENA primary metagenome ERZ779894 (study PRJEB29588, sample SAMEA2160490) | human gut metagenome | biome: human gut; feature: human-associated habitat; material: faeces | place: Denmark | collected 2008/2010 ... | reverse complement strand
AAGCTGTTGGACACCCGGCGGGCCTTGGCAAGCGGCGACATCATCAGCCGGCGCAGAGCGGACCCGCTGGGGACCTCTCCCGTTTTCCCGGTGACATCGCCAAAAATGGCGCTGCCCATTTCTGAAATGGTATAGAGCTGGTTTGTCAAAATCTCAATCTGTTTAAAATTGGCGTCCATAGAGGCGTCCCAGGTGATATAGTTCACGTCCGGTTCATCGTTGCTTCTCCTCGGGTAATAATCGCCGATTCTAAAACGCCATTCCCCGGTGGCGTTGTCCAGCTCCATTGCACCCTCCGGGCCGCTCATGCTGGGGTTCGCATGCTTGTCGAGCACTTTGCTGATCTGCGACACGCGCACCATAAGCTCAGAGACAATGCTGTCAATGCTTTGGTAGTCGTCGATTCCAAACAGGCGGTCCGTTGTCTTGACATTGGAAACCCGAAACACCGGGCAGACGGGGAGCTTGGTCTCCAGCAACGCCTCCTCCGGGCGGGCAATCTCACGTCCGATTTTCCAGGCCCCTTTAATTCCTTCCAGGCTGTAGCGGTGCTGTTCGCAGGAGGAAGGTTCTGCGGGATTGTGTATTTGAACCTTCAGCTCCCACTTTTCGCCTTCTGAATCCAGCGGATAAGCCCAGGCGAATACGTGAAAGCGAATCTGTTTTAAATTCCATGCGTCCACTACCGGGAACCAGTGGGCCGGACTGGAAGCCGTTACCGCCGGCATGTTTTCCTGATTGGACAGTAAGAGCAGCCCATCCCCGTACCGGCTTACATCGATCGCAGCTTCATAGGCCGCATTGAGCACCTCCTGCTCAACCAAAATCTCGTCCACGGCCTTCTGGATTTTTTCGTCCGCTACCGTAATCTTGGGAGGCTCGCCAAACACTAGGTCGGCAATTTTCAACGAGATTAGCTTCTGATAGTTGAATAACACTGCATAAGAAACCACTTGAGAAAAGTTTCCGATCACCCGCTCAATGCGTTTGAACTGCTCCTTGTACACTTCGGCATGATCGTCCTCGAAAAGAGCCCGGTTATCCTGATATCTATCCAAACGGTATTTCTCCGATCTTGGCGGCCATTGCTCTCCCGCTTTTAAAAAATCCAGGCTGGTCAACATTTATTTTCCTCCTATTGACACAAATTGCGGGCTGTGCCGCCCAAATACCTCCATGCAGAAATAGCGCATGGCGTCCATTGCGTGGTCGTTTATTTTCAGCGGCTTGTCCTCGCCCCGGCCGGCGGCCTTTTCGTCCCATACATACGCCTCAAATTCCCGCACGGTGTTTTCACAGCTTTCACAGATCTTGATTTTTCCACTCTGGAGGGCGTTGGCTGTCACCCGAATACCATCCAACACGGCGTTGTCCGCTGGGAACACTAAAAAGCGCCCATGATTGCGAATGCATGCAATCATAGACGCCGCGGATGGGTCCACAATCACCCCGCGAATGGGGAGGGGGCCCGCAAGATTTTCCAGCGCTGTATAATATTCCTCATCCGTGAGTTGCTTCTTCCGCTCCCGGCCCGAGTAGTAATATTCGCGCAGAGCATACCAAACGCCGCCATGCTTCCCCCAAAGCTGCATGGCGGTGGGGTTTTGCGTGCCATAATCCATGCTAATGTAGTACAGGCCGCACGCTCCGGGCGGGGAGGCTGCGACATGCCTTTCTTTCCGGAACATGTCATAAATCCGTCCTTCTGCTAATACCCATAAGCCCCGAATATAACGGTCGTAGAACACACCAGAGAACATAGACTCATATCGCTCTATAATTTTATTACTAAGTCCTGGATTATCTTGCATGGTGAAGTGCAGATACAAAGCGTTGTGCTCCTCGCGCCGCTTTATCCACTCAAGATAAAACCAGTGTTGCGGGCTACCAGGGTTGCAAGAAAACCACATTTTAGCCCCCTCTACAGAGCACCGGGCCAATGCCTGCTCAACAAAAGAACGCGGCATGAGCGCTACCTCGTCCAGCAGCACCCCGGCCAATGTACGGCCCTGAATAAGCGCCGCGCTGCTCTCATCTTTACCTCCAAATACTTCAAAGAAATTGATTGCGGCTCCACGGCGCACTTCTAAGATTTTGTCTGATCTTCGCCAGCGTAGAACATAGCGCTCTTTAGCAAGACTCATGGAGATAAAGGGAACAACGATGTTTTTACTCGCACTGTCTACGGTCTTCCCGCAAACGCCGAATCTTTGACCGCTAAATTCCCGCATGGCCCAGCCGACAAACGCCCACATCATAATGGAGGTCTTGCCGGAGCGGACTGCGCCATCGCATATAATTGCGTCATAGCTGGAATAAGAGAAAGCGAGAATTTTCTTTTGTTTTGCGCTAATCATCACTCTCCAGCTCCTCCGCCATTTCTTTTAGACTCTTGCTTAAGCCATCCTCTTTTATCGCATCAGCAGGCTCTCCGGAAACCATTGCCCACTTATCAATCAGCGTGCCGATGGCTGTTGTAATCTGTGCAGGCGTGGCCGTTTCCAGCTTTTCTGGGCTGTTTAATACCGCTAGTCCCTTGCCAATGATCTCGCACACAACACCGCGTTGGCTTTCCATATACGCGAGAATGTCCGCGGTGTTTTCCTCTTTTTTTCGTTTGAGATTTTCTGAGATTCCTTGAGATCCTTCTATAACTCGACGCACGGTTTGCCCGCAAACACCGTTTTTTTTTGCTGTAGCGTTAAAGCTCTCGCTTTCCAAATAATCGGCCACTATTTTCTTTTTTTGCCTATCTGTCAAGCGTTTTGCCACACATCACCACCACGCTTTAAAATAAATATCAATCCTTTGTCAATTCCTTCAGGGAGAAACAGAGGCTATTTCGCATGTCATACAGAAGAGCAAGACGCTTGCGCCCTTCTGTGCTCATGCATTCCTTTCTGTTTGCCAACGCCTCTTCTATTCGGTCCATTACCTTTTTGAGCTCGGCCTGGTATTCGCCTATAAGCTTTTCTTTTTCCACGCATATCACCTCAAAATGAGCATAAGAAAAGCCCACGCCATAAGGCATGAGCTTGAAAAAATATTTAAAATTTTAAGAAAAACGCTTGACATTATACGCTAAAAGTCGTATAATGTAATTACAGGAACAGGGAATTCCAAGTAAACAGAAAGGAGAAATACACCGGAGCAGGGAGGTGAGAACTTGAATGAGGAACAAATAAAAGCCCTGCTGGAAATGCTTGAAAAGGCCCTAAAAAGTGAGATAGTTGACAGACTGACCATCACTATTAAGCCAAACAGCAAAACCAAACAAGGCTAATTAAAAAGCGGCGGGGAAATCCCACCCGCTGCTATTATTATAACCTGAATATCCCTGAAAAACAAGGAGGTAGTTATGGACATATCAGTGAAAGTCGAATATAAAAATACTAAATTGAAAGATCAAAGAGAAAAGGCTGGGTTATCTCAAGGAAAACTGGCTGATAAAGCGGGCTTAAGCGTTCGTACATTACAAGATTATGAGCAGGGTAGAAAAAATTTGAATGGAGCAAAACTGGTAACGCTGTTGACATTATGCAAATCATTAAACTGCAAGTTAAGCGATCTGATCTCAGACCCGCTATGCCTGAATCTGCTCAAGGAGGTTTGCGGAGATGAAGCATAATATGGCCCATAGCCGTATATACCACATTTATCAAGGCGTGAAGCAAAGATGCCTAAACCCTAAAAATCCTAGTTATTACCTATATGGGGGAAGGGGAATTTCAATTTGTGCCGAATGGGTAGATAATTTTCAGGCTTTTTATGGCTGGTCAATGGAAAATGGTTATACCGATGAAATGACACTTGACCGAATTGATTCTGAAAAAGATTATTCACCACAGAATTGCCAGTGGATCTCCAAAAGTGCAAATTCTGTGCGGGTACAAGATCGAAATGGAACACCTGAAACGATTGCCGCACGAAAGGAATTGAAAGCAAAGGGGAAAATTGGAAAAACATCTAGTAAGGTAAAGCAAAAATACAATGATAGGGTATATCAACAAATAAGTGTTCGTTTGCAAAAGGAGCTTGTGGAGCATTGGGAAACTGAAATTGAAAAGGATGGTATTTCAAAGGCCGCTTTTATTCGTGAGGCTATTGTAGAATACCTAAACCAAAAGCAGGGCGGTTAAGCCCTGCTTTATCATAAGTGTCGTAATACCCCTTGCTTCAGCTATGGGGATATAAGCCACACCATGTTTCCCCGTTAGGAGGGCAACATCTTGCATTAGATAGTAAATAGTAGTATAATATTTTCTATGAAATATAAGAGCAACAACAATGTGGTGTACTCCTGCAAATATCACGTGGTTTGGTGTCCAAAATATCGCCGCAAGGTCTTGGTCAACGGTATCGCTGTACGCTTAAAGGAACTCATAGAGGAAATTTGCTGTGAGCTTCGCATCGACGTCATAGAGATGGAAATCATGCCGGATCATGTGCATTTGCTCATGGAAGTAGACCCGCAATTTGGCATCCATAAAGCTGTGAAGCAAATAAAAGGACGCACATCCCGAATTTTGCGTCAGGAGTTCGGAACGCTCCGTTCAAGGCTACCCTCACTGTGGACAAATTCCTACTTCGTATCCACCGTTGGCGTAGCTCCGTTGTCTGTCATCAAACAGTACATCGAAAATCAGAAAAAAGTGTGAGGTGTGGAGATGGAATATAGCTATAAATTCCGCATCTATCCCAATGAGGCACAAGCACAACAGATACACAAGACCTTTGGTTGCTGTCGTTTTGTCTGGAACCACTATCTTGCTAAGCGGAAAGCGGTCTATGAGCAGGACGGCAAGACTTTCAACTACTATGGCTGTGCCGGAGATTTGACCCAACTCAAGAAGCCACTGGAATGGCTGCGGGAAGTAGATGCTACTGCTCTGCAAGCTTCTTTGCGGGATCTGGATACGGCCTTTCAGAACTTCTTCCGGCGGGTAAAGCAAGGCGAAAAGCCCGGCTATCCCCGGTTCAAAAGCAAGCACGACCATCGGCAGAGCTACAAGAGCAAATGCGTGGGGACAAATATCAAAGTTCTGGACAAGGCCGTACAGCTCCCGAAACTCGGTCTTGTAAAGTGTCGTGTCTCAAAAGAGATCAAAGGCCGCATCCTGTCTGCTACAGTATCTAAAAATCCCAGTGGGAAATACTTTGTCGCCCTGTGCTGTACCGATGTGGAGATAGAGCAGTTGCCCTCTACCGGAGTTGCTGTTGGTCTTGACATGGGCTTAAAGTCGTTTGCCGCTGCCTCGAACGGCATGGAATACCCCAACCACAAGTATCTCGCAAAATCCCAGAAGAAACTGGCCCGTCTCCAGCGGCAGCTCTCCCGAAAAACAAAGGGGAGCAACCGCCGGGAGAAAGCACGGCTTCAGGTGGCAAGACTCCATGAGCATATTGCAAACCAGCGGCAGGACATGCTGCACAAGCTGTCCACCCAGATCATCAGGCAGAACGATGTCATTTGTATAGAGGATTTGACCCCGAAGAACATGGCCAAGAATCAAAGGCTGGCAAAATCCATTGCAGACGTTTCTTGGGGAGAGTTCCGGCGGCAGTTGGAGTATAAGGCAAAGTGGCAGCACAAAGCGTTGGTAGTAGTAGACCGGTTCTTTCCGTCCAGCCAGCTATGCTCCGCCTGCGGTGCTCAGTGGACGGGGACAAAAGACCTCGCCGTGCGGGAGTGGGTCTGCCCGGAGTGCGGCGAACACCACGACAGAGACATAAACGCCGCGAAAAACATCCTCAACGAAGGACTGCGCCTGTTGGCGTAGTCAGCATATATGGTAGGGCGGGACACGCCCAAACCTATACGCTCGGGGACACCGTGTAAGACCTCGCATGGGCAGGCTGTGGTGGTTGAACCGAGAATCCCCCGGCTTTCGCCGTGGGGAGTGTCAATTTCCTTTTAACGAAGCTATTCCAACATCTTAGATTATAAATTTTTCTGTTCGGGAATTTCGGTCAATTTCAAAAAATGATTGTGTTTTTTCCTCGGATAGCTTTCATCGTGTTCACCAATCGCAAAAGCAATTTTCTGCCAGGAAAAGCCGTTGATATAACGCAGGCTCAAAATTTGCCTCATAAGACTATCATCCACGGAAGCAATAAATCGGTTCAGCCGGTTATATTCGACAACGGAAAGCTTGAGCTTAGCCTCAATAACCGCCCTGCAATCTGCTATTTGCGCGGCGATGGCAGTCTTGTCCGAAATCTTATTGATATGGGGAAGACCCGTGATTTTAGGTGAGACGCTGGTCGCCGCAGCTTCTAGCTCCCTAAGCCTTCGTCGCTCCTGTTCAATTTCATGATTCAAATAATAAAGCTGCGATAGCTCCTTCTTTGTCACCGAATCCCTCCTCCTTTTCGTCTTGCCCCCGAGATATTCCGCATTTATAGATTCAGGCAAGAGGGAAGATGGCATTTCCCGTCTGAGCCAATCCATTCACAGTGGTTCCTTTTGCAAAATTCCCGGGGCTTCCCGTCGTATTGAAAACGGGAGGCCTTTTCTTTGTCCTTATTGGGAACGCCTATTCCCTTCTGTTCTGCGATTGGAACTTGCGGTGCTTTTTTAACGCGCCTGCTTTGGCCGGCTTCTTCCGCTGCCTCTATAATTTCCTCCGGGGGTTCAACGCCAAACGCGGCGCCAGCTTTTCTAATGCTGGCCGGGTATGGGTTTTGTTCTCCGCGCTCCCAGCGGCTGATCTGTATTGCGCACATCCCGCACCTTTTAGCAAACTTCTGTTTCGTGAGGCCTGAGCCTTTATATAAGTCAAAAAGCCATTTTGCCGCGGGGTTCATGCTTCTTCCTCCTGCTCCATGCAAGCACCACAATATCTGCAAAATGAAGCTAACGAATCGATACTATCCAGACGGTTACACACGCTGCAAATACCCGTGCCTTTTTTCTTATCTACTGCAATCCAATGCCCAAGCTTCAGAGAGCTAGGACACTCCTGTTTCATCTGCTCCAGCTCTGCGCGCAGCTTGCCGTTTTCAGCAAGCAGCTTTGCGCTCTGGCTTTTATCAAAATCATTGATTCTTTCCAGCTTATCCGCGGCTTCCATGCACAAATCCATGATTTCTAACGTCGCTTTGTCTTTGTATAAGCTTTCTGTGCGCAGCTTCTCAATCAGTTTTTCTATGTCCATCACTCTTCCTCCTTCACCGGCCCCCGTTGTAGATAACCACCATCGAGGGAAAAGGGGCGGCGTTTACGGCGTTGCCGTCATCGTCCGTAAAATGCAAACGCCCTCGCACAAACCTGATTTCCGCCTTCCCATAAATGTAATCGTGAAAATAATTCGTGTCCGTCCGCGCTGGAATGAGCAGCACGATTGGAAAGCCCCCGCGGGCCTCTATGAACGCCTTTTTCACCCATTTCCCAATCTCGCGCCCATAAGGCGGATTGCAGAATACCGCGCCGCCGCGGTCCCAGCTTTGTGAAAGCCCGTCTGTCTCCGGCGTATAGTATAAGGGGCATTTCGCTGTCTTATCGGTAGCCGCGGGGTCCAGAACAAATTGAAATTCTTGGTTCAACTTATCAAAAAAATCCTGCGGCGTACACCAACACATATTTTTAGACGACAGAAGCGCCTTGTTCAATTTCTATGGCCTCACTTTCCCTGAAAAATTGCTTGCAGCACCATTCGCCGGCCTTCGCCCCTGCTGCACCCTTCCCAATCCTCGAATGCGGTTTTAAAGCCTGAGAACTCTCCCATGACCGTTCTTTCAGCCTTTGCCATTGGACATTCGGATGTGTCTTTTTTTCTGCATTCCGAGCAGGTGAATTTGTCTTTCATATTGTGTTCCCCCTTGATGAACTCCAGCGCCGGCCTCTTTTTTCTTCGATCACTTAACCACCCTCAATTCAAAGCCTGGATAAAGCGCTTCCCAGTCCTTTTTCTTGATCTTGAATTCCTTTGTCTCCACGCCCTTGACGTCCTCCACCCATACCAGCCCGGAAGAATCGCACACCATGAAATCCGGCCTGTACCGGGTGTTTCCCAACAAGAGGAAGGACGGCTGCCGGGTAAACCAAAGAATCCGCCCCGCTGCTCTCAGCGCTTTCAGCTGTATGTACCGCGCCGCCTCCGCCTTGCTGTCAAAGCGTATTCCGTCAACCTCAACCGGCGTGTTGTGATACTTCGCCGGCTTAACATGCAGTTTCATGTTACGGCCTCCAGTCCAAATCATCGAACGCGCCCGATTGCTCGAACGCCTCAATGTTGTAGGTGGTTTCGGCCCCTGTTCCTGTTTTGCTCTGTTCAGCCCTTTCACGCTTAACCCAGTTTCGAACAGTGGCTTTCCAGTCCTTCATGTCGTTTTTTCCGACTTTCCAGCCATTGCTCTCGTAGTAGTTGCAGAAATAATCTGCGTCCAAAGCATAGCCCTGTTCCTTACAGAATGAACGAACTTCCTCTACGGTGGGCTTTTGAAAGCGCGATACACGCCCGCGCATGCCTTTCGTATTCGTATTCGGATTTGGATTGGATTCTGGATTGGATTCTAGCGGTGAGTCACCGTGAGTCACCGTAGACCACCGTGAAATATCATTTTCGCTTGGCTCAGGAAACTTTGACTTCTTGGTTTGTATTCTTTGATACTTGCCCCAGTTTGGAAGGCAAAAATAGGGTTCTCCTGCAACATCATAGAGAAGAATGCTACCATTGCGTTCCAACGCTTCAAGGCCCTTTTGAATATCTTGTTCCCGAACTCCGTTCCTTCTTGGAAATACGAATCCTTTCAGCAATTCCGGATCCGCGCTGCCTCTTCCGTAATCATCAACATAAGTCAGTAGATACGTCCATAATCGAAATTGAAAATCTGAAAGCGCGTTGATTGATTTGCTTGTACGAATCTTTTCGCTAATAATTCTATTTGGCACCTTACCACCGCCTCATAGCTTTGTTTGGGCGGGATTGACACGAATCCTCCTGAAATGGCCTTTCACATAAATGAGGGCTTCGCCTTTTGCCCGGCTGACGATCCGCTGGATGGGGAGGTCGTTCTTAGCCTGTGTCGCTCTTCGGCGGCTGGATTCCTGCAAGTATTTTTCCATCTCAGCAATATTGCTTGTGCGCCAATACCCTCGGCCGCTGGAGCTTGAAACAATCGCTTCCCCAATCCGTTCCAGCTCTTTGTTGGCCTCTTTGATCTTAAAACGGACATCCCGCTCCGAAATTCCCGCCGCTTTGGCAATGTCATAACGGGAAACGGCGTTTTCCCTTCCGGTGGGAATGAATGAGATAATGTTCAAGCTGTTTCACTTCCTTTCTCCTACTTAGTTAAAAAGGCAAGTCATCGTCTTCTGTAATCTCTTGAAACCCGTCGCCGGGCTGAGCGAAATTCCCGCCCTCCTGCTCCCTCTTAGGGCCTGCAAAATGCGCCTGGTCCGCGACAACCTCAACCGCCTTGCGCTTGTTCCCGTTTTTGTCCTCATAGCTTCGCGTTTGTATGGATCCCTGAATGGCAATTAATTGGCCTTTCTTGAAATATTTACAGATAAACTCCGCCGTGCTGCGCCATGCGACTACGTCTATAAAATCAGCCTGGCGCTCTGCTCCGGTTTTTACATAGGAACGGTCAGCCGCTACCGTGAAGCTTGTCACCGCCGTATCGCTCGACGTGTGCCTCAGCTCCGGGTCCGCAGTCAGCCGGCCCATGAATATTGCTGTGTTAAGCATTGCTTTTCCCCCATTCTCTCTCTATCTGCGCTTCAGTTAGTTTCATCTGCAGCTTGTAGCTCTGTATGGCCTCCTGCGCCGCCTTATACAGCGCTTCTTTTGCGTCCCGGTCAAATTTCATTGCCGCTATTTTAGCGTCCCCGCGGGCCAAATCTGCTAAAATGGTGACGGGGATTCCTTGAGCCCTCAATTCCAGCAGCTTTTGCGATAACGCAATACGGTAATCCCGCTCTGAGGCTGCCCATTCAGAGCCCCGCTTTCCAAACTGCCGGAGCGCTGCTTCTAATAGAGCCGTTAGTTGGCCCATTCTGTCCATCAAATCATACCCGGTCAATATAATTCCTCCCAAATACTTCCATGAATTTTTCATGTCCATAAATACGCTCAAAGGCAATTTGACACTTACACTTTAAAAGCAGATCGAGTTCCCTGTTGTGATGTACGCCTTTGAATCCGGTGTGTTCTTCCTCTGTCAGCCAACACCAACAACCATATTTCTCTGAAAGCCTTCGGTTTGGATTTCCAAAATAAATGTGGTGCTTATGCAGATTGCTTATCCTTCTTGAAAGATAGCTTTCTTCAGCGCTTTGCATAACTGATTTACTCATGACGGTCTTTCCTTTTGCAGCCCATAGAGCAGTAGGCTTTCCCATTAGCCTGCATGCTTCCTTCATAAATCTCCTTTGTAACGGCCTTTCCGCAGACGCAGCAAGCGTATTCCGGGAAACAGTTGCCAAACATATAAACTGTCCGGCGAAGCTTTGGGTTCTCAATATTCAGCGCTGTGATTCGCCCATCCTCAACATTCAGGTATGTAATGGCAAAGCGGTCGTATTTGTCTCGATAATTTGGCTTTCCGTCTTTTCCGGTAGGATTAATCCATATAAAAGGAGCTGTATATAGCTCTCTTCCAATTCCCCAGTTAAAACAAGCCCTTTTGAAGCTGTCGGATGATTCCCCTTTTTCTTTTTCCGCATAGCTTTCTGTGCCGCAATCACTTTTCCAAACCCATCCGTTTTCAGTGAGGATTCCAACCCTGCAAAATAGGTTCCCCTTGCATTCGTAATGGTCCCTTTGCCAGTTTTCCGGGCCGAAGGTTTCGTCTAAAATTCGCATATCGCAGCGGGCATCCTTGTATAACAGCAATGACATCCCGCTTTCTTTTACAGTTGAAACGCGGGCTTCTATTTCATCAGCCCGCAGCGCTCTAAATGTAATCATCACACCGTCTCCTTTAACCCGCCAATGCTCCCCAACTCATAATCCGGTCTGTCATAATATCCAAATGGTTCAGGAGCCATTCGGAAACACAGGCTTCGCAAAGCCTCGTCCCGTCTATATCAGCGACGGCGTCTACAGTGCGGCCGCAGCCTTCACAGACAGGAAGGAAAGGCTCCTGCCGGTCATATTGTGCCTGTGCCCATTCATACCCCTTAGTCATTGAGCCTCGCCTCCAGCTCCTGGATTCGGGCCTTTAAAGCCTGAATCTCATATTTAAGGTCCAACGTCTCGCCGTAGTACCGCTCGCCCTCTTGGGCCCGTTTATATAAATCTGCTACCATGTCAAGCATTAACCCATTCACATTTTCCATTTGACAACCTCCGTCCACGTTGATATACTATAGGTAAGTTCTTTCTGTTTGCCGCGTCAGGAATTGCCGTTCCTGCGCGGCTTTTTTATTACCTGCCATGCCTGTTTTTCAGCCTCCTATGGGTATCGTTGCTGTATTCGATCATCATACTGTCGTATTGCTTGCGCAGGAACTGCCGGACTATGACGCAGGATTCCTGAAAAATACAGTTGTGTTTCTGCATGGTCTTGCAGTGCGTGCAGCACTCCGGTATATTCATGCCGCTTTTCTCCTTTCGCCCTTCCTCATTGTCCGAATCTTACAGCGGGCCCTCCCGCGCTCCCGGCGCTCACATATCCAGGCCACAAGGACCATCAGTGCAAACGCCGCAGAGAATATGTACAAGGTGATTAGAAAGTTCATTGCTGTCCTCCCTCAGATTCTTCCAGGATTCTTATGAATGACGGTCCGCCGGCCTGTTTCCCTTTTTGAATGCGTCAACGCTTTGACCGTTCTGTTCCGTTCAAATTCAAGAACGCCCTGAAGAGTTACGACCTTATGCTTTGGGCTCGCTGCGATAACCTCTCCAAAGCTTCCGTTGTTTATCACTCGTCTGGCGTTGGCCGGGCTCCATCCAAAACGCTGCGCTATATCCTCAGCGGTAAACCGTGTCTTCATTTCCGGCCCTTCGGCTATACACTCTCGAACAATGGCGCGAATGTACTCTTCCAGGTTAAAATCCAATTTAAATTCCTCCTCTCAAACAATCATTTTGAAATAAAACGCAATCATGGCGGTAACAAGCGCCAGCAGCAATATGCGGAAGCTCCATTCAAAGACAGCTTCGATGTGTTGATTCATCGCTTTCCCTCCCTCACCTTTTGTTACGAACCAATTTAGCCACCGGGATTTCATCGTCCCAATCTAAGCTGCGAACTTTCCAACGGCCTGTCGCCAGCAGCCGGTTGATTTCCTCCAGCCCGACGGCCTCGCGAAGCTCATAAATGCTTTCCTCCATGTTCTGGCCTCCTTCCTTTTGTTGAAAACTCGGTTGATAAATGTGAATAACCTTGTCCCTCTTTTCCCTGGGCTGTATAATAGGAGCGGGGAAGGGAGGTGGTTTTTTGAAAGCTTGTAAAATAGCGGACAAAATTATTTGTTCCATGTGTCGAGATTTTATTGAGCAACGGAACCAATTTTCGTGTGCGAGTAAACTGGTTACGCTATTTCCGAAAGAACCGCCACATTTAGTACATGCCGCTATTCGTATGCTTGATTCCGATGGATTGTTGTCGGTACACTATAGCAACAATGAGCCCTGCGAAATTGCCTTGAAGATTCAATCTATACAAGAATGCGATGAAAACACAATGCTAAAAAAGGGCTATAGATTCGTCAAGGAAATTCGTGATTGGTTCTAAGTAGTCGTGATCCAATCGTTCGCAATTAAATCCTCTGCCTGGGGCTGCCACCCTCGGCAGGGGGCATTGCTTGCCACGCTCTCAATTGTGCAGCAATCCGGCGTATCTGTAGGTAAAATTTTAACCGCAGCATTACACCATACACTTGTTGGATAATTCCAAGACTGCCGTGTTATATACGGCTTGTTTGTAGTTCGCGCCTTAACCGCGTCGCAGATATTCATACTTTCTCCTTCCTAAAAATTTCCCTGCCCTCCACATAGCGAGTGGGGGCGTGTCTGCTTGTTCTTCCTCCTGGGCCACGTTATAATAAGGTGGAAAGGAGGCGACCCCTAGTGTCGATTATCGTGCAATATTTGGTCTTGCGTACAGTACTCTTGAAAACTCACCAAGAAATTTCATCGCCAAACGCTTTTGCTGTCTCGTATAATTGTATTCATGCCTTCCCGCTGATATGGCGTATTCCGTTCCTATCCCAATGGGCGAATCGTTCGCAATGGAAGACTTGTTGCGTCTTGTTCAACATGGGATTAGTGCAAATGAAACAAGTCACTGAATGGAAAATTGCAGTTTCAAAAGAAGGTGCAATATACCTTGCAGAATTAAAAATGCAGATTATAAAGTCTGTATGTTCTGTATTGCTTGCAGCCGTAAGCGCTGTATTTGGATTCGTGCTTGGGTTGTCACAATAGCTTTGCAAACAGGAATCCTACCATAAAACAAAGAACAAGAACTATGATCCAAATAACATTAATTTTGGTTCGCAATGCGGATTCAGTAGTTGCAATATAATACCGTATCCAATCTATTTGCCCTGTCACTTTCTCCACAAAAGGAGGTAGCGGAGGGCTTTCTTCATCCATATCGATTTTAGGAATATTGATGTCTTTTTTCATTTCCTCACCCCCTTCTAAAATTTTTTTCCATCCTTCATAAAGTCCTGTTTAACGGACAGATAGGGTGGTATTATTTAATTGGGGGGTGAACGGTTTTCCGGGTTGATTCAAAATATTCGATATCTCTGTCGCTAACCCTATAATCGCGTCCAATTTTAATAGCTGGTAATTTCTTTTTGCGAATCCAATCCCATACGGTAATGACTTCAACTCTGTATCGCTCTGCAATTTCTTGACAGGTGTATAACTGTAACACTGCTCCACCTCCATTCACGTGATATATCTGGATTTTCTTCCTTATACAATCTGTCTATACATCACCTCTATTCTTTGTGTGGTTTGATAGTTGTGTTTTGTTTGGTATTGTGATATTATCTGATTACAAGACAAACGATCTGTGTGTTCAAGTCCTAATAGTTACACATCTACTCTTTTTGAAATGTGTGTTTTGTTTGGTATATGTATACTATAACACACTAAACACACAAAATCAATAGTTTCAGTTGTGTTTTGTTTGATTTGTATGCATGCACAAAAAAGAGGTTATTTTATGGATGAAGTGTTAGAAAGAATTGTAAAGTGTATCGGCCCAAGACATGGAGCTAAAAAAGAACTTGCAGAATATTTGAATATCCACCCCAATGTGATAACCAACTGGCTTAATGGGCGGAATAAATCTTACCGTAAATACCTACCACAAATAGCTTATTATTACAATACTTCTATTGACTATCTTCAATTTGGCAATGAACGAAAAGAAGAGCCCACTGCCGATAGCAGTGAGCTTGATAAAGAATTGAAAGGAATTGATTTTGCGTTATACGGCGAGGTCAAGGAATTAACCGACGGTCAAAAGCAGGATGTTTTGGACTTTATTAGATTTAAGAAAGCGCAGGATCAAAATAGAGGGAAGTAAGATATGACCCTTTTACAGATTTATCAATTTGCAGAAAAACAAGGAATTTCTATTGATGAGCTTAATATGGGACACTCTGTTGCTATATCCCTTCCTCAAGGTTGGATTGCAATAGATCCAAAACGCTTGCCAACACAGGTTGAGAAAAAAGAATGTCTTGCCCACGAACTAGGACACGTGGAAACAGGGGCGTTTTACAACGTCGATAGTCCGTGCGATATAAGGGGAAAACATGAAAATAAGGCTAACAAGTGGGCAATCCAGCATTTAATCTCTGAATCAGAGCTTGATGAAGCAATAGCTAATGGTTATACGGAAATATGGTCCTTAGCCGAATACTTTGACGTCACCGAAGATTTCATGAAAAAGGTGGTGTGCTGGTATACATACGGAAATTTAGATACGGAGTTGTATTTTTAGAGAATTAACCGCTTATAGAGATCGGGAAAGATAAGGAGAATTTTTATGAAAAGGATTGCTTGCACATTATTAATCTGTATTTTAATGTGTGGTATCTTGGCTGGGTGTGCTAACAGTAAAAGCAAAAACACTGTAGAAATACTAATTAAAGAGCTTACAGAAGCTGATATCCCGATTGTATATCATATTGTGTTTACAGATGATAACGATCCTAATGGAGCTGGAGAACACGACTATATTGAAAAAGGAAATTTTGCAGATGAGCGGCTAGGAGAATATTCATTAACAGAGCCCAAAAGTGGATCTATAGAAATTTTCAATAATAATAACGAAGCAAAAAAGCGGGCAGAATATTTAAATGGTTTTACGGAATCGGATGAGTTGCAATATCAGATCATAAAAGATAATATTTTAGTCCGCCTTAATAACGCCTTTACCGAAGACCAGGTTTCTGATTATGTAAAGGCATTGAATAGTGATTTATGCCATTCTCCAACCTCAAAAATACATGAATACGCTTATTCATATGGGAAGATGTTTGTTGTACACGCAGGGCAACTACAAGAGGAAATGACACTGGATGAAGCTGCTGAAATAATGGGTTTTGACCCCATAAATCTAAAATATAATTATTATGCGTGGTATGATGATTTAAGCAGCAATACTGTATATGCTGTTGTAGAAAACGGTAAGGTTAAAACATTGGGGCGCTATATTAAATCCGATGATGAAGATAGTAATACTAGTGATGAATCAACCCTTGATAAACCATCTTCTTTTGACGAATCTTCCAAAATCTCAGACAGCGACACCCCTACAAACGGGAATGATTCAAGGCCGACGGGCAATGACAATAATACAGCTAGTGCCACTAAGCCCACTGAAAATAAACCGGTTACCTCAAAAGCGGAATCTCAGAAGCAGGAACCACAGAACCCGGTTTCTTCTCCAAGTATCGGGACAGCGGGACAAAGTAATGCGCTTAAGGCGGCGAAGAATTATCTTAGGGTAATGGCATTTTCTTATCAAGGGCTAATTCAGCAGTTGGAATATGAGGGCTATTCCCATGATGAAGCAGTTTACGGCGCAGATAATTGTGGCGCGAACTGGAACGAACAGGCGCTTAAATCAGCTCAAAATTATTTGAGCGTTATGCCGTTTTCTTATAACGGTTTAATCAAGCAGCTAGAATATGATAAATACACCACCGAACAGGCTACCTATGGTGCAAATAACTGTGGCGCAAATTGGAATGAACAAGCAGTCAAAAAGGCTAAATCATATTTAGACATTATGTCTTTTTCACGAGATAGCCTCATCAGACAGCTAGAATACGATGGATTTACCCATGAACAGGCTGTTTACGGAGCAGAAGCAAACGGATATTAAATAAAAAAGCCATCCCTCCCCGCACGGGGAGGGCAGAGTAAAGCGTATTACGCGGTTTTCAAATAAAGCAGCCGGAATGTTTCGCGGCCTTTGGGAGTGATGAGCGTTTGCGTTCCGCTCCATTGGGTTTTCTCGTTGAAGCTTTCCTTCATTTCAAAAAGGCCGTTGTTTTTCTCGGCATAGGGCATGAGCTTCCCTTTCTTATCCCGATAGATGTATTTTTTATCCACCAGGAACCGGATGAACTCCTTTTCTTTGATTTCAAGCTGTTTGGCCGTTTCCCGGAAACTGGTGAGCAGGTTGCGGGAAACGAGCTCGTCAAAATACGCTGCTTTCGGCTGCATGATGGTATTCTGTACGGTGAGGACGGAGTTCTGGGCTGAAAGCAGTTTGATTTTTTCATCCGCAATGTGCAGGGCCCGGGCCATAACCTTTTCAGGGCTATTCCAGTCCTTTTCCAGTTTTATGAAATATTGGCGGGCCTGCTTGCCTTTTTCGTTGCGCTGAAGCATACAGATTTCCTTCGCCATATCAATGGTGAGCTGGGCGTCCTGTGCGGGGCGTCCCCCGGTGCTTTCGCTCAAAAATGAGCAAAAGTCCTCGCCTTCGGTAAACCCGTATTCACACATCCTGGGGAACCAGTCTTTATATGCTGTTTTTACCTCCAGGAACTCATGCAACTCCCGCGCAGAAACCGCCGGGCGTTCGCCCGTGAAATCCACTTTGATTAATTCGTTCATATGTACACCTCGATGTGCAGAGTGCCGGAGCTCACCCGGCTATTCGTCCTCTGCATATTTGAGCGCCATTCCGGCGGTAACGTTACGGTTGCATAGTAAACCTTGGCTATGGTTTTGTAAAATTCACCAAATAAATATATTTCTATAAAAGAATAATGCGCCTATATCCTTTAAATGAGGCTTACACAACATTCTATACGGACGTAGCGCGACGTAGGAGCATGGCAATTTGACGAATAGGAGGGGAATTTTGTGCCTAAAAAAAGAAAAGATGGGCGGTATCAAAAGAAGGTTACGCTATCGACCGGGAAACAAAAGATTGTATACGGTAAAACGATTGCAGAGCTCAACCAGGCGGCGCTTGCTGTGCTTGAAGAGGACCGGCGGGGCTTAATCGTAGATGATAAAACCTTAGTGGGCGAATGGGCCAAAATATGGCTTGAGAAATACAAGGCTAATTTGAGGCCTAATACAAAGGCCATGTACAAAAACGCGTATAACACCCATATCATGGGAATTATTGGGGATATGCCGCTGCGCGAGGTCCGTCCGGTGCATGTCCGGGAGGTTATGACCGGCGTATCTGAGAAATCAGAGAGCTTACAGCATAAGGTTTTACTTACAATGCAGCAAATTTTTAATACAGCCAGGCAAAACGGCCTGATGATAAAGGATCCGACAGAGGGAATCAAAATCACGCCCCATGCCAAGCCCGATAAAGCTAAATATCTGACAAAGGACCAGACCAAAAAGCTTCTGGCGGCCTGCGATGATGCCAAGGCCCTGGCTTTTGTCGCGCTGTGCTTATACTGTGGCCTGCGCAGAGAAGAGGCACTGGGGCTGCAATGGGGAGACATTGAGCCGGACAGCTTAACCGTAAATCGAGCGGTCGCTTTTATTGGAAATCAGCCGGACCCCTCTCAAGAGCTGAAAACAAAAGCAGCGCACAGAACCATACCGGTTCCGGCGCCGCTTCGTGAAATATTAGGTAAAACTCCCAGGAGGGGGCTATATGTAATTGCTAAGACTGACGGCGGTGCAATGACAAAAATTGCGTTTCGCCGTCTATGGGAAAGGGTTGAACGCAGGGTGGATTTTCCCGTACATCCGCATATGCTGCGTCATACATATTCGACTACTTTATATCATGCGGGCGTTGACCTCCGTACAGCCCAATATCTTTTGGGCCATTCCTCCATACAGATGACGGCGGAAATATACACCCATTTGGAACGTGGGGATGGACTGAAGGCCGCCGGGAGAATTGAAAGATACTTTTTGGAGGAGCAGCGGTCAAAAACCAGTTGACTACCTTTTGACTACCACGGCCCAAAATAGTAAGTTTTTAAAAATCGCATGAAATAGCCGTTTATGCTGACGCACACAGATGGATAGGCATTGAAAATTGCCTACGAATCAAGAGGTCGCGGGTTCGAGTCCCTCCGGGCGCGCCAGAAATAATCGCATAAGACAGCCGTTTTACGGTGGTCTATGCGGTTATTTTTTTGCCTGAAGGCGCCCGGTGACTACCTTTTGACTACTTTTTGATTTCTTCCAGCTCCTTGACTTTGTCCATCAGGACGCGGATTTGCCGGATGGCCTCTGTGAGCTCATCGTCATGGGCATACACCAAACGGGTTATCGTGTCGTTATCAAGAGGGGCAATATTATTTTCCAAAAGCTTTCACCTCGTTTTCTTACCCCTCTGGAAAGTTTTACCATAGCTTTATTATATCCCATGATTTATTTCCGGCTAATTTCAGTGAAATAAATCCACAGAAAAAAGCCCCGGATCACTCCGGGGCTCTCTTTCTATCTATTCTGTTTTGCCCTTGCCTTCCGCCGCACGCTTGACCGCCGCAAACGCGCCGTTGCTCGCCATGCTCACCAGCGCCGCATTCAGCGGCAGGATTGCCCAGGACGTCCAGTCTGTAAAGTCTCCGATTGCCGCCGTCGCCGCGCACAGAAGCACCAGCGCCAATAGGTAGCTGAGCCATTGTGTCGGCAGCTTCGGGATTAGATTCTTGAGAAACTGGGTCAAAATCCCCGTTGCCGCGGTTGCTCCCGCGAATGTCGCCAGCATTTGCCAGCTGAAAAACTCATCCATGCTGATAGCCTCCGTTTCTTTTCTCGTATTCCTCCTGCAAAAGGCGGTATTTGGCCTTTATTGCCCCGTTTCCGCCCTCCTGCACATATTTCTCACCCGCGATTAACCGCTCCTCCAGGGGGATTTCCTCGCTCATAATGGTGAGCTTTAAGGTGTTCATATAATCATTGTGGGAATACCCCTCCAACCGGTCAATCTTTTCATTCATCCGCCGGAGGTATGCCGCCCCCTTGAACGCCACTGCAAGCAGCGTCCCAATAATAGACAAATAGGAGCAAATATCCGAAATACCCTTAAGCCATTCCATTTGCGCCTCCCTTATACGGCCTGCACGCCGCTCAGGGGGACCCAGGAATAAATCTCCTTCAGCAGTACCCGGTCGCTCTTGACCTGCTGGACCGTGTAGGTGTTCCCTTTAACATAGGAGGGAATCGCCACGCCGTTGGTGTATTGGCTGCCGGTTACCTTCACCTTGCCGCCTGCCTCGATCTTTTTCGGTTCGGAAGGGGCGGGCGCGGCGCCCGTGCTGCCGGCTGCCGACAGATACTTTGTATTTACCGGGCTGCATATGGAGCTTGTCCCGCTTTCGTTCTTGTCAATCACAGCCCGATCCCCGCTGACTTGAGACACATACCAGCTTTGATTCTTTACCCAGGACGGGATTGCCGCGCCGTTGTAATAGACCGCGCCGGGGGCAATTTTTACAAGGTCGCCTTTTTGAATGGATGCGCCGGCCTCCGCCTGTCCCGAACCGCCCAGGCGCTTGTTGACCTCTTCGGCTATGTAGGGGAATTTGCTCTTGAGATAGGGGCCGGGGCAGGAGGTGGCGGAAAACCAGCAATGCATGGTTAGGTTGCCGGCGGTGTCTCCGGTATAGTTCAGCCTATCGATCCCGTTTCGTTGGCAAATGTCCACACAGAGGTCAATGAGCTTAGCCAGAGCCTTATCGCTTACATGCCAGTCGCCGCCGGTTTCATCGTTGGCCACCTCGATTGTCACCGCCTGATGGTCGTTTGACGGGCTGGAGCTGCACCAGGAGCGGTTTTTCTCTTCCACATACATGCCCACTCTTCCGTCGCTTCCAATCCCATAGTTGGAGGAAGCCTGACGGGCGGAGCTGGCAAAAATCTTCCCGCAGGTCTCAACAGAGAGGTTGCCCGCCATGTGGTGGATGGTGATCTTTTTTATGCCGGCGTTCCGCGGATTATTGCTGTTAGGGGATATACAGGTATAGTTCACCAATGCGCTGTTACTCATGCTCTTCACCCTTTCCGTTGCTCAGCTCTTTGGCTGTTTCGGCGCTGATTTCCTCGCCTGGCCCAAGCTCGATTTCCAAAATGCTTTCGTTCATGTTTCATGCCTCCGTTTCAATGATTTCCGGTTCCTCCGGGAATACCGTGGGTTCTTCTCCCCATACCGCCATAACGGCGCTGAAGTAGGGCTCCGCAATCTCCTCCTGGACCTGCTTTCGCCCATTCGCGCTGTTCGCATACGACCGCCGGAAAATATCCCCGATGGGGTAGCTTGTCCCTTCCAGCTCGATATACTTTCGCCTCATTACATTGACCTTATCCCGGTCAAGGTCCTGCAAAGTGATTTCTTCGTACATTTTTCCTGCACCTCCTTTCTCTATGTCGCTTTCTTGTACCAGCCGCAAAAATTAATACCGCCATTGGTAGAAGAGCTATTAACCATCCACCATTCCTGCGCGGCTCCGTCGTCCTTCTGAAAATAAACGGAGCCTCCGCCGTCGTCATCCACATAGCCGACATCCCAATTATTGCTGACGCAGCCATACAGCTCTGTCACGGTAATGGGGTACCTGCTTTCGGTTGATACCGCAAAGGGCAGCCCCTGTATTCCGGCATAAGATCTGCTGCCGGAACTCCCGTCACCAGCAGCAGTAATCCTTACACGTAGATAACAGGTAATATAGACCCAATCGCCGAGCGTCCAATATTTACAGCCGCGATTTTCGGTAATTGTATAGCTTACCGCCGGGCCACTCCTCGATATCAACACCGGCGTCCACGCGCCTTCCTCGCTTCCTTGAGCAATTCCAACCCCGTCCCATGACAACAAACAGTTATCGGGAAGAACCGTATCTTCTGAAATATTCGGGGCCTCAAACCAGCCAGAAAATCCTACTCCTGAATCCCCACGAAAACTCCCTACCCATTTTCTTACAACGCTTCGGCTGCCCATATATTTATGCTGAATAAATTCCCAGTCTGAATAACCGCCTCTTTTAATAATTGTCATTAGACCAAACGCCTCTGGGTATTCTTCCTGGCTCACTTCTATAACTTTTCTTAACAGCGCGATTGAATTATCCGGCATTGCGTTGTAGATTTGCTGAAAGGTAGCCGTTGCTTCCACTCCCAAATCTTCATAGCTCGCATACTCTTTTAATGTCGCATATAATGAAGGAAGCTGCACTGACGGAATTTTTGAATGGGAATCGAGCGTGGCTACGCCGTTGGCTGCGCCTTTTTCTGTAGTTGAGATGTAGTTCAATTGTGGAATCTGCGTTGACGGAATTTTAGCATTTGAGTCAAGCGTGGCTATTCCGTTTGCTGTACCTTTGTTTAAGCCGAGCAAAGCGGAGGTCTGTTGTATGCTGTCCTGGTTTCCTTCCACAACGCTCATCATTGTCCGCCAGGGCCCCCAGGGAGTAGATGAGGTGTACGTATCGTATACCCTATAATAGATTGTATATATAGACCCATAACCAACATGGCCGGGTATAATATATTGATAAATGATTTCCCCATTCTGGGTTGCTTCATCTACTATTAATTTGAACCGGCCTTTATATGGACAATTCAGAAGCGTATTCGCAATTTCAAGGGAACCACACCAAAAACTCCCACCAGTCGTATAATTGTTTAAATCTTGGCCCGTTTGGATTCTGTCATTGTTTTGATATGGCCCCAGGTTTAACACCTGAAGGGAATTGGCTGCCGGGATTTGCGGCACGGGAACCTTAGCGCCGGAATCGAGCGTGGCTACGCCGTTGGCTGCGCCTTTTTCATACTGATAAACAGGCTCCTTGGCAGGCGGGTCCTGGCTACCCTGAGGAATATATACCAGGCGGGCGTTGGTATTTCTGGAACGTCCGTAGGAAAAAGCCAGATTCATATAAAAGGGCCCGGCGGCGTTGCTCCGATGCCATTCGCCTGATACTACAGGAAGACGCCAGCCTGTGTCCAAGCTGGAAAAATAATCGCCCACTGGGAGGCTTGTGTTACCCTTCAGCTCACTGGCAACAAACAGCCAGTCAAACTCCGGAGAATATCCGAAGGCGGAAATAAATCCTGCTCCATATACCGGATAAAGTCCCGTTTCCTGATAGGGCAAGTCCCCTGTGTTCTCCTTGAAACCATGATCGGCAACAAACAGCTGTCCGCTTTGGCCGGCAGTGAACGGGTCCGGGTTTAAAACATTCATTCCGTCAACCATTTCCATGATATTTCCCCAGAGATTCTCTTCTCCCCGGTAGGACACCATTTGAATATTATTGCCGTTGGCTGCTGTTCCAGAGGCATTTCCCAGGCTCGCCGTCGCACCGGTGTTTTCAGCCAGATTGGAGGCTCCGTCATCCGTTTTAGATACTGCTCCCTGGCCAATAGCGCGCTGCATATGAAAGGAAGCATATTCAATGACCATAAGGAGTTGAGACACTGAAAGTGTAGCCGCATAGGCCATTTCCCAGCCGGGCCCCCTGTTTTCCGCCAGTTTTCTTGCATTGGAGCGGGAAAGGTTCTGCACCCCCACGCCGGAGGCTGGTTTTGCGCCTGCAATACTGGAAAGCATGTCGGTATTGAAGTCTCCTACCTGGGCATCGTCCTTGATATATGCGCTCGCCGATGCGTCCCATAGGCACCCCTCGTAAGCCGACAGGTAAACGGTTTGTTTTTCTTTTCCGTTGCTGATGAAAGCAGGATGGAGCCGGAACCCTGCCCGGGGAGTATCGGAAACATAATACCTCGCTTTGCGCAGGTGGCAGCCTCTCCCGTTTTCAACCGGCTCCAATACCAGCGGCACGACCCTGTAATAAAAACGGGGCTGTTCCACCATAACCTGTACCGGGTAACCCACCGGGTATTCCGTCCCGTCAACCGTAACGGCTTTTGTTAGCTTCCCGGTTTCCGTGTAACCGGCGTCGCCGTAATAGGCGG